>ULUS01031836.1_pt1 | contig 18917 bp, 15 predicted proteins | sample 1958761 | NCBI WGS metagenome assembly ULUS01 (sample SAMEA4835767, study PRJEB28245) | human gut metagenome | biome: gut microbiome; material: fecal sample | place: Denmark | collected 2008
GGCGGCTGCCGATGCTTGCTGGCACGATAGGCCGTCCACGTAGATGTCGCTGATGTCGGAAAAGTACTTGCTTTTCTGTCCCTCGCCGGCATACATGCTGGTGATGTAGAACAAGTCTTCCACATTGCCGAACTTGCAGTTGTTGACATACAGATTCTTCACGAAACCTCCGCGGTCGGGATTGGTCTTCACATAGATGCCGCGCTTGCAGTAGCCGGCATAGTCGCAGTTCTCCACAAACACGTTTCTCACGCCCGACGACATTTCACTGCCTATCACCACGGCATGTAGTCCCTTGAAGTGACAGTTGCGGATGATTACATTTTCGGTGGGCATATTCGTGCGCCACCCGTCATAGTTGCGTGCGCTCTTGATGGCTATGTTGTCGTCGCCGTTGTCGAAGTGCACGTCCTCAATCAGTATATTGCGCGAGCACTCGGGGTCGATGCCATCATTGTTCACCAGTTTGGCATCGTAGCGCAGGCCGCGGCAAATGATGTTCTCACTCTTCAGCAAATGCACGCACCAGAAGGGTGAGTTGATGATTTTCACGCCTTCCAAGGTGATGTTCCTGCACTGGTAGAGCTGCAGCAGTTGCGGGCGGAGGAACCATCCATCGCCAAACTTGCGCAATTCCAAATGTAGTCCCTCGTTGTTCATGTATCGGCTCTGTTCTTGGCCTTTCTTTTGCTTGCTGCGCCATGTGGCGAAGGTGGTCATGGCATTGCCGTCGATAGTGCCCTTGCCGGTGATGGTCACATCGTGCAGACCATACCCATAGATGAAAGGCGAGTAGTTATAGAGGAAGGTGCCCTCCCAACTGGTGTTGACCAAAGGATAGCACTTCGGGTCGGGTGTAAACTTGAGGGTGGCTCCCTCCTGAAGTTCAAGACACAGGTTGCTCACCAAGTGGAGCGGTCCACGGAGGAAATAGGTGCCCCGAGGCACCACAATCCGTGCCCCACCCTGTTTCTGTGCTTGCTTAAATGCTTTCCGAAAAGCGCGAAGACAGTCGGACTTGCCGTCGGCCTTGGCTCCAAGTGAAGTGATGACAATGGTCTTGGTCGGCAACGTTGCTCCCGTGATGTGGTGGAGTATACTGTCACGGAGTTCAATCCTTCTGTCGTTGGTTGTGCCATGCGCGCTGCCCAAGGCGAATCCGGCAAACAGCAATCCGCACAATACACATAGACGTAGATGTTTGTTTTGCATGATTGGGAAAATGATTTGTTGTATGATAAATATAGGTGCAAAGATAACAAGAATCCGGTAACAAAGCAAGTGGAAATGCTCGGGAAATGGTATATAACGAAAAAGAAACCGAAAAAAACTTGATTCCATTACCATGCTATGTCCACACGCGATTGGGATGTTTATGTTTTCAAGTTGACCTGTTTATACAAAACCGACCGAGCATGGATTAAGTTTCCGTAGTCCATATCTTTTCCATCCGATGACAGCCACAAGTTAGACAGCACCTTTCAACTGAAGCCCCAACACAACTCTTTTCGCTTTCCATCTGATAATGGCATAAAGTTATGTAACCAACAAATCCTGGAAAAACCGAGTAAAGGCAGAGTAACGCATCGTTAATGGCATGTTTACGGATTGTCCCAAGCACTGGGCACTCATTGCCCAAACCACGGGCAGTCGTTGCCCAAAGTGTCGGACAGATTTTGGGCAATCGTTTTAATGTTATTCAACGCTCTTATCGTTGTTGCGAAAGCGTGATAGAGTGATGGATAATTTTGCATCTATCACGCATCTATCACTCATGTTAAACTGCTTGTTGTCAAACAGTTAAGTCGCAGAAAACGCCATTAGTGATAGATAGTGGTGTGTGTTTTGAAAACTTTACCTGCGCGCGTGCGCGCGAGATTGATATTCTCAATATAGTCGCATTATCATGAAGAAAATTGAAACAAAGGCCTGACCACCAGGAGAGTTAATAAGAGAATTATCCGATATTGGAATGTGACAACACAGGCGGTTGTGGTTTACTCCTGTATGGGAAAGCGGTTCCGTCTGGTGATAGGTACCATTTGACGAATCGGAATATCTTTAATCGACTTATTAATTGTGACCACAAAAACGAACAGTGTATCAGGTAAAGTAGAGACCTGTTAAAAGTGGACATTCGATATAGCTACTTCCATTTCGCCAAACTCTATCATCGCATTGAAAAGGCTTAGCTTGTCGGCCTTCAGCAAATCATCCAATGTTATATTGGCTTCAATGATTATTCCTTTCTCTAAAAGTGCGGCTCTTTTCGTTCCGGGCAGTAACGGGTGCTTGGGAGTCAGCCATTGCTTGCCGTCGTATATGGCGAGATTTGTAAACGAGGTGTCCGTTAGAAGCCCGTGCTTGACAATGATGATTTCATCACACGCTCCTTTCTTTTCAATCAAGGCATTGAGGCAGCTTCGGTCCGTACTTTTATAGTCGTACGTTATCGTGTTGTCTTCGACCACTTGCAAGGATTCTATATTGTGCATAGCGTACGGAGCATACTCTACTTTCTCCACCCCTTGTTCGCCATAGACTACTCTCGCCTTGTAACAGTTCATGTTTGCCGTAGGAATTACCAGTCTCCTCAATGAAGGCATGGACGCAGAGCATAACGAAGGGAAAAATTGTCTGATGGTTCTTTCCATCCGACTTTGATGGTACGAAAGGGCTCGTGCCTCTCCATCCTTAATCTTTATTGTCTCTACGAATTGATGTTTCATGGCTATTTTGTTCTATTCAAAAGGGAGATATACTTTCTGCAACACTTCCTCGTATTCTTTTCTGCAATCACTCAGTTATTCCTACGTCAGCCCTTCGCCTATACACTCACCTTATCAAGCGTAAGAATGCATGCCGCCGAGGAAATAGTTCACACCGAAATAAGTCATCAGCACACTGAGGAACGCCAGCACCATATACAGATGGTAAGCACGCGTCTTCATCGCCCCGAGAAAGACTGACCTGTGGAGCGGCACTGCATAGACCATGAGCGTGATGAGCGCCCACACTTCCTTAGGGTCCCATCCCCAATACTTGCCCCACGACACATTTGCCCACACGGCACCCAAGAAGATGCCCACTGCCAACAGGAACACAGCCGGATAGAGCATCAGTCGGGAAAGGAGCGTCAGTGTATCGGAAAGACGAGCGTCGGCCCGGTTGCCCAATGCCAACACGGCTACACCGCAGAGCATGGTGAACGCCAGGAGCGAATAGGCCATCATTACTACACTTACGTGGATGGAGAGCAGGGGCGACTGGAGAACGGGCATCAGGGGAGTAATCTGCGGATTCATCATGCTCAGGAACGACACCAGAAGCGTGAACCCAGCCAACAGGAAGCCGAACGGCAATACCACCGCCATCCTACGACTCACTGCCAATGCCACCACCATGACCGAAAGAGCCATGAAGAGCATCGTCTCATAGCCGTTGCCCAGCGGCACACGTCCGCTCACATACCAACGCAGTATATAGGAAGCCCCCAGCACAAACGTGGCCACGGCAAGCAACACCCAGCCACCACGGAGGAGCCAACGCCTGTGTTTCAGTCCCGGCACAGCCAAGACCACCAGCGTGAGCACACCCAGCGTGAGGCATCCCATGGCAAGCGGCATGTTCACCGGATGCTCGTTGTAGAACACCTCTGCTTCCAAACGCGAGACGTCGGCACCATGGGCAGGCTTGATGAGCTGGCCCTCGGTAAGCATGAGGATGATGCCCACCTTTTCGTCGAGTTCTCTCACCGCCTTTGTTTCGTGTCCGCCTTGGATGGTGGGTTGCAACTTATATTGGCCGTAGATATCGAAAAGGTCGGCAAGCCGCACATATTTTCCCTCCACACCCAACTGCCGTCTGAGCTCGGCATCCTTCACCTTGAGCATGGGTTCCGTCTTCCACACATCCGGCCGCTTCAGCCATCCGTAGACCACCTGTTCGGCAGTAAGCCCGTGATAGGTACTGCTGCCATAGAGTTTGGTGAGGAAGTCGTGAGCCAGTGTGCTGAGCGGAGCCACGCGGTCGTTGTAGACCACCGGCATCCGTGCCAGCCGTTCCGCCTTGTCGCGGTTAAGGGTGGGCAAGCTTCTGGCTTCCAGACCACTGAACGGGGCGGCACAGAAGAGCAGCACGAGCACCAATGCTCCCTCGCGGAGCAAAGGCGAACGCAGCAGCCGCCGGAATGTTTCGCCCTTGGCCACGAGCACCATCACCACCGACACCGCCAAGAGCAGATAGCCCAGATAGGTGATTGGCGTGCCCCAAGGGTCGTAACCCACTGAGAGTATGCTGCCGTGGAGGTCACTGTCGAACGAACTCTGGTAGAAGCGATAGCCCTGGAAGGTAAGGATGTTGTTCATCGAGATGACCCGCTTCTCCACCCTGCCCTCCCGGGTGGTAAACGTCACATGACTCACGAAGTCCTGTGGTGCCTGTGTACCGGGATAACATTCAACGGAGAAACTTTGCAGCGTCAGTTGCCTAAAAGGCAACTGCGCCCTGCCACCGCCTTCAGTCAACGTATAGTGGGTGGCCGACTTGCCCTGTCGCAAATGAAGCGTGCCCTCGGAAGAGGTAATAAAAGATGTGGCAGCCCCGAGCAGGATAACCCCCATGGACACGTGGAGCATGAACACCGCACGACGTTGCCACAGACTCTGCCTTGCCATCACCACACACGCCACCACGAAGAGCAGTGCCCAAAGAGCGAAAAACCACCACGTGTGGTACACGTAACGGGCAGAATAAGCAGAGCCTTGGGCCTGCTCCACAAAAGTGGCCACACCCAAGACTCCGATGATAAAGATGTAAAGAAGGGACAAGCCCTTGTTGATGTGTTTCATTGCTTGGGGTTGAATGTTGTTAGGGCGACATGCCCAGCTAACTTTTCAACGTGTTCTTGTCTTGATTTAGTATATAAACCGAAGATTATTCTACAATTTTGATATTAGAACGCCTTGTACTGCGGACTGTGTGTCTTGCGCACAGCCATACACTCCATCTCGATCAGCCATCCCGGACGGCACACGGGTGCATGGACAATGACATAGGGGCGGCCCTGGAAACGCTCGCTGAAGAGCTTGCTCACTACACTATAGTCAGCCGTGTCGCGCAAGTAGACCACCATCATGCCCACGTCCTCGAACGAGCAGTCGGCCTCGCTGAGCAGTGCTTCCACATTCTCCCACATGCGCTGGGTCTGGCGGCGTATGTCCTTGGGATAGACCACTTCGCCCTTATTGTTGATACTCGCTGTGCCGGAGATGAACACCTGACGACGGTCACCATAGTCAACCATGGTGCCACGTTCGAAACTCACGCCGTATTCACTCGTGCGGTTAAGGTGAGTAGGCGCATAGAGAAACTCCACATGCTCCTTGTCAATGCCCTGCACGGCATAGTTGTCCATCTGCGAGAGCACGTTGGGGTCTGCCTGTCTTCCACCAATGCCAGTAGAAGAGATGAAGTGAGTCTTCGAGGTGAGTCCCTGGGTGAAGAAGAACTGGTTGCGGGCACGAACCACGCCGCCATAGTTCAGGTCCACGTCGTTGACGAAGAACCATGTGCGGATGCAATTGTCCTTCAGAGTGCAGCCCTCTTCTATGAGTTGCATGTTATACTCGTTGAAGAGCAGTCGTGTCTGGTATTCAGAGTTGGCAGCCATGTTGTGGGCGCCGCCGTTCCACAGATGGCGATAGCTTCCGTGGCGCACCTCGTAGAGTCCGCTCTTGGCCACGCCGGTCTGTACGCCGGTCATGAGGTAGGCCCAGAGAGCCACCTTGGTACCGTCGAGCGGAGCCTGCTGGATGATGCTCTTGGCGCAGTCGGTGAGGTCGGCGGCAGCTACGTCATCCTCCTGGTTGGAGGAGTCGCTGAGGAAGTAGCGCTTGAAGATGCACACGGCACCCGACAGCTTGTCCTCTACCACCGAGCCATAAGCGCCGAGGATGGCCTCCAGTTGGTCGGCAAAAGGAAGTGTGGGGTCGTCCACATGGAACATCACGTGGTATTCCGTCACCTCAGTGTCGTTGTCAAACTTGAATATGTCGGCATGAGCCTTGTCGAATTGTAAAGTGTTCAATGTGTTCATAATGGTGAATATGTGTTGTGCGGTGCCTACTTGACACCATTGTCAATCCAGTTGTCTATCATGGGCAGCAGGGTGTTGGCATTGTCCTCCGAGACGAGGTCGAAGTGGTTCATCGAGATACCGTCCACATGCTCGTCGTGGAGCACCATGTGGAGCACGCTGCTTGAGGCATTGCCTGCCTCCACAATCTTGTGACCACTCACGCGCTTGGAGTCAACACCCACCATGTCGGCCAAAGCATGGCCCTCGGTGAGGTTGAGACCGGCAGCAGAATGGTTGCTCGCTCCGTGGCAGTTCACGCACGTGGTGTTGAGGAAACTCTTCTGAATGGCTCCGAACATGCTGGCGTCCATTGCCGACACATCCATGCGGATGGTGTCGCGGATGCCCTCAATGTCGGCCTCCTGCAGGGTGACCACATGTCGGCGAAGGCGGTCGAGCACACAAAGCTGCACTTTCGTCACGTCGTCTGGTATATTGTTCATCACAATCGACACGTTTCCGTTGGCATCAGCCTTCACTCTTTTCGATATTGAGGCATACTCGCTGTCGGATGTGAACCCTGCCACTGCCACGTAGTAGTCGCTCGTCCAATTGTCAAGCCCAGTGAGCGTGCCTGTAAGCTTGAGTGAACGTCCGAAGCTGTCTACATCCACATGGCTGTAGATGCGTCCGTCGTCGCAAGCCGTGAGGCATGTCAGGGCAGTGATGAGAGAGATGAATATCTTGTGTTTCATTGCTTTTGCTTTAGTTTAGAATGCGAACTGCATCATCACGCAAGCCGTATGGGTGCTGATGCCCAGGTCGTCGAGGTCGCGGTCGAGCTGTGTGGCATGACCAGTGCGGCCGATATACTGATACATGGCGGAAAGCTTGATGTTGGTCTTCGGCACAAAGTAGTTCACCACGGCAGCAGGCATGTTGAGGAATCCGTCTTTCGACGAACCGTTGCGGTCCATGAAGTCGTAGCGCAGACCCACCTGCCACTGCGGAGCCACGAAGTAGCCGGCCTGTGCATAAGCACCCCAGTAGTTGTAGGTCTCATTTATCTTCTGGCGCTTGGTGAAGCCCACGTGCATATAGTAAGCCTCGGCAGCGAAATACCAGCGGTTCTTGAGCCAGGCAAATTCCAGTCCGGCACGGAAGTCATTGGTGCTTTCGCTTTCAGCCTCGTTGTTATAGTTGGCGCTCACGCCGATAAGCATCTTGTCGAGGTTGAGTATCTTGGAGTTGCCCTGAGTCATGGGCATAGGTCCGTTGGGCATGTAGTAGAGACGGCCTGCATAGAGGAGTGAAGGCAAATGGTTGTCGTCGCTGAAGCCCTTGGTGGCGGTGTTAACCGAAGCGCCAGTACCATTGAACAGACCTACTTCGTAGCCCACCTTGTTGTTAATCACACCGTGCACCTCTAAGCCGAGGTCAAAGCCTGTGCCAATGGTTGGCGTCACGGCATTGAGCGAATAAGGCATGATGCTGGTGGCGGTGAGCGATGTGGGCACTTGGGGGAAGAGCGTCTCGCCAAGTGTGGTAAGGTAAGCATGGGTGAAAGGAGTCTTGAACTTACCGGCGCGGAAGCGCAGTGCAGGGTTCACGGCATAGTCAATCCATGCCTGCTGGAGTACGTTGCCGCCAGAGGCAGCTGCGTTGATGCACACATTGTAGTCAATCTTGCCGAAAGCCTTACCGGTGAATCCGATGATGGCATAAGGCATGGCGAAGCCGGAATTGGCAATGTTATCCTGGTTGTAGGCCTTGTCGAGTCCCTCGTCGTCATAGTATTTCAGGTTGAGTGTGCTCTGGATGTAGAGGTAGGGCTTGAACACGAAGTTGCCGTCCTTCGACTGCAGGGTGAAGCCACGGTCGTCGGCGATGGGGAGCACACCGTTCTCCATATCGAGTTTGGCTGCGGGAGCCTCCTCGGTTGTGGTGGCGTTGACTTCTTTAGTTTCTGTTTCTGCAAAAGCAGTTGCTGAAAGCAATGATGCCATAGTAATGGCAAATATTCTGTTGTATTTCATTGTCGTTGTTGTTGATGGTTAAAGCGACCAGAGGAACTGAATGAGCTGGTTGCGCTGTGTCTTGGTGAGATTCTTGAATTTGTTCTTCGAGGCTTCGCCCTCGCCGCCGTGCCACATGATGGCCTCGGTGAAGTTGCGGGCGCGTCCGTCGTGGAGGAAATAGGTGTGGCCGTTCACTTTCTTCTGCAGACCGATGCCCCAGAGAGGTGTGGTACGCCACTCGTTGCCGCGTGCCAGTCCGCTGACGAAGTTATCGTTCAGACCCACACCCATAATCTCGCTGCCCATGTCGTGGAGCAGGAAGTCGGAATAAGGATGGATGGTCTGTCCGCCGAGCTTGGGGATGTTGGTGCCTGCCAGAAGGGTGGAGCCGCGCTTCTGGGTGTGGAGCGTGGTGACATGGCAGAGGTGGCAACCACACTGGTAGAAGAGTTTCTCGCCTGCAATCACGTCGGGGTCGTTCACGTTGCGTCGTGCGGGCACTGAGAGGCAGTGCATGTAGAGGTCCACGTCTTCCATCTGCTCGGTGGTACAGTCGAGTTGCTCATAGGAAAGACCCATCATGGAGCCATCCTTCATCTGCGACTGTCCTTCGCATATTTCCTCGGGATAGCGGCTGTTGGTCATACCCATGTCGCTCGAGAAACCGAGTTCCACGGTTAGGTCGGCGTGCTGTGCCTTGTTGCCGGAGAGTCCGAGCTGGCGCACACCTTTCTCGGTGATGTAGTTGCAGCGACCGCTGATGCCCCATTCGGGATAGTTGCTCTTCTTGGCAAGTTCCTCAATCTCGTGGCGGTCGATGGCCATCATCTGTCCCATACCCACGTGGCGCAAAGGCACACGCACGGTGCAGAAGAGGTCTTCGGGCTTGATTTTCTCGGCATACCATTCGGTGATGGAGAACTTGGGCAGGCAGAGCGTGTACTTCTCGCCGTCGGGGAATTGATACTCCATGGAGTCTATCTCTACCTTTAGTTTGCCTTCAGGTTTCACGCCATAGATGGACTGGTCGTGGATCACACGGCCGTAGTTGGGGAAGAAGGTGCCGTTCTTGCGGGTGATATAGATGAGCGATGAGGTGAAGCCGTAAGGGCCCGAACCGTCAACCGTGTTGGATGTCTTGTCGGTACGGTTCTTGAAGTTGGTCCAGTAGGTAGGCTCCGTACGTCCGGCGTTGCGGTGGCACGAACCGCATGAATAGCCGGCGTATACAGGACCCAAGCCACCGCCGTGTCCGTTGTTGTTAGACGACTTCACGTTGTCGTAGAGTTGGTCGCCAGAATTGAATCGGGCGTTGTAGGCTCCCGACAGCCAGTCGGCACCCTGGTCGTAGGCTACCGACGAGTTGTAGAACCCTGTGGCTGTACCTGCAGACAGTTCATAGCCATCGGGCACAGTGATGTCCGTCACGTCGATTTGGTCGTCGTCAGAGCAGGACGCCACACCGACGGCAGCCGTGAAGAGCAATGCATATTGCAGGAATATGTTCATATTGTTTTTGTCTTTGTTACTATGGTTTGCTTTTCAGCACAATAGCGAAGACAGGATTCCCTCCATTCAAGGGCACCTGTCTCCGATTTTGCGTATGGGAATGTATGGTCTTTTCTGATTATTTCACGGTGCGGGCCTTGCCGTCCTTGAAGATAAGGAACTCAAGGGTGTGGAAACCACGGAGACCCTGTGCGCTCTCTATCTTATCGTCAGAATCGCCTTTGCTCCAGTTGAGGTCGTTGAAATCCTGTGAATTCAGAATCTGTACGATCTGATCCTGGTCGAGAGGCCAGCTGTCCATATTGGGGTCGAGTTGCAACTCGTCTACAGGACCGAAGAGGAAAGCCTCACTCTGCTCCCAAGGAGCACGGGCATTGAGCCAAGCCAGGGAGCAAGCCTCGAAACTGGCGTTTGAGGGATTGGCCTTGAAGGCGAGCACTGCATCGTTGAGTGTTGAGTTGAGCTGGGCAAGTTCCTTGTAGGTAGGCATCACGACTTGGTCAACATACTGTGTAATCACAGGGTCGAGTGTTGCAGCGTCGTTGATGTTGGCTTGGAAGTAAGGCTTGAGCTCGTTTGAGATGAAATCCTCAAGGTCTGCGCAAGCATCCATAGCGGTAACTGTTTCAGCTGAGTTGATGTGGTTGCGGAAAGGAGGCGTAATGCCTTCAATGGCCTCGATGGCACCCTGGATGAGGCTCTTGGCCTTAGTATCCATTGTCGGATTCTTGGCAGCGAGAACCTTTGACAGAGACTTGTCGCTGATGCTTCCGTCACGTGTGCCGAAGTAGGCATTACGGATGGAACGGATGTTATTGGAGTAGTCTTCGATAGAGTGCCAGCTATACCATGATTCCACTGCATAGAGGGCCTCAGTGGTCTTGCCTGCCACATACTTGTTGTAGGGGTCGCCCATCTTGGTGTCGCCCACCTCGCCAGCGATGTCAATGCATCCGTCGAAGATCTGCTCTACACAACTGATGGCAGATGGATATTCCTGCGAATTGTGTGTCTTGAAAGTTGCGGCATAGCCGTTGTTCCACTGATCGTAGAGGGTCTGTGCATCGTTCTTGAGAAGGTTGGAAACGGTGGCCATGTAGTTGGCCCACTGCTGGGCGTTGGTAGAATTGTAGTCGATGTTGGCTGCGCTGTCGCCGCCACCTTCACCATTGTTGTCGTCGCTGCAGGATACCATGCCGGCAGAGAGTGTGCAAGCTGCTACAAAGAGCATGGCACGCTTGAAAATCTTTTTCATTGTGAATTGTGTTTTTTGATTATTTGAATTAATTTATACCTTATCTCTTATTTCTTGGCGAACCAGAGCATGTAAGCCACTCCGAGGCGGAACTCGTTCTCGCTGTTGTATTTGCCCTTGCCGAACATCTTGTGTGTGCCAATCTGACGTGTGGTATAGTCAGCCTTGACAACGAGGCTGGGCAATGGACGCCAGTTGGCACCGAAGCTCCAAAGGCTCACTTGGTTGCGCATGTCGGCAATGAGTCCCTTTTCGCACTTCTCTTGAGGGTTGTAATAGTTGTAGTGTGCGAAAGGATAGATGACAGGGAAGTTTTCAACGCCAGAGAAGATGCTCTTGAGGTTGACACCCACTTCAGCACTCCAGTCGAGGGCGCGCTTGGCTACCGGTCCCATGCGGGTGTAGGGCGACAGGTTGGAATAGCGACGGTTCTTGGCGGTGATGCCCACGGTCTCGGTGATGTTGCCGGTGAGGAAGTTGGCGCGTGCCGTCACATATTTATTTACATACTGAGCGTCGAACGAATAGATGAATACGTTGATTTTGCCCAGGTCGTCGTAGGTAACGAGCTTGTCGGAGTTCTTGCCGGCATTGGGGTTGTAGAGCACCGAGGCTCCCACGCGGAGACCAGGAACGCCCTTCCAGTCAAGGCGGGCGGTGTAAGCCGGTGCGCTGAAGTTGTCGGTTTCAAGTATACCCTGGCGTCCGCCCTGCACCCAAATGTAGCAATCGAAGCCGTTAGGGTTGAGTCCGGCAGTTACCATGGCTTGGTAGTCGAAGGTGGCAGCACCCTTGCCGAAGGTTCCGAAGAACTCCAGACCGGTCTCATGCCATGTGGAGGCCAACAGAGTAGTGGCTCCCTCTGGGCGGGCCGCGGTGAAGAAATTAAGGGGCTCGTGATGAGAGTTGGTCAGACCTACAGGAATGATGATGTGACCCACACGCACATTGAAAGCTGGAGTGATGAGGCGAGTGATATGGAACTGCTCGAGGGCTACTTCACCACCCTTCTCCATCTCTGTTTCATATTCGCCGTTCTCGCTGCCCGATTGGGCTTCAATCTCTACTGCGGAACCTGTACCGCCCGACTCAAACTCAATTTCGGCACCCAGTATCCACTTGGGTGTAATCTTGTATTCACCCTGAAGAATGAAACGTGGAATTGAAATCTCGTTGTGGTTGGTCTTGGAGTTACCGCTGCCAGCGCCGTAGTAGCGGTTCAATCCGTAGTCCTTAAATGTGGCAAGCATCTCGCCGTAGCTGCCGATGCGCCATTTCTTGAAATCATCGCTTGATGTGCTCTTGGCTTTAGAGGCAACGGCCTCTGAAGGTGCTGCCGAAGTTTCGGTCTCTGCCACCACCGACGTGGAGGCTGCCAGCATACCCATAGCCATAAGAAGGAGTTTGTTGCTCATCTTTATGTTATCTTGTTTGTTATTTTTCGGATGCAAAGGTATAATGATTAGCAAAGGTGGGCAATACTCAAAAAAAGGTAAAAATTAATCTAAAATAACACACTCTAATACCCATTATTCGGTATTGAATTCGTGATTAACTGGACATTAGAGAAATGACTACCTAATTTGTGGTATGTTTTAATGGGTAAAATAAGGATTCTTTAAGTGTTTTTGAGTATCGTAGGATATGGTAATAGCCGAAATGATGGAAATCACTGCCTATCTTGATGCCATCTCCCTAAGGACTGTTAGTGGTAGACTTACGATAGCTAACTGGCATACTTACGGGGGGCTACTGGCATACTTACGTGTGCTAAGTCTACGACTTACGAAGTGTTACTGGCATACTTATGGGGCGTTTTCTATGCTGGACACTCATAGCCGCCGCTGCGGACATTGGTTGTTCATGCCGGACGACTGATTGAGAACACTCCACTTCAACTTGACAGATAACAAGTTTGGGATAGATGTGATGGATATTAAATCCTCCTTCACGCATCTATCACTCCATTCAGACCGGTTCATGGCTGCGGAATCATGTCGGGCATTAGGAAAAGTGAAGAATTTCGCACCATTAATAAGGTAGTTAAATGCACACGCGTAAGGACTGTTGCAAACGTAGTGAGTGGAGGACGAACGAAAAAAGGTTCACCACCATGATGAACTTTCTCATCAGTGTGGTGAACCTTGTAGTGGGTTATGTAAATAGAAAGTGGGTATCGCCCTCTCCTACTTCTTGCGCAACTTGCGCAGGGCCTTGTCGCGTATTTGGCGCACACGCTCACGCTTGAGCCCCATGCGGTCGGCAATCTCTGCCATGGTGAGATGGTCGGCGTCAATGCCGTAGTAGTAGGCCATGACTTGGCGCTGGCGCTCGTCGAGCACGTTGAGCCGACGGCTTATTGCCTCCAAGTCATTCTTCTCTATCAGCGTGTCGTCGGGATGATGGGCGTCAGGGTCGGCAAGCACACTTATCAGCGTCACGCCCGACTTAGAGCCCAACTGCTCGTCGGTGGAGAGCGGACGGCCTATCTTGCGCTCCAGGAGCGTGTCGGCATCCTTGGGAATCTTGTAGAGCGAGGTCTGCTGGTCGATGGCGCGCTCCATGGCCTTGCGGATATAGGGATTGGCAAACGCCACAAAGCGCTTGGACGACTGGGGGGTGAACTTGGCGGCAGCCTTGATCATGCCCACATTACCCTCCGCCACCAGGTCGTCAATGTTGAGCCCTTGACCCTGATACTGGCGTGCCACGCTGACCACATACTTGAGGTTGGCGGTGACGAGCTTTTCCTGTGCACGCTTGTCGCCTGCGGCTATTTTCTCGGCAAGTTGCCGTTCCTCTTCAGGCGAAAGCAGCGACTGCTGTCCTATTTCGTCGAGATAGGTAGTGAGTGAGTCTCTTTCCATTTTCTTACACATTATTGGGGGTTATTCCTCTGGCACGGCATAGCGATCGCCGGTCTGCTTGACAAGCTCTCGTGCCACTGCTTCGGGGAATCCGGGACGCTTCACCGTGGCACCAATACCGGTAGCGGTGCGCTCGAACTTTCCGTTCTTCTCGGGTTTCACGGCCATGTCGTTGTATTTCACAATGAGATAGTAGGCAAGCTGCTTCCAGCGGGCAAGCATCTGCTGTGCCTCGGTGTTGCTGTAGTCATTGAGATATTTCACAGCCTTGGCTGGACTCTCCTCATACAGACGCTGGGCCTCTTTCTCCACTTCAGGCTGTCGGGCAAAGTAGCGTTGCTCCAGAGAGTCGCGCACGTTCTTGAGGGAAGGGAACATGAGCGAGTAGCGGGGATAGACCATGTTGCTCACCCAGTTGCACACCCAGTAGGCGTTCTTGTCGGAGAAAGTCACGGCGTCGGCACCTGGCGTGTTGTAGCACTCGGGTTGCACGGTGTTGCCGCAATAAATGGGGGTGTATGCCACCATGTTGCCGTCGTCGTTGCCAAACCAGAGCACACCGCCGATTTCACGCGGAAGCCAAGAGCGTAGCTGTGCCACATAGGAGAAGCCTGTCTGCTGAGTGCTCGTTGGTCGCTCGTTGAAATACTGCTTGCCGTCCACCTTATACATAAGCGGTGTGGGGCGGTAAGGCATCTGCCATACGCCCTGTCCCATGTCTTTGTCGAGCGAGAGAGCCGTGCCCTCATAGTGGTCGCGCATGCATACTTCCACGTCCTGCACACTCACCTTGCGGTCGGGCACTATCCAGAGGGGCATCTGCTCGGCATTGGGGTCCTTGCCTTCAGCCCAGGGCAGATAGCGGTCGAAGCCTTTGTCGAAATGACGGAAGAAGCTCCACACACGGGCTTCGCAGAAGCGGCGGCCCGAGAAGTCGGCCTTGGCATAGGTGTCCTGCCAGTCGAAGTCCTTGTCGGCACCCTTGTACCAACCCTTGCTGCGGGCAAACTTCACCACGTCCTTAGAGTAGAGCACACTGCCCTTGTCCATCTTCATGAACTGGCGGATGCGACTTTGGTTGGCGTGGGCACAGATGGCGTTGTCGGGAATGCGTACTGCTACCCACACGGCACCCTTGCTGCCGGGTCCCTTGCCCATCATCTCCATAATCCAAGCCTCGTTGGGGTCGCAGATAGTGAAGGTCTCGCCTTCACTGCAATAGCCGTATTTCTCCACGAGCGAGGTCATCACCTTGATGGCTTCGCGGGCAGTCTTGGAGCGTTGCAGGGCAATATAAATGAGTGAGCCATAGTCAATGATGCCCGTCGTATCTACCATTTCCTCACGGCCACCATAGGTAGTTTCGCCGATAGACACCTGGTATTCATTGATATTGCCAATGACATTGTAGGTCACGGGAGCCTCGGGAATTTCTCCATGATACTCCTTGGTATCCCAGTCCACAATCTTGCGCATCTCGCCCTTGGCGTGTGTGCCTGCGGGAAAATGGCAAAGACCGATGAACATGCCATAGTCGTCGGCATTGTAACTGCATATCACGGAACCGTCGGCAGAGGCTTTTTTGCCGACAATAAAGTTGGTGCACGCCTGTGCATAGGACGCGAAGCCAAGCACAAGCGCTGCCAGTAGAGTCAACTTCTTCATCTGTCGCAGGCTTTAAAACTCATGTCCAGTCCTTTCACGGAGTGTGTGAGCGCACCCACGGAAACAAAGTCTACGCCGGCTTCGGCATAGTCACGTATGGTGTCGAGGGTGATGCCGCCACTCGATTCGGTCTCATACTTGCCGCCAATCATTGCCACGGCTTTCTTGGTGTCGGCCACAGTGAAGTTGTCGAGCATGATGCGGTTCACGCCGCCACAGTTGAGCACACGCTGAAGCTCGTCGAAGTTGCGCACCTCAATCTCAATCTTCAGGTCAAGGCCCTTCTCCTTGAGATACTCGTGGCAGCGGTTGATGGCGTTCTCAATGCCACCGGCAAAGTCCACGTGGTTGTCCTTGAGGAGAATCATGTCGAAGAGTCCGATGCGGTGGTTCATGCCTCCGCCAATCTTCACGGCCTGCTTCTCGAGCATGCGCATGCCCGGTGTGGTCTTGCGGGTGTCGAGCACGTGGGTGTGAGTGCCCTTGAGTCGGTCCACATAAACGGCGGTCATGGTAGCGATACCACTCATGCGCTGCATGATGTTGAGCATCAGCCGCTCCGTCTGGAGCAGGGAGCGCACTTTGCCAGTCACCACCATGGCTATGTCGCCCTTCTTCACGCGGGCACCGTCCTGGATGAGCACTTCCACCTGCATGGTGGGGTCAAAGCGGTTGAACACACGCTTGGCCACTTCAACACCGGCGAGCACACCGTCTTCCTTGATGAGGAGGTGCGACTTGCCCATGGCGTCTTCGGGGATGCAACAAAGGGTGGTATGGTCGCCGTCGCCAATGTCTTCGGCGAACGACAGGTCGATGAGTCGATCTTCGAGTTCTTTTACACTTAACATATTCTTTTCTTGATTATATTTGTTTGATTACTTTTCCATCTTGCCAGGCTTGGAGCGTGCCCTCTTCGGCGCGCCGCAACTCTATGGTGCCGCCCAGCCATTCCGTGAGCGGAAGTTCGTCGGTGAAGGTGTAATAGTTGACCACACGGTCGTCCATAATCTCCACCACACACTGCTGGAGTGTGCCGCTCTCCGTAAGCACATAGTGTGCTCCTACCCTTCTCAGTTCTTCCATATTAGCCGTCAGTTATGTCGGTTGACGGGTGTCAACTGTTCGCTGCGTCGTGGAGGCAAAGCTTCCTGGCGTAACTCTTCTGCCCTCGCCTTGCGGAGGCTGTCGGACGAGGAGACCTGTGCGGAGTCCGTCGGTTCGGATGCCGGCTCTGGCAACTCGGGTTGGTGCACACGGATAAGACTCAACTGGCTGACAAACATTAGTCGAAGTGTTGTCTGGGAAGGACTTTCCATATTCTTTGAGAGTGAGATGAAGCCATTTATTGATTTGATGCCCAGGCGTTTATCGTTGAATATCTGTAGCGTTTGTTTGCCATCCGACGAGATGTGCGTTACATTGGTACCCACGCTGTCGTTGTCGAATGTCACGGCTATATAGGCCACACCATCACGCATGCCGTCTTGATAGATGAACTGTGTCTTGAAGTTGAGGATGAATCGGTCACCCTTGTGGAAGGATGTGTCGGTCTCCACCTCAAAGGAATAGTGATTGAAAGGAGCATTGGGCGAAAGCACTATAGCCTGCTCTCCCTTCCAGATGTTGGCAGTATCGCCCGAGAGCGAGATGTCGCCCAATGAGTTCACATCGTCTACAGAAGCACCGAGCGACTGGGCTTCGGCTGTGAGTCGTTTGGCCAGGTTGTCGTAAATGCCCTTGAGACGTTCGGTATGGCGTTGATAGTAGACCATGGAAGAGTCGAACTCTGCCTCGGTCACGCCATGCTTTCGAAACACCATTTCCCTGTAAGCCACCATCCGTTCTGCCTCTGAGCCTCCTTCGTTGCGCTGAGCTATGGCCTGCGCCAGGTGGTAGTCATAGAGAATGTCTTCCATCTCGCCTGGTTGCAGGTAGTCACTGGGCACCTGGGGCTTGCAGGCCACCATGAGAAGCAGTGCCAGAGATAAAGCCAATAGTTTTCTCATTTGTTATCCTTTTGTTCGTTTTCATCTCTCTCCGTCTTCCGTTTCTTAAAATCAAGAGACAGAGACAGTTGTGAAAGTTCGTTGCGGTAAAAGAGCAACAGTGCCACGACACCGCAACTAATGCAAGCGTCGGCAAAATTGAACACGGGGCTGAAGAACACAAACGGTGCTCCACCCTTGAAGGGCACCCATGCAGGATAGGTGGTGCGGATGATGGGGAAATAGAACATGTCTACCACCTTGCCCATGAGCATAGAGGCGTAGCCATGACCGAAGCCAACATATTCGGACACTGTCCAGAATGTACTCTCTGAGAAACACAGGCCATAGAAGAGGCTGTCGAAGATGTTGCCGGCAGCACCAGCCATCACCGCAGAGAGACAAGCCACATAGCCCCAAGAGGCCTTGGCGCGCGACATGCGACGGATATAAATGCCGATGAAGACCACTGCAACAATACGCAGCAGGCTGAGTACGAACTTGTTGATGAAGGTCATGCCGTAAGCCATGCCGTTGTTCTCCACGAAGTTGATGTAGAACCAATCGGTTATGCGGATGTCTTCACCGAGCATCATGTGGGTCTTGACCCATATCTTGATGATTTGGTCGACAAGCAGAATGGCAACTACAATGAGTATTGCCATAGTGCTTCTCGACCATATTTGCTTGTTTTCGTTCATGAATGTCATTTCTTTCTTGACTGCTTGGATGCCACACTCAGCGTGGCGTGGGGCACGATGCGGAGCCGCTCTTTGGGAATGAGTTCGCCCGTCATGCGGTCAATGCCGTAGGTCTTGTTGGCTATTCTTACCAAGGCTGCTTCCAACCCCTGTATGAATTTCTGCTGACGACCGGCCAGCTGTATGAGTTCTTCCTTGCTCTGCGTAGCACTGCCCTCTTCGAGCACTTTGTAAGTGGGCGACGTGTCATCGGTGTCGTTGCCGTCGGCATTCATCAGTTGGCGCATCATGGCATCGTAGTCTCTACGAGCTAAGCGGAGCTTTTCATTGATAATAGCGCGGAACTCCTCGAGTTCCTCATCGCTGTAACGTGTTTTCTCGCTCATAAGAAGTAAGATTTGTCTGGTTTGAAAAGTGAGTAATATGTGTCCCGGCACCCACTTCGATAGTGGCGTGTCGGGACACTGATAGGAATTGTATTAATGTTTCTCAACCTTGATGTTGAGCTTAAAGTCGTCAAACTCGGTTTCTGTTCCGTCGTTGGCAGCCACAACGATGTCGTCGGCAAGCACCTGACTCTTGATGTAGTCGCTGTAAGCGCTGATGGCCTTGTCGGTGAACTCGTTGGGAGCCACGGTGGCAATGATGCGGTCTGTAATCTCAAGGCCTGTCTCCTTGCGAAGGTTCTGGATGCGGTTGATGAGTTCGCGCGCCATACCTTCGTTGCGGAGCTCATCGGTGAGTTCCACTTCGAGTGCCACGGTGAGGTTGCCTTCGTTAGCCACGAGCCATCCGGGAATGTCCTCGCTGATGATATCTACATCGGCAGCCTCTA
>ULUS01021080.1_pt1 | contig 18634 bp, 18 predicted proteins | sample 1958761 | NCBI WGS metagenome assembly ULUS01 (sample SAMEA4835767, study PRJEB28245) | human gut metagenome | biome: gut microbiome; material: fecal sample | place: Denmark | collected 2008
CAACTTTTATAAAGACTTTCTTATCCCGAACTCAGGTTATTAGTCTTGTTGAAGGTAAGAATCTCACTAACTTTCTGTTGCTTTATACATTAGGAAATACAATTCGTCATAATCAGAATCTGATTAACGGATGCTCGCAAACAAAACTTGTGACGAGTTATCTTCTTTTCAATGCGCTCTTAGTGGTCGGCTTTATGTATGTGCCATTGATAGCAGGCAAAATCTGGAAATATTCCTATGCATACGATAGCCCGATTATCATGGTCAATAGTGTTTGGATATTTGCAATTTTCAGCAAGTTGGACGTTAAATCCAGATTTGTTAATTGGATGGGTAGTGGTGTGTTTGCCTGTTATCTTCTTCAGTGTCCTGCTATATTATGGAAGAATTGCTTTGAGCGACCTATCCAATATATTTATAGTGTCGCAAATGAACCTTGGCAGATTCTGCCGATAATGGTTTTGTATGCAGCTGTGGCAATGTTGATAATGGGCAGCATCGACAAGCTCCTTAATCCTATGTGGAATAGACTTGTCGCCTTTGCTGCAAAATATGATGAAAAGTGGAACACTAAACAACTAAGATAATATGTTTAAAAGAATGTTAGATTTCATAGTGCGTAGATATAATCGTTACATAACAATACCTGCAGCACATAAGAAATTTGATGGAATAAAAATCCTCAACTCTATTGACTCCATAAAGTATATTATCGAGCATAAGTGTTCGGTAAGCAGATATGGAGACGGAGAGTTTATTATGTTATTAGGTGGTGGGTATGATGACTATCAAGGAGCAGATCAAAAGTTAGCCAAAAGATTAAAAGAAGTTTTAGTTTCAACAGATGCTCCGAATCATATTGTTGGATTACCTATGCCTTTAAAACACACAATAGGATTAAGACTAAGTTCACGTGATTTTTGGGATTATTTTACTTTGAGAAAAGGAGTTTCTTTATTGCCTTATCTCTCAACTTCAAAGCTGTATATAGATACCCAACTCTCAAGATTCTATATAATGTATACAGACAAAAGTCACTGCGGAAATCAGCTGAATTTGTTAAAGGCTATATGGGATAATCAAGATGTAGTCATTATAGAAGGAACAAAAAGTCGTACCGGCATAGGCAATGATCTGTATGATAATGTCAAAAGCCTTAGCAGAATCTTAGGACCTGCAACAGATGCATTTTCAATGTATGATGAAATGTTGGAAGCTATAGTGAGATATGTTTCTAAAGATAACTTAATATTACTATCTTATGGACCTACCGCAACCATTTTAGCCTACGATTTAGCAAAACTTGGGTATTGGGCTATTGATATTGGTCATCTTGATATAGAGTATGAATGGTTCTTGCAAAAAGCGACAGATTCTGTTGCTGTAAAAGGTAAGTTTACAAATGAAAACAAACAAGGACATTTCGTAGAAGACTGTATAGACCAGACGTACCTTTCCCAAATAATATGTGATATAACTAAAGATATTGCAAAATGAAAATATCTGTAATTATACCTGTTTATAACACAGGAGAGCGTTTGAAACGATGTCTTGATAGTGTTGTTGCACAAACGTTTGAAGATTTTGAATGCATTGTTGTAGATGACGGTAGCACGGACCAGTCTCCGCAGGTTATTGACGAATTTGCAGCAAAGAATTCAAGATTCATAGCTATTCACAAACCGAATGGTGGCGTTAGTTCAGCTCGTAATGAAGGCTTGAAGGTCGCAGAAGGAGAATGGGTCGTCTTCCTTGATAGTGATGATACAATAAAACCAAATCATGTTGAAGCTATGCTTTCTGTGGTTGAAGACGGAATAGATATCGTTTTTACCGGCTTCGAGCAGATAGCAGAAGAAAATAAAATAATAAAAGGTCATGCCTATGATAGGCAAACCTACAAAGGGAAAGAGGGCATTGCAAAATTTCTTGACGAAACAGAAGCACTTAACTTCATGATACCTTGGGACAGAATGTATCGTCGCAGCGTCATCGTAAAAGAAGGAATACTGTTTGATACGAAACTCTCTTTATCAGAAGACCGTTTGTTCTGCTATCAGTATCTGTTGCACACACGTGGCATTGCCACTATCCCTGAGATAACTTATGTACACGATGCTACAGATCAGAACTCATTATCCAACCGCTTTTACCCATTCTCAGTAAACGCATACCGACATGACACATTCGTAGATGCCACAGAAAAACTTCTGTCTGCTTACACTTTTCCCGACCATGCAATGTTCTTATTATGGAAATACACATGGGATTTAATGGTAAATACCCTCTCTTCTCTATATGACATCAAGAAGAATGTGTTTAAAATTTCAAGACAGCAGAAAACATTCTTTCATGATCATTTTGGATGGAATCTATATGAAATGGCATATAGAACGTCCGAAGTAAAGGACTTTACACAGAACAACCTGTTTCAAATTATCTACAAAGAAAAGTTCTTAAAGTGGAATCTGACTCGATTAGTCGAATTCATATTACATAAACTACATATTAAAAGATGATGAAAACCCCGATAGTATACACACTGATTAGTTCCGAGAAAGATTACTTCTTGGAGGAGCTGTGGGTGTCGCTCTATTCTCTTCGCCAGTTTCATCCAGAGGTGACGGTCAACGTGCTGGTGGATGAACCGACGAAGAAGTACTTGGAGAGATTCCCAGAACTCTGCGCCATGATAACTAACATCGTTGTTGTGCCGGTGCCGGAGAACTATAATGCCAAGCAACGTTCACGAGTTATCAAGACCACGGTGCGCAATGTGATTGACGGTGCATACCTCTTCATTGATACGGATACTGTTATCTGCAAGCCGTTGGATGATATTGACAACCTTACTTGCGATATGGCAGCTGTGCCAGATGGTCATCTGCCTCTGTCTGAATGTATGTTCCCGCCGACAAACTCAGTGAATAAGATTTTCAAAACCGATGTTTCCGACTCTAAATACTGGTTTAACTCTGGTGTTATGTATGTTGCAGACAACGAACTGACACGCAAGTTCTACAAACGTTGGAATGAGAACTGGACATATTCTTGTTTCGAAAAGGGACAAAGCCAAGACCAACCGGCACTGCTTGCTACAGACAAGGAGTTTGGTTACATAATCTCTGAGCTTCCTGGCATTTATAACGCCCAGGTGGCGATGTCCTTAAAATACTTTGCAGATGCAGCGATTGTTCACTGGTGGCACATGAGCTTCATTGAGAACCAGGATTATTCTCCGTTCTTCAGCTTGCAGATATATAAAGATGTGAAGACGGCGAAAGGTCTCACGGCAGACATCAAAGAACTCATTAAGCATTGCAAGCAGAGTTTTGTGTCGCCAACGATGCCTGTAGGAAAAGAGCATATCTATTTCCTTTTCTCTCCGGCAGGTAAAATCTTCAACAGAATCTACAAAGAGGGTGGGGCAGCAAGTTTCTTAATGAACAAGTGTGCCGCTATCTTGGAAAAGATTCATAAATACACAAAGAAAAAATGATTTCAGTAGTAATACCTTTATATAATAAGGAGGCGTCAATTGCGCAATCTTTGAAGAGCGTGCTCTCACAAGAGTATGACGACTTTGAGGTTGTGATAGTGGACGATGGTTCCACGGACGGATCGGTTGGCGTTGTTGAGGCTATGAACGATCCGCGCATCCGACTGATAAAGCAGGAAAATGGCGGACCGAGCAAGGCTCGTAACACTGGCGTTAAGAATGCTAAAGGAGAGTGGATACTGTTCCTTGATGCAGATGACGAAATGTTGCCAGAGGCATTGAGAATGTTCCGCGATTCAATAAATTCCCATCCAGAGTTCAATTTCATTGATTTCTCGTGGTATGCAGACAATGGACAGCATAGAATAATAGCTGATAATGCAAAGGAAGGAAAGATAAAAAATCCATTTAAAAGTTATTATCAAGGTAAAATCAATCCTCGAACCGGTTCTTTTATTTTAACGAAACAATTGGCGTTGCAGTGCTTGTTCGATGAAAACTTGAGGCGTTTTGAAGATGACGAAATGCTTTTCAAGGTGTATAACGTCGCTAATATATACTACAACCCAAAACCTATTATGGTATGTAATCAGGTTTTTGCTGCGGCAAGCAAGGGAAGAAAAGACATCAAAGAAGATTTCTTGGGACATTTGAATTTCTCTGGCAAATCGTTTTGGGAGCGCATGTGTCTGTATAAACTTTTTTTAGGAGAACGTCCTAACTATGATGTGCAATGCAGAAGTTTATATCCTGGTTTATATAAGAGATATGATTTGCTTATACTACATAAGTTGCTAAATAAGATAAAATTATAAACAACATCACTATGAACATATTTGAATTACGATTAAAGATCTTAGGGATTATAGGTCGCTATAAAGCGAAACGCAGACTTAAGAAATTGGGCTATTGCGGTAAGGGGTGTAAATTGGGAGAACCAATGTTACTTTCAGATTATTCCAAAGTACTTTTATATGATGGAGCTGAAATAGACAATGGATTAACATTGATCTCATATACCGGCCGTTTCATCATGAAGAAAAACTCATGTACCGCTGTGGGTCTGACTGTTGTTACCGGCAATCATGGACGTGAGATTGGCAAATGGTTTAACATTAGTGCCTCACAACATTCTGAGGATATAGAAAAGGATGTGGTAGTTGAAGAAGATGTGTGGCTTGGTACAAATGTAACCCTTCTTAGCGGTGTGAAGGTGGGTCGTGGCGCAACGGTTGGTGCAGGTGCTGTGGTTCGCAGCAACGTTCCTCCATACTCTATCGTCATGGGAAACCCTGCAAAGGTTATTGGTTTCAGTTTGCGTCCTGAAGAAATCATAGAGCATGAGCAGATTCTCTATCCTGAGGAAGAACGTTTGCCTTTGGATAAGTTGGAGAAGAACTACAACAAGTATTTTATGAACAGACTGATGGAAATCAGAAAATTTACAAGTATATGATAAATAACAACTTTTACGAGTCTTTTTTGAAGCCCGTCATTTCCAAGAAAGACTCTTCTGATGTAGCATTCTGCATTAGAGATAAAGTGTATAGCTATGCACAGCTTTTTGATGCTGCAGAGCAGATTTACGACCTGGTTGTAAATCTGCCGGAAGACATCATCGGTTTATACGCAACGGATGACATACGTACATACGCTTCTATCATAGCATTGTGGACATGTGGCAAGACATACGTACCGCTCAATCCAAACCAACCAAAGGACAGACATGTTGATGTGGTTACGAGTGTTGGCACCCACTATATACTTTCTGCAGACAAGAAGTACGACATATCTCTTGATGGCGTGGATATGCTGTCTACCAAGGATGTAGTTGTAAGTGGATATGTAAGAAAAGATACAATTAGTATCAAGCAGGTTGACGACTCGGCACTTGCTTATATCATTTTTACATCTGGTAGCACAGGCAAACCTAAAGGTGTGCAACTTACACGAGGCAACGTTGCTGCATTTATAGATTCAATGGATAATGTAGGTCTGGATATAACTTCTGCAGACAAGTGTTTGCAGCCATTCGATCTGACGTTCGACTTCTCCGTTTCCGGCTATGTCATACCATTGGTTAAGGGTGCAAGCGTGTATACAATTCCTCAGAAAGCTATAAAATTCAGCTATATAGCAGGACTTCTTGAAGACTACCATCTTACGGTGTTGCAAATGGTGCCTTCTATGGTAAGAAACATGCTTCCATATATGGATGAGTTGGAACTTGGCAGCGTACGCTATAACATCTTCTGTGGCGAATCTCTTACCGGCAAAGTTCTTAAGGTATGGCATGAAGGCAACCAGAATATGGTTAGCTATAACATGTACGGACCAACAGAGGACACCGTGTTCTGTACTTATTATAAGATAGACAAGAGCAACATTGCCAACCCATTGTCAAGCAATGACATCATTAATATCGGCAAGACTTTTGTTAATAGCGGTCTTTTGCTGCTTGATGATAACGACCAAATCATTAAGGATAAAGACATAGAAGGAGAACTATGCCTTTGTGGAAGCCAGCTCACACCAGGCTATTGGATGAATGAGAAAGAAAACAAGGCGAAGTTCTTGGATATAAACGGTGAGCGTTACTATCGCACTGGCGACCTTTGCTACTATGGAGATGACCAGAATCTGATGTATGTAGGCAGGAAGGACTTCCAAGTAAAAATCAACGGCTTCCGTGTGGAGTTGGGAGAGATAGAAAATAGATATTCTGAGATTTCGGGTGGCAGGTTCGCTGTTGTCATGCCTTTTGTAAATGAGCAGGATAACACAGAACTCGCAATCATTATAGAAGGCAAGGAGTACGACTTCAAAGACCATAAGGCACAGCTTGCCAACGAACTTCCTCCTTACGAACTTCCTGCAAAGTGGCTGTTCATCAAGTCTATTCCGCTTAATGCAAACGGCAAGGTGGATAGAAAGGCTATCAAGAAACATTTCGAATTATAAATATTTTAATGGAGATACAACAATGGAAAGAAAAGAAATTTTAGAAAAGCTCACCCCTATTTTTAGAACAGCATTCAACGACGAGACAATCGAGTTGTCAGAGGATATGACTACCGACGATTTTGACAATTGGGATTCTGTAGCTCAGATGATGATTGTAGGCTTGATCGAAAAGGAGTTCGATATCGTGTTCAAGCTCCGCGAGGTTGGTATGCTCGACAGCGTAGAGGCTTTTGTCGACGGAATTGAAGGCAAGTTGGCCTAATCGGTTTCTGTAATAATATGAATTTTAGCTAATGACTCAAATTCTTTTTCTTACGGCATGTGTCAATCCTAAGGGAATGGCATATACCAAATTGAGCAACCCGGAAATTCGTCTTCAGCAGTATAAGGATGCACTTAACTGGTATCTTGAGAATACAGATATGAAAATACTGCTTGTAGAGAATTCCGGGTATGACTTCTCTGACAGCTATCAGAAACAGATAGACGAAGGACGAATGGAAATGCTCTGCTATGATGGCAACGATTACGATCGTTCACGTGGTAAGGGGTATGGAGAGGCTGCGATAATGGAGTATGGAATAACTCATTCTCGCTTGCTCAGTACTACCCCCCCCTCATTTGCAAATAGTAAAGATTACGGGGAGACTACTTTGTTTGAACATCAACGACTTGTGTCGTAGCTGTAAGGACGTAAATACGGTATACGCTAATATTAGCAAGGATGATTGGGATGGAAACATCGCCACCAGTCAGGTGGTGATGGCTCCCGTATCCTTCTTCAAGGAATTGTTCCTTCCACGGCGTGAGGAGATAAACGATAGCAAGTGTCGCCATTTCGAGCATGTGCTCTATGATAGTATTCAAGACTGGACGAAAAGAAACGGACACCATTGCATGTTTTGGACACCGCCAGCAATGGAAGGTGTTAGTGGCACGTCTGGAGCGAAGATTAGCTCTGCCATGTCTGCCACTCAGTTGCTGCGTTACCGTATAATGTTTGTGTTACGCCAATACTTCGGATATCGAGGATACGAAAATCCGTTCTATCATGGTCAACCTAAAAAGCCGATTGAATAATGACAGAACAAAGAATACATACACAGTCTCGTCTTGATTGGGTTGATGGTTTGAAGGGCATCAGTGCCATAATCGTTGTTTTGCAGCATACGTTTGTAACGATTTTCGGATTGTCTGTATTTACAGATTTTCGTTTGCCCATTGTGCATAATTTGTGGGATGGTAACTTTGCAGTATCTGTTTTTATCATACTAAGTACAATCCTTACTTGCCATAGCATAGAGAAACATAGAATATGCTTGATGGAGCGATATAAGTATATCGTCCTTAAGAGATATTTTCGACTTGTCGTGCCGGTTGGTGTTATCATCATTGCTATGTATCTACTAAATTTAGCAGGACTATTTTATGCCGAAGAATTTGGAGCAAAGACAAACAACGAATGGCTGATGCACTCTACTGAGACGTTGATACACGTGCCAGGCAATATTCTTTGTGCCCCATTGGGTGGTTGCTATACTATATTGCGTGTAGGATGGATGCTCAAATATGTCTTTTTAGGTACAATGTGGGTGATTATACTCGATTTGCTCTTAGCTGGTAAAAAGAACTCTTCAAAGCTCTTTCTTATCGCTATTTGTACCTATATAGCTTTTAAATGCGACTTCTATTATGTGAATGTCGTAGTAGGCTACGCTCTTTATTCCTTTAGATGCGAATTACAAATCGGGGGGGGTAAACGTTTTGCCACTCTCTTGTTGTTTCTCTTAGTATTTTGTGTTAGCGATTTTTGTTACAAAAGTGATCAATGGAACATGATACGAGCTATATGTCTCGTTACTATTGTGTTTATATCGCTCAAATCACGCAAATTATTATGTTTTAAACCGTTAACATGGCTCGGTGGAATCTCTATGAATATATATCTTCTTCACATGATGGTTTTATACATGATTACTTGTCGTATAGCAGATGCGTTTTCTCTTTCTTTAATGGATGTGAGTATCATGTTTGCTGTAACATTGATGGTAACTATTGTGTTAGCGTATGTATATACAAAGTTTGTAGAAAAGAGGTTGAATAAAGCTGTTGATCGATTGCTCGATCGGTTAGTGTAAATGATAAAGAGTATTCCTGCCGATTGCGTGGCAGCAGGAAATCCGTGCAGGGTTATTAAAAAGTATTAATATATGAACATTTTAAATAGAATAATTCGTCGCCTTTGTGCAGAATGTACTTGGGCAAAATTGGGCGCATATGCACAATTCGTATATTATAAGAGAAAGCCTTTGTTAGAATACAATATTTCTAATCGGGGGGGGCAAAACGCTGATTTCTGTGATTTAGCTGTCGTGACTTTTAACAACTCTGAAGTTGTAGAATATCAAATCAGAACACTTAAAAAGTTCTTTAAGTATCCTTTTAGATATACTGTGTTTGACAACTCCACAAAAGAGAATAAGTCTGAAGAAATACTTGCCATTTGCAAAAAGTATTCTGTAGGGTATGTAAAACTACCTAAGCAGGAGTTCTTACCAAAGGGATATGGTAGCTATTCGCATGGCATTGCATGTAACTACCTTTTCAACAAATATATCAAGAATGGTGGAGCCAAATATTTCATGCTTCTGGATCACGACTTGTTCTTAATTGATGACTTTGACATATCAACACAATTTGATAAGCAATTCTTTTATGGAACAAAGCATAGGTGTTATGTATGGCCAGGTCTGTTTGGAATGCCTATGAGTTTATTAATAAAGAAAGGTGTAGATTTTCGTCCTTCTCTTCATCTCCATGGTGATACTGGTGCATGCAACTACTATAGATATTTTGAAGGAATAGATTGGAATAATTATCGTTTGGTGTCTGACAAGCATATTATGTTAGATGACAAGGACGATGACATTTTCAGAAATGGTTACTCTCTGATGGATGATTGCTGGCTTCATTGTTGGAACGCTTCTGATTACATGGGAAAGGGCGTTAACAATAAGATGAATCGCATATATACTATGTTAGAGGCAAAACTGAAAGATTAATATAGATGAATAAAACAATAAAGGCGGTGGCTCCTTTCGCTCACCCCGGCTTCTTGAACTTTAAGCAGGCGCCGTTTGCGGCTTGGGTAAGAAACGGGTGGCTGGTGGCGCAGGAGCACTATCCTCCTCGGTGGCTGCACGGAGCGGCGTACCGATGGGAGCTGCCTACGATATGGAAGAGTAGGAAGGAGGCGCGACTGAGGTTTGTTGAGCCGGTGTCGCTTTCGTTCGACTCGTTTCCCGACTATGCGAGGTACGAGGTTGTGCCGATGTTCTGGGACTGCTGGCCTCGCTACTTCGAGAAGACTTGCCGATGGCTGAGAAAGCACGGGGTGAGGACGGCGATATTTTCTTCGCGTCAGACCGCTGAGAAGATGCAGGAGCGGTTCTCGGGCAAGCACGAAGGATGGCAGAAGATAGACGTAATCTGGTGTGCTGAGGCTGTAGACGAATCGGTTTATCAACGGGGCAAACTCTTGAAGGATAGAACTATAGACTTGCTGGAGTTCGGACGGTCGAACGATAAGGTGGTCAGTTCGGCGAAACTGGCTGGTGTGAAGATTAATGGGGCGCCGCTGCAGCATGTCTGCACGAAGCAGAACGGCAAGTTCATCTTCACCAACGAACAGCTTTACGAGGCGATGGGTGACGCGAAGGTTACAATCGCCTTGCCACGTAGCATGACGCAGCCGGAGATTGCGGGCGACATCGAGACGCTGACGCAACGCTATTGGGAGTGTATGTTCTCACGGATGGTGATGGTGGGGCATGCACCGCAAGAACTCGTCGACTTCATCGGGTATAACCCAGTGGTAGAACTGCGAGACGACATCTCGGCAGAAGACCTGATTGCCGATGTACTGGAGCACATCGACGAATACCAACCGCTTGTAGACCGTAACAGAGCAACGGCGGAGCGACTCGGTAGTTGGACGGTAAGAATGAAATGGTTGATGGAAGAGTTGAACAAACGCTATATGTAATATTAGTTTAGTGAAAAAATCTACCATATCTTCCAGCAAGCGCACAACGTGTTGTGCCACAACGAGATAGAAACTGGTAGATAACTGGCAGAAGGCCGTTATCTACCAGCCTATCTACCAGCCACAGACACCTATCTTCCAGCTGCAGGCATGCAACTATCAGCAGATATACAGTGCGCATATTGTTACAGCTATGGTAGACTGTTGTTACCGCGGTGCAAAAATGCTGTTACAGCATCGGGGGAATGGTGTTTTCTCGCTGCGGTAATAGAAGTTTCTCGCTGGAATAATTTATAAACAAACGAATATGATACCAAAAATTATACATTACTGCTGGTTCGGACGCAACCCGTTGCCCGAACTGGCACAGAAGTGCATCGCTTCGTGGAAGAAGTATTTGCCTGATTATGAGATAAAAGAGTGGAATGAGGACAACTTCGATGTTAATATCATTCCGTATACGGCAGAGGCGTATGCCATGAAGAAGTACGCTTTTGTGAGCGACTATGCCCGTTTCTGGATTCTGCATAAATATGGTGGCATCTACTTCGATACGGACGTGGAGGTGATACGTCCGATTGACGACATAATAGCTCGTGGCAACTTTATGGGTTTCGAGACTGATCCGAATCCTGCAAAGGGCGACGCGAGCGAAGGGAGCGTCGCCCCCGGCCTCGGCCTGGGGGTAAACCCCGGCCTCGGGATAATAGAAAAAATGATGCACTATTACGACGGGCAGCATTTTGTGCATGAAGCGGTGATGAAGAATCAGATAACTGTGGTGCATATAGCAACCAAGGTGCTTCGCGATAACGGGTTGAAGAACGTGGCTGGTATTCAGGAGGTTGCTGGTTGCTACATATATCCGGCAGAGTATTTCTGTCCTATTAATGTGACAACGGGGCGCATTCACGTAGAGAAGAACACTCGCACCATACACCATTATGCAGGCACATGGGTGGACAAGACGTTCTCACTGAAGGAGTTTGTGAAACGTCTTCTGCCAGAGAAACTGTTACTTTCTATTTTTTCGTTGAAGGCTAAACTAAAAAACAAATAACAATGAAAGGTATTGCTCGTTTTTTTACTCTTTATTGGATTGTTTATTTCCCTACGTGTATCGCATACAACGACTTGCCTGGCTTCTCGAGTATAGACGAGGCGATGACAATCTTGCTGTTTCTATATACCATAACGAAGTTCGGTTCTCGATATACAAACAGAAAACCTTGGAAAGAGTTTTTCGTTTGTATTAGTATCATGGCGTTTTATGTCGGATACTCGTTGATGTTCGGAGCCAATGTGGCTGAATCTGTCTGGCTTGACTTGATGCAGGAGATTCGTCCTTACACCATTATCTTCTGTACGTGGATTCTGAATCCGCAATTCACGAAGAAGCAGAAGAAATGGATGTTGGCTACAATGGTTGTCACATTGGGTTCTTGGATATTCTATCATCCGGCATCTTTCCAAAGCAAAGATGCTGAGTTCCCGGTTCTTGGTCAGTTGGCTATTTGTACCGGTATGGCTTGGTATCTGCTTACGGAACCAACAAAGCGCAACCGATATATCGCCTTGGCACTGGTGCTGACGGGTATGATAGCTCCAAAGTTCAAGTTTATGGGAGAGGTGGTCTGCTTCATTGCTTTTATCTTCTTCTTGAAGAAGCGTCTGAACTTCAGATCGCCAAAGACAATGATTTATTGCACTATCGTCGTGGCAATAATCTTGACTATAACATGGACACGATTTGACGGCTATTACATTTCTGGTATGAGCAACGATGAATTAGCCCGTCCGATGACATACAAGACTTCTATAAAGATGTTGTATGATTACTTCCCGTTTGGTTCGGGCATGGGTACATTTGCTTGTAACGGCGCTTGGCAACATTATTCACCGCTATATTTCAAATATAATCTGAACGACATTTGGGGATTGAGTCCAGATGCGGGTGGCTTTATTTGTGATGCCTATTACCCTACATTGGCGCAATTCGGCATTGTAGGCGTTTTCTTCTTCCTTTGGTTCTGGAAGCGCCGCATGTCGGCTATCAACGTCATCGTAGACATGCGCTATTATCGTGTGGCGATGATCACCATCTGCTGTCTTGCTATCGAGCAAACTGCTGACTCGTCATGGCTCTCGGGTAAGGGTATGGGCTATTGTATGCTTCTCGCATTGTGTCTGAACGCAAACAGAAATTTGAATAACATGTTGCAAAATCGAAGATAAATGAAACAAAGAATATACTGGATAGATGTTGTTAAGTTTGTAGCTGTCGTTTTTGTAATATTAGCGCATGTGGTATGGGTAACAGAACAAAGCAATCATGACGGCTGTGGGCTTCCTGCAAACCTCATGACTATCAATAGAATTATCGCTTCTTTGGGCGTACCTTTATTCATGATGGTTAGCGGAACGTTGTTGATGAAGAAGGGTTTTGAAACGAAAGCAGACATCATGGCTTTTTACAGACACGGCTTGTTTCCGCTTGTTGTAACAGCCGAAATCTGGATTGTAGTGTATTGCCTGATTGCATTGCGACCATTCACTTTTAAGGAACTAATATTGAATATGGTGCTGGTTCATAAACCGGAGGTGCATCTATGGTATGTTAGAGTAATAGTTATCTATTATCTCTTGATACCATTTCTGAACAGACTAAGAATAAATAGTAAATGGCTCTTTGTCGTTTTGCTCGCTCTGGTAGCAACCTTTACATTCGCTTATAATGCTTGGCTGATATACGATGGCAACTTATGTCCTACAACACCTAACCGCTCATATTTCTGCTATTTGATATATATGGCAGCAGGCTTTGTTCTTGCCAGACAATCGTTGTCTCCGAAAAGACTCTGTGCGGCAGTTATATTGTTGCTATTCGGGGGGGCGGTTTTGTTCTTGACTCTGTCAAGGACCGATTACTTTCTGTGGTATGACAATCCGTTACTGGCTGTTATGGCAATTAGTTTGTTCTATATTATTCGTTTTGTATCTTCGTGCAAAATGGAGAAATACGTTGTTTCAGAAATATCGAAGATGTCGTATGGCATTTATCTGTCACATTTCCTGCTGATATATGTTGTGGGGATGATAGTAAAAGCCTGTAGCTTAAATGGTATTTCTTTTTATCTCGCATTGTTGGCTGTTTTGATGTTCGACTTCATTCTTATTTGGGGTGTAAAGAAGTATGCGCCCAAAGTATGCAAGGTGGTTTTCAGATATTAAGCAGCTTGTTATAGTTTAAAATATGACAAAAGTTTTAATGGTTGGCTCTGCGGAGCAGAGTGGGGGCGGTGTGGCAAGTGTGCTGCGCCTGATGAAGCAGATGCCGTTTTGGGAGAAGTACCGATGCGGATGGCTCGGCACGCAGATACAGCGTGGATATGGTGTGCCACATGGGTAATCAGTTGGAGGATCATACGCATAATAAATTGTTTATATGGTGTCTGAATCGGGCTGATTGTGTGGTGCTGTTAGCAAAGAAGTGGCAGAAGTGTTTTGCAGAATGGTTACCTTAACTGAAAGAACTGCAAGTAAACGTTAAAAACAGAAATGAAATTTGCTGAAAATTTGCAAGTTATTGATAAAAGTACTAAATTTGTTTTATAATCAATAAATACAACCAAGTTATGAGCATATACTTAAAGTCTATTCATATTAAAAAACTCTTTCATTTATCAGGCATTGACATCAATGTCTGTGAAGCAGGTAAGATGAAACATTTGTTGATTACCGGTCCAAATGGTACTGGTAAGACCTTGTTGTTGGGGGCAATTGTGGATTATCTTGAAAAAATCGCAAAAGATTCTGACTTGTTGTTTTTAAATTATGAGAAGTCTTTAAAAGATAATGAAAGATTTTTGGCTTCCGCTAAAACAAATGAAGAGAGAATTAAGTGGCAAAAAGGGGTCGAAGATTGGACTAAACGAATAGAAAATTTATCTGGTAAGGTAAGTTTATCTCTGAACGAGGTCGAGTTACTGCCTAAAGCAATTTCGGATAAGCAATTTCTGTTGGCATACTATGGCGACCAAAGACGTTCTGAGTTTAAGGAGGTCAAGAACCCAGAGAAGCCAAATTTGGAATATCGTGACATCAAAGTCAACAAAGTGGGTGAATTCATCAAGTTCTTGGTGGACTTGAAGGTGCAGCGTGCTTTAGCGGATGGTGAGAATGCTAAGGAATATGCCCATGAGATAGACGAATGGTTTGGGGTATTTCAGAATATCCTTCGTCGTTTGTTTGAGGATGACGAATTGAACTTAGAGTTTGATTTCAAGACTTATGCTTTTTACATCCATTCATATGGCAAGAAGTTTAAGTTCACAGAGTTGTCGGCAGGCTATTCGGCTGCTCTTGACATTATCGTGGATTTGATCTTGAAGATGCAAGGCAAGGACATGTTGAAAAGAGCTTTCAATACCCCTGGCATCGTGATGATAGATGAGATTGAGACTCATTTACATCTTAAAATGCAAAGGGAGATTTTACCTTTGCTCACAACATTGTTCCCTCATATCCAGTTGATTGTGACGACTCATTCTCCTTTTGTACTCAACTCCTTGAACAATGCCGTAGCATATGACTTGTTGCGCCATGAGGTAATCTCTGATTTGACAGATTACTCATACGATGCTTTGGCAGAGGGGTATTTCGGCGTGGAATTGGCATCAGGAAAGTTGCTTGAGAGTGTTGCGAGATTTGAAGAGTTGTCGCAGAAGAGTTCTTTGTCTCTTTTGGAGAAGGATGAATTGAAAAATTTAGAGAGGGATTTGGATAAAATTCCTGATGCAGTTGCACCTACTATCAAAGAGCGATATTATGCAGCATTGGCAGTTATGCCAAATACAAGAAAGGAGTTTGTATGATAAAGGTATATAAATCAGATAAGGCTCCAGAAAAACTCGCAGAAGCAGGATATACTTGCGACGAAGTGAAGCAAGCGATATTGAATGATCAAAAAGACAAATGCTATCTATGTGAACGAAAGGTAACTACTGATTATCAGGTAGAGCATATTGTATCGCGCACAAATAACAAAGAAAAGGTGAACGAATGGGAGAATCTATTTCTCGCTTGCAATTATTGCAATGATCGCAAGAAGCATTACTATGATGATATTCCCTTGCCTAATCAATTGGAGTTTGAGAATGTAATATCTCAAACGATCAATTTGAAGACTCAAAAGGCTGACTTCCGCATAAGTAAAATCAATCCCCAGTTGGCCAAACTAAAAGAACTATTGGATAAGTTGTTCAATGGGAAAGGTATCTGTCGTAACTTGATGGAAAATCGTTTTTGGAATGACTTTATGAGTGTTTATCGCAATTTCTTGCGAAGGGTTGCAGCTTATAAAATAGATCCTACCGAGGAAAACAAACAACTTGTCATTGAGGAATTGTCTATAGAACAGTCTGCCTTGGGATTTAAGTATGCTTTTTTGAACAGGGATGCGGAACTATGGAGTGAATTTCAAGATTATTGTAAGTGGAACAAGTAGTATTTGAAAAGATATTAATAGAAAACAATGATACCCAAAATAATACATCTTTGTTGGCTATCGGGTGATTATTATCCTGCCGAAATTCCATAGAAGTTCATCAAACCTCCAATAGCTACTGTGCCCATAATTATGCTGGAAGTTGGCAAAAGTCGGTACAATGGAAATCCATAAAAAGCTTTTTGCCAAAATGGATTGTCAATTTAATCTATGTTGTAGGGCAAAGAACGTGGGCACGTAATAAATACTGTAGTTTTCTAAATTCTTGAAGTCTTTAGGATTTTGTTTTGTTGAAAATTAGAAATGTTAGTATCAATATGTATGGCTACTTATAATGGTGGCAAATATGTGGCGCAAGAGGTTACATTTCATAGATGAACCTTGCGCTATACACAGATGGACTGGAACCCATAACGTAGTTTTACGAGTAATAATCACCAACCACCACTGATTGTAAAAATGTGGTTTAGAATCAACACCTATGCTTCCGTGATATGGAGAAGTATTGTGAGAAAATAGTTTTTTTTGTAATCAATGACTAAAGTTTTAATGGTTGGCTCTGCGGAGCAGAGTGGAGGAGGCGTAGCGAGTGTGCTGCGCCTGATGAAGCAGATGCCGTTTTGGGAGAAGTACCGATGCGGATGGCTCGGCACGCAGATACAGCGCAGCTATGGCGTGAAGCTGTGGTATGCGCTGAGGGCGTACGCTAAGGCGCTGTTCACGATATGGGGGTATGACATTGTGCACTTCCATACTGTGCCCGACAAGATTTGCCTGATTATCCAGCTGCCGGTGCTGTTGCTGGCACTAATGGGCAGAAAGAAGATTGTGATGCACATACACATGGGCAATCAGTTGGAGGATCATACGCAGAACGGGTTGTTCATCTGGTGTCTGAACAGGGCGGACTGTGTGGTGCTCTTGGCGAAGAAATGGCAGAACCTCTTCGAGACGCTCTACCCAAGGGTGAAGGCGAAGACGGCGGTGATATACAATGCTTGTGCTCCGACGCCTGCCGTAGACTATTCGGTTAAGGAGAAAAGCATCATCTTTGCGGCGCATCTGGACGAGAACAAGCGTGCCGACTTGCTGCTGCAGGCGTGGAAGCAGCTACGCGGCGACTTCCCCGACTGGCACGTCACGATCATGGGCAACGGCGACGTGGAGGGCTACAGCCGGTTGTGCCATGAGATGGGGCTTGACGACTGTGTCACCTTCACGGGGTATATCACGGGCAAGCAGAAGGAGGACGTCTGGAACAAGGCAAGCATCTACTGCATGTGCTCGCGCCATGAGGGCTTCCCGATGGTGGTGCTGGAGGCTTGGGCAAGGGGCATCGCTGTGGTGACGACGCCGGTGGGCGGTCTGCCTGATGTGATTGAGGAGGGCAGGAATTGTCTGACGTTCCCGTTCGGCGACGCTGAGGCGCTGACAAAACAGCTGCGTCGGTTGATTGAGTCGCCGGAGCTGCGCCGCAGCATGGCGGAATACTCGAAGACGTTCGGTGAGAGGGTGTTCGCACCGGAGAGAATCAGTGAGAGTGTGGATGCGTTATACAAGGAAATCTTACAAAAATAAATATGCTTATATCTATTTGTATGGCAACCTATAATGGTGCTAAGTATTTAAGAGAACAAGTCGATTCCATTCTTAATCAGGAATTCACAGAGAACAAGGATGTTGAGATGGAATTGGTGGTGAGCGATGACGGCTCTACAGACGACACATTGAAAATTCTGGAATCGTATGGTGATTCAAGAATAAAGATTTTCCATCATACAGAGCACAAAAAGCATAAATATCTGAATGCTTCACGTCTGTGCAAGTGCAACTTCGAAAATGCGATGAGACAGGCTAAGGGTGATTACATATTCCTTAGTGATCAAGATGATGTTTGGTATCCTTGGAAGGTCGACAAACAATTGTCTGTTTTGCGTCATCGGGGGGGTAAACGCAGCTGCGTTTGATCTTGGAGATGCCAATCTAAATAATAAGAAATCTGTAGTTTATTCTCACGATATGCCATTCTTGAGCTTGAAAAATGCTGTTGGTTTATACGGCTTCAGTATGGCATTTACGAGAAAGGAGATGGGTTATTATTTGCCTATCCCTACGGCTGTCGCAGGACACGATAAATATATGCAGTATAGTGCGATTTGGCGTAAAACACTAAGTTTTATTGACGAGCCTTGTGCTGTACATAGGTATTCTGGAGAACACAACGTTTCGAGTTTCGGTAAGAACAATATATTGCCTCCGTTCCATATTAAGTTGTATTATAGACTTGTTACATACATGTCTGTGATATGGAGAAGCATACGCAGATAACGCTATATTTTCCACATCGGCACCTCGTATAGGTTGTTTATATATCCTCCCACAGATGGCACGGATTTACATAGAACACGCTACTTAGGGATATAACAACGGATGAATCGGATTAATCTGTGTTCTTGAAAACGGAAATCGTTGTGATATTCTGCAGCAGTAAACCCCGTTTAATCGGTTTAATCGGTTGTTAAAATATCCTCCCACAGATGGCACGGATTTACACGGAACACGCTGCTTAGGGATATGACAACGGATTAAGCGGATTAAACGGATTCACTTGCTGCGTAAT
>ULUS01035635.1_pt1 | contig 18597 bp, 19 predicted proteins | sample 1958761 | NCBI WGS metagenome assembly ULUS01 (sample SAMEA4835767, study PRJEB28245) | human gut metagenome | biome: gut microbiome; material: fecal sample | place: Denmark | collected 2008
ATATATTTATATATATAATATAAAACATTTTTCTAGGCTAAATGGGGTGGCAAGTTTTTTACTGTAACGCTGTAACGTTGAAACGCTTTATCAGATGTTAGCCCCATCCAGCAGTTCGGCGTATTGAGCGATGGCATCCCGGATTTCACTCATCTTGATGAACTCATCAGCAGAGTGGGAGCGAGAAGACTCGCCCGGTCCTAGCTTGAAGGAAGGGAACGACATCAAGGCTTGGTCGCTGAGCGTAGGACTGCCGAATGGTTTCATGCCCATCGCCACGCATTTCTTGATGAGCGGATGCTCAGGGTCGATGCGTGAGGACTTCAAGCGGAAGCTATGCGCCTTGCACTCGCTCTTGAGGTGCTGGCAGATGAAATGATATACCTCCTCGTTGTCGTAAAACTCATTGGTGCGGATATCCACCAACATCGTGCAGGTGTCGGGGATGACATTGTGCTGGGTTCCGGCGTTCACTACGGTGAGCGTCATCTTGGTAGGTCCCAGGAACTCGCTCACTTTCTCAAACTTGTAATCCCTGATCCATCGCATGTCGTCGAGTGCCTCGTAGATGGCGTTCACGCCCTCGTTTCTGGCGGCATGACCGCTCTTGCCATGGGCGATCACATCCAATACCATCAATCCCTTCTCTGCCACGGCTGGTTGCATGCCCGTAGGCTCACCCACAATCGCTACATCAATATGCGGCAGGAGAGGAAGGGCACGGCTGATGCCATCCTTGCCCGATACTTCCTCCTCGGCAGAGGCGAGATAGATGAGATTGTAGGACTGAGGCTTCGAGGTGAGCAAGCGGAACATCTGGAGCAGGGAGCACAAGCCACCGCCGCAGTCGTTGCTGCCCAGGCCGTAGAGGATTTCTTCCTCCTCCTTGGATTCCCCCTTCTGTACCTCTATCCCAGGATGGAAGGGATCTCTCTTCCAAGAATCCACGGGCTTCACGGTGTCGATATGGGCGTTGAGCAATAGGGTAGGCTTGCCCTCATCGTAGTGAGGGTCGATGATCCAAACATTGTTGGCATCACGTTGGGGCGTGAAACCATAGCTTCGGATGGTTGCCTCCATGATGTCGGCGGCATCCTTCTCGTTGCGACTCACGGATGGAGTGGCGATGAGCTTCTTCAGCAGTGCCACGGCATCCTCGGTGTATTCATCTTGTGTCAGCATAATCTCTCTTGTTTTTTGATTTCGACGGCAAAGTTACGAAAAAATGAGCATACAAATTGTAAAAAGTGCCATTTTTATTTTGTATTGTCTGTGATTTGCCGTATCTTTGCACCTAAGTAATAAAATAAAAGCTTATGCAAGTAAATAGTCATCTTTCAGTACTGATTCACGACTTAGCTGATAAGTATGGTGATAAACCGGCGCTTACGTTCAAGAAGTTCGGAGGCGACCAGTGGCAGACCGTTTCATGGAATCAGTTCTCGCTGAGAGTGAAACAAGTTAGCAACGCTTTGCTCAACATCGGGGCAAAGCCACAGGACAAGATTGCTGTGTTCTCACAAAACTGTGTTCACTACCTTTACACAGACTTTGGTGCGTATGGAGTGCGTGTATGCTCCATCCCTTTCTATGCCACCAGCAGTGAGCAGCAGATACAATACATGATCAATGATGGTCAGGTGCGCTTCCTCTTCGTGGGCGAACAGGAGCAGTATGACAAGGCACATCGTGTCTTCGCCCTCTGTCCATCCCTAGAGCGCATCATCATCTTCGACTCCAGTGTGCGCATCAGCACTCATGACCCTAACGCCCTTTACTTCAAGGACTTTGTCAAGTTGGGTGAGAACCTGCCACGCCAGACGGAGGTGGAGGAACTCTATAAGCAAGCCTCGATGGACGACTTGGCGAACATCCTCTATACCAGCGGTACCACCGGCGACAGCAAGGGCGTGATGCTCACCTACGGACAGTATCATGCAGCCTTGAAGGCCAACGATGAGTGTGTGCCTGTCTCGGAGAAGGATCGTGTCATCAACTTCCTTCCTTTCACCCACATCTTCGAGCGTGGATGGGCTTATCTCAGTCTGAGCGAGGGCGCACGCCTCTTCATCAATACTTATCCTCACGAGATTCAGGAGAGTATGCGAGAGGTGCATCCTACCTGTATGAGCAGTGTGCCTCGCTTCTGGGAGAAGGTATATATCGCAGTGAAGGCGAAGATGGACAATGCCTCTGCCTTCCAGAAGAAACTCTTCAACCATGCCTTGGCAGTAGGTCGCAAGCGCAATATAGAATACCTCGCTAATGGCAAGCGCCCGCCGCTCACCTTGGAGTTGGAATACAAGCTCATCAACAAGACGGTGCTCAGTATGGTGCGCAAGCAACTCGGCTTGGAGAATCCTAACATCTTCCCTACGGCAGGTGCTTACGTAAGCCCAGAGGTGGAGAAATTTATCCATTCCATCGGTATCGGTATGGTGGTAGGTTATGGCTTGACCGAGAGCCTTGCCACGGTATCATGCGACCATCTCGACAAGAAGTTTACCATTGGTTCGGTGGGTCGCCCTATCTCCAGCATCCAGGTCAAGATAGGTGAGGACAATGAGGTTCTCCTGAAGGGCCCTACCATCACCAAGGGATATTACCATCGTGCTACCACCAATGCCAAGGCATTCGATGAGGAAGGCTACTTCCATACGGGTGACGCCGGCTACTTGAAGGATGGCGAGTTGTACCTGACCGAGAGAATCAAGGACTTGTTTAAGACCTCCAACGGAAAGTATATCGCTCCACAGCAGGTAGAGTCTTTGCTCTTGGTGGATAAGTTTATCGACCAGGTGGCAGTCATTGCCGACCAGCGCAAGTTCGTGTCAGCCTTGGTAGTGCCAGAGTTCCGTATGGTAGAGGATTGGGCTAGAGAGCATCAGGTGGCATTTGGCAGTCGAGAAGACCTCTGCGCCAATGAGAAGGTACACAAGATGTTGATGGATCGCATCCAAATACTCCAGCAGCACTTGGCATACTACGAGCAGATCAAGCGTATCACCCTCTTGCCTCATCATTTCTCGATGGAATCGGGCGAACTGACCAACACGCTGAAGATTCGCCGCCCTGTCATCAACAAGAACTACAAGGCGGAGATCGAGAAGATGTACGAGGAGTAAACTATAAATTCTTAATTAAATCAGATGATAACATCAGATCAGTTGAAGGATGTGATGGACCGTGCTGAGGCACTCCATCGCTATCTCAATATAGACCAGAAGAAAGTAGAATTTGAGGAGGAACAGCTCCGTACCCAAGCTCCTGACTTTTGGGAAGACCCGAAGTATGCACAGGAGCAGATGAAGAAGGTGAAGAGCATACAGAAGTGGCTCGATGGCTACAAGGAGGTGCGCCTCTATGCCGATGAGCTACAGCTCGCCTTCGACTACTACAAGGAGGAAATGGTGACTGAGCAGGAGGTCGATGACGACTATGCCAAGGCCATCAAGGCGATAGAAGACTTGGAGTTGAAGAATATGCTCCGCCAGAAGGAAGACCCTATGGACTGCGTGCTCAAGATCAATTCCGGTGCCGGTGGTACGGAGAGCCAGGACTGGGCTTCGATGCTGATGCGTATGTATATGCGCTGGGCTGAGGCTCACGGCTACAAGGCGACCATCACCGATATGCAGGAAGGCGATGAGGCTGGTATCAAGAGTGTGACCATGACCATCGAGGGCGGTGAGTACGCATACGGTTACCTGAAGAGTGAGAACGGTGTGCATCGCTTGGTGCGTGTATCGCCTTTCAATGCCCAAGGCAAGCGTATGACCAGTTTCGCCAGTGTCTTCGTCACCCCATTGGTGGATGATACCATCGAGGTGTATGTCGATCCAGCCAAGTTGTCGTGGGATACCTTCCGTTCCAGTGGTGCGGGTGGTCAGAACGTCAACAAGGTGGAGTCGGGTGTTCGCCTTCGTTATTGGTACACCGACCCTGATACCGGCGAGGAAGAGGAAATTCTCATCGAGAACACCGAGACACGCGACCAACCAAAGAACCGTGCCAAGGCTCTCTTGCTCTTGAAGAGTCAACTCTACGACCGTGCCATGAAGAAACGCTTGGAGGCAAAGGCGAAGATAGAGGCTGGCAAGAAGAAGATAGAGTGGGGAAGCCAAATCAGAAGTTATGTCTTCGATGACCGCCGCGTGAAAGACCACCGCACCAACTATCAGACCTCTGATGTGGATGGCGTGATGGATGGCAAGATCGATGGATTCATCAAGGCATACTTGATGGAGTTCCCGACAAATGATAGTGAAGAGTGATGAACGAAGAGTGAAGAATCTAAGTGTGTTCTTCATTATACTATAACCTAATAATATTAAACAACTATGAGTAGTAATAAGGATTTGAGAAGGGCAAAGCACGCCGCTTACGAGAAGAAGCAGGCTGCCCAGGGTGAGAAAATTATCAAGTGGATATTCGGTATATTGGTAGCACTTGCTATCCTATTCGCCATTTATTCTGCGACGATAGCATAAATTGAGATTATGAGTGGATTAGAAATAGAAAGAAAATTCCTCGTTAAGAAGGGCGACGCTTACAAGAGCGCCGCCTTTTCTAGTAGTCATATCCAGCAAGGTTATATCCCTGCCGATGGTGCCACCGTGCGCATCCGCACTCGTGACGACAAGGCTTACCTCACCATCAAAGGAAAGTCGGTGAATGGCGGTATGACTCGATACGAGTTTGAGAAAGAGATAGAGATGGATGAGGCGCAGCATCTCTTGCAACTTTGCAAGGGTGGTGTCATCGACAAGCGTCGCTATCTCGTGAAGAGTGGCAACCATACCTTCGAAGTGGATGAGTTTTATGGTGACAACGAGGGACTCGTCATGGCGGAAGTGGAACTCGGCAGTGAGGATGAAACTTACGAAAAGCCCGACTTCATCGGAATGGAAGTGACGGGCGACAAGCGCTTCTATAATTCCCACCTGCTCAGCTATCCATTTGCCATCTGGCGCAATACATTGCCCGAAGAATATCGCTAATCTTGTGATTTTTGTATAAAAACCGCAAATATTATATATTTCTGCGATATTTGCTTTCAATTTATACGTTTAAGTGCGAAATATTTTATAATTTTGCACCCGAATAAAGAGAAAGTAAAGAAAATGACAGAAACAAATAGAGGTAGTTTTGGTAGTAAGATAGGTTTGATTCTTGCTACAGCAGGTGGTGCCGTAGGCTTGGGCAATGTATGGCGTTTTCCATATATGGCAGGTCAGGAAGGTGGTGCCGCCTTCATATTGGTATATATAGGATGTGTGCTCTTCCTGGGCATCCCTTGTATGATTTCGGAATTTATCATCGGCCGTCATGGTGCATCCAATACGGCTCGTGCCTATACCAAACTCTCGAATGGCAAGGCTTGGAAGTGGGTGGGCTACCTGGAGGTGCTCACGGGATTCTTGATCACGGGCTACTATGCTGTCGTGTCGGGATGGTGCTTACAATATATATATGCCAGCATCATGGGTGAACTGCATGGTGATCCAGCCTTCGTGGCAAACTATTTCAAGGAGTTCTCTTCCGACCCAGTGCGCCCAGTGATGTGGACGGTGGCTATCTTCTTGATATGTCACTTCGTGATTATCCATGGCGTGAGAGGCGGTATCGAGAAGGCATCCAAGATTATGATGCCTATCCTCTTCATCCTCTTGCTCATCATCATGGTGGCTTCTTGCTTGTTGCCGGATGCCGGCAAGGGTATCGAGTTCTTGCTCAAGCCTGATTTCGGCAAGGTGGATAGGGGCGTGTTCCTCGGTGCCTTGGGACAGTCGTTCTATTCCCTCAGCATCGGTATGGGATGTATCTGTACCTATGCTTCCTATTTCAGCCGACAAACCAACCTGTTTAAGTCTGCCTTGCAAATCTCCCTCATCGACTTCTTGGTGGCGATATTGGCTGGCTTGATGATATTCCCTGCGGCATTCTCGGTGGGCGTTTCGCCAGATAGCGGTCCTTCGCTCATCTTCATCACCTTGCCAAATGTTTTCAATGAGGCGTTTGCATCGGTGCCAGTGTTGGGTTGGATTATCTCCTTGCTCTTCTATGTGCTCTTGTCGTTGGCGGCATTGACCTCGCTGATGTCATTGCACGAGGTGAACACCTCTTTCTTCTATGAGGAGTTGAAGATCGACCGCAAGAAGGGAGCGATGCTCGTTACCGTTTCGTGTGCCATCATCGGAGCCTTCTGCTCGTTGTCATTGGGTGCCACCGATGCCTTGACCTTTGCGGGCAAGACCTTGTTCGACTGGTTCGACTTCATCACGGGACAGATCTTCCTTCCTATTGCGGGCTTCCTTACCTGCTTGTTTATCGGATGGTATGTGCCTAAGAAACTGGTGAAAGACGAGTTTACCAACTGGGGCACCTTGAAGGGCAGTCTCTTTGGTGCGTATTTGTTCTTGATTAAGTTCGTATGTCCTATCTTGATTCTTTTGGTATTCTTGAATCAGTTGGGATTATTGGACGGAATATTGTAATTTGTAGTAAATGGAAAATAGAGGAAGTTTCGGAAGTAAGTTGGGCGTCATCCTCGCTACGGCAGGTTCTGCTGTGGGCTTGGGCAATGTATGGCGCTTCCCATATATGGCAGGTCAGAATGGAGGTGCGGCGTTCATCCTCATCTATCTGGTGTGCATCTTGTTGCTTGGTTTGCCAGGTATGTTGGGCGAGTTCATCATCGGTCGTCATTCGGCAGCCAATGCGGCTCGTGCCTATCGCAATCTTGCCGGGGGCAAGGCGTGGGCGTTCATGGGATATATGGGAGTGGTGACTTCTATGATTATCCTCGGTTTCTATGCCGTGATAGCCGGTTGGTGCTTGCAGTATCTCTATGCCAGCATCATGGCTCAGGTACAGGGCGATGCCGACTTTGTGGTCAAGTACTTCCAGGAGTTCTCTTCCGACCCGATACGTCCTACCTTGTGGACGGTGGCGTTCATCCTCTTGACCCACTTCGTGGTGGTACGAGGTGTGCGCAATGGCATCGAGAAGGCCTCCAAGATATTGATGCCACTCCTCTTCGTGCTGTTGATAGTCATCGTCATCGCTTCTTGCTCACTGCCAGGGGCGATGAAGGGCGTGGAGTTCTTGCTGAAGCCTGATTTCACCAAGGTGGATAAGAATGTGCTGCTCGAATCGCTCGGACAGGCGTTCTTCTCGCTGAGCCTCGGTACAGCGTGCCTTTGCACTTACGCTTCTTACTTCAGCCGACAGACCAATCTCTTGAAGTCGGCAAGTCAGATTGTCGTGATCGATACGGTCATCGCTGTCTTGGCTGGTTTGATGATTTTCCCTGCCGCTTTCTCGGTGGGCGTTCAACCAGATAGTGGTCCTTCTTTGATTTTCATCACGCTCCCGAATGTCTTCAACCAGGCATTTGCCAATATGCCGATTGTGGGTTATTGCGTGTCGGTGCTCTTCTATGCCTTGTTGGTGTTGGCGGCATTGACCTCCACCATCTCTATGCATGAGATAGGTACGGCTTGTATCTATGAGGAGAAGAAAATCAGTCGCAAGAAGGGTGCTTGGGTCGAGACCATCATCTGCTGTATCATCGGTATCTTCTGCTCATTGTCGCAAGGCGCAGTGCCAGAGTTGGTCATCTGCGGCAAGGACTTCTTGGGATGGTGTGATAACCTGACGGCACAGTTGCTGATGCCAGTGGGTTCTTTCCTCACCTGCCTTTTCTTGGGATGGTATGTGCCGAAGAAGATTGTGCGCGATGAGTTCACCAACTGGGGTACGCTCAAGGGTACTCTCTTCCCTGTGTTCCTCTTTATGATTCGCTTCGTCAGCCCAATCTGTATCTTAATGGTATTCCTTCATCAGCTGAAAGTATTCTAAGAGGTATAAAGAGATTTTGAATAAAAAATAGGAAGCCTATTTCGTTTTTGAGAGAAGTTTTATTCTCTTTGGAGTTAGATGTAATTTAAATTTAAAATCTCCTTAGAACTCGATGTAAGGCTTCAGCCTCTCGATTTCATTGGTAGGAAAGTCTTTGAGGAGCTTTAGCTCTTGAAGGTTGTGGATGGGACCTTTCAAGCGGCGGTAGTCGCAAATCTCCTTGGCTTGATAGAAGTTGAGGTAGGGATGCTGACGGAGTTGGTTGAGGGAGAACTTGTTGATGTTTAGCTTCCTCACTTCGTTGGCGTTGACAGTGAGGAAGGGTAGGGCTTCCTCTGGCAAACCTTCTATCTCCCGAAGTTGCGAGAGAGAGGCGAAGCCGCCCAACTTGTCTCGGTATCGGACGATGGCTTTGGCATAATAGCTGCCGATGCCCGGTATCTTCATCAGCTCTGTCGTATCGGAAGAGTTGACGCTTACGTGCTGTCCCGGCTTCAACTTTTGGGGATAGCTATATACTTTCTGCTTTCCTGCTTCAGGGTAGGAACTTCCATCCTGCGAATTTCCTCTCCCTTGAGCATACCCTTGTCGTCCCGTCTTCCTTCCGTAATAATCGGAAGCAGGACGGTAGTCTTCACCTATTATAATATAAGGGGCGAGAACCTCGTATTGCTTCTTGGTCAAGCCATAGAGGCGGGCGAAGTCGGAAGGCTCCCGAAAGATGCCACCCTTGGCACGATAGCGGTAGATGCTCCTCACTTGCCATGGTTGCAAGCCGAGGCGGAGCAGTTGGGTGCTGTCGGCAGTATTGGGGTCGAAGGCGAAGAGTTCGTGGGGTACGCCATCCACCTTATAATATAGGTGTTCCTTCTCATAGGCGTTATCCTTTGAGGTGGCATTCCGCTCGTTTGTGCTTGCAGCCTTGTCGGAACGAACTGGATAGTTGTGGAAACTGCCGTCGCTGCTGGGACTCAACATGCCCACTACGATGACGAGGGTGATGCACACGATGACGATGCCGAGAAGCACCATGATGGCTTGACGGTCGTTGCGCTGGAGATAAAAGAAATCTTTGAGGTGAAACATATCGTTTTCGCTTTAAAGGGTGAATAATGTTAGATGTTAGAGAAGAGCCGAAGCCCTATCTCTGATGGATAGTCGGGATTACTGGAATACAGTTTTCTCGATTTTTTGTTGTATTTCATTGAATATCAATAGACCTTTAATCATAATTATGTATATTTTTGCTGTGATGAAACCTATTTTTGCTCCATTCAACATGATGGAAGACACGATGTTGAGTGGATTTTATGGAATAAGATGACAGATTTTTAGAGACTATTTCGCAACATTTGCAGTCATTTTTTCAAATTGCTGACGCAACCATGCGATTTGGTCAGCCTGCTGCTCCAGCATCTTCTTTTGGTTGTCGATGACACCCATCAAAACATCAGGACTGGAGTTGATGTTGACAGTCGAGTTGTTAATGTGATGGACGTTCGTCTTTGAGTTCCGGTTCTCAAATTCCTCATCCTCCAAGAAGAAGTCCCCAATGGGCACATTAAAAAACTCCGATAACTTTTCAAGATACCGGGAGTCAATGTAGGTTCGATCCTTAAAATAGCTCAAGTTAAGATGGGAGGTCGGACCGAACACAAAAGCGACCATAGAGCCTACAGTCTTGCCCTGCTCCTTGACGAGCTTTTTCACTAAATTGCCGTTAAACATAGCCTATATTCCGTTATTAAACGTTAAATATACCGCAAAATAATCTATTTAAACACCGCAAATGCGGTATTTTCGAATTTTTATTCTAATTTTGGCAACAAATTTAAGAATTAATTTTGGATTATGCAAGAAATTATGGCAAAAAATGACCAAGTCACGATTAGTGATTACTACAAGTCCTTGTCTAGAGCAGAGAAGGGGCAGTTCATCAAATTCCTCATCATGGAATTCGATTTTGGATACTCGACATTGTTCAGCAAACTGAACGGCAGCAAAGAGTTCAACCCTCGCGATGCCGTAGTCATCAACCAAGTAATAGAGCGAGGCTTATGGAGACAAGACAAATAGAATTTTTCGTATCTCCTCAAGGAGAGGTCTATTTCTATGGCCAAGACCAGAGAATAATCAGATACGACATGCAACAGCCAGAATTCATCAAGATGATGGCCAAGCTGATGGAGAAAGTTTACCCAGAGGCTTACGCCTATCTCTTTACGATGTTCAAGACAAGTGAGAGAAACCACCTTTACCATCTATTCCTAATAACTGAACGATTCATACGTTGCAACTTTGGCTCCAATGATACGCTAACCTATGATATCAGCCAAGGGCAGATGAACATCGAGAGAGTCCAATGCCCTCTGAGGGCAGTCTGCAAGGAGGAGAACATAGTGTGTAACCCAAGGGTTCACTCACCATTCTTCCCTAAGGAGACAGAGGTCGCAAGGGTTTTTGCCAAGGGCTATCTCGCCAAGGAGGTGGCTCAGATTCTCGGCAAGTCAACGCACACCGTCACCTCACAGCTCCGAAATATGACCAAGAGGCTTGGTCTGAGTTCGTCAAGGGATATCATCAAAATTGTCAATCAACTCCATCTATGATATGCAAGGATTGTCTATACCAGAGAAATTGCATCAATGGCTCCTGGTGCATCGAGAGGAAGATCTATGTGGAGCACAGGGTTATCAATCAATGTGAATATTATGGGAAGAAAAAAGAAAGTTGAGGTCGGCGCATTCATAGAGTGTCACAAGACTTGTGCCTTTTCGAGAGGCAATACCTGCAAGTTCTGGTCAACTTCGCACCGTGAGCTTTACAAGGAGATAGAGAATGAGCACGACTATGAGTTCTTCATGGCCAACAGCAAGTGTACACACTATAAAAGACCTAAGAGATGAGAGCATACCGTTACCGCATACGTTTTTGGTCGGATGACCAAATCAAGCGCGCATGGAACAATCGGGGGGGCAAATATAAGGATGCCTTGATGTGCCTTTTGATAGAGCGGAGCCAGACCTTCCGAAAGATTCCACTCTACGCTGTCAACCAGGACATCGACAAGATTATGCGCAGATTGGTGTAGTATTTTTCATAGTTGTGAATATGGGCTAATTTTGCCGCAACAAAATAACGTGATATGATTAAACAAGAAATAATAGATAGAATTATCAGTGATGTTGACATCCTTGAGGTCGCCAAGGATGGTGGCATCACCATCGCCAAGAGCAGTCGCACAAGGCATTGGGCGTGCTGTCCGTTCCACAAGGAGAGCGGTCCTAGCTTTTATGTCGATACCGCTACCAACACGTGGCGATGCTTCGGCTGCCACTCTGGTGGTAACGTCATCAGCTTATACCGCAAATTGGAGAATGACCTACCATTCCCGATTGCGTGCCGCAACCTTGCCAAGAAATACCTCAATGAGGACATAGAGGATGATTACAAGCCAAGCAATGAGGAAATTGAGAAGCAGAAAGAGGCGGATGCGCTGCGCATCGTCCTCTCTTACGCTCAAGCGTATTTCCAAGACTGCATAAGGGAGAGTAATGCCGGGGCGGAGAAGGCGAGAGAGGCGGTCAAGGCACGCTGGGGTGAGGATGCCATCGAGACATTCGGCATAGGATATGCGCCTAAGGAGGGATTCCTCGCTTGGGCGAAGACCAAAGGACTCGACTTCGACAACTTGGAGGCGGTTGGCCTTGTCGGCGAGAGTGAGCGTGGCAAGTATGCCATGCTCCGTGACAGATATACCATACCTATCTATGACAAAATGAGCCGTGTCATAGGATTCACGGCTCGCACCATGTCCGACAACAAGGACATATGCAAGTACCTCAATCTGAAGAACAGCCTCGTCTATCACAAGGACACATCCGTCTTCGGCATCAATTTCGCACAGAAGGAGGCACGTCTGCAGGACAAGTTCTATTTGGTGGAGGGCGGACCCGATGTGGTGAAGCTTCAGAGCATCGGCATCCTCAATACCGTGGCGAGCCTTGGAGGTGCATGGACGCCCAACCAGTTGAAGCAGCTCTTCAAGTTGGCTCGCAAGGTGACATTCATACCGGATGCCGACACCTTGAAGCCAGGCAACAAATGGCCTGCGGGCACGGTCAACGTCTTCGAGAATGGCCGTGCGGCATTGCAAGCCGGCTTCACCGTCAACGTCCGTGAAATTCCTGTTGATTATCCTGCGCCCAAGAAAGAAGACCCCGACTCTTGGATTGTCGATAGGGGCAAGTTCTCCCAGATGCGTGAGGAGGAGTTCATCTTCTGGTATTGCAAGCGCAAGTATTGGCCAACGCCCGAGGACATCGAGGAGTTCACCACTGAAGACCGCCTGGCAGCCATCGGAGACATCTGCTCCCTGCTGATGCTCATTCGTGACGAGGACACGCAGAGCAGCTATCTCTCGTCCCTATGTTCCATCTACAAGCATAACCGTGAGTGGAAGGATGCGCTCAAGCGTTCCAAGACGGCAGCCGCAGCCGAAAAGCAGGAGAAGGAGCGCAAGGGCGACCTCCGCATGCTCCATGAGTTTGGCTTCGTCGAGCACGACAACTCATACTTCGGCACCAACAAGGACGGTGACGAGATTCAGTGGAGCAACTTTAAACTGAAGCCGCTCTTCCATATACGTGATGACTTCAACCCAGTCAGACTTTTCGAGATCAAGAACAACAACCCAGAGACGGCACCACGTCTCATTGAGTTGAATATGGAGGAGATCACATCCAGCAGTTCCCTGCGCAAGCGTCTTTTCGGCATGGGCGACTACATCTGGATGGCCAAGGATGAGCAGCTCATCAAATTGTTGGGCTATCTCGGACGTGTGACAGAGACCGCCGACCCTATCAAGCAGCTTGGATGGCAGCGTGAGGGCTTCTATGCCTTTTGCAATGGAGCCATCGAGCAAGGCTCCTGGATGCCCATCGATGACATGGGCATCTTACGCTTGACCGCTGGCAAGTTCTATCTCCCTGCCATGAGCAAACTCAACATTGACAGCCGTGAGTTGTATGTCAACGAGAAGAAATTCCGCCACGAGAAGATGATGGATCATCCGACTTCGCAAGCAGACTTCTTCGCCAAGGTGGTGCAGGTCTTCGGCGAGAATGCCATGGTGGGCTTGTGCTTCTACATCGCCACGCTCTTCCGTGACATTGTCATCACCAAGAGTCGCTCCTTCCCATTGCTCAACGCTTTTGGTCCCAAGGGATGCGGTAAGACCGAGTTCGCCGCAACCCTCATGAACTTTTTCTACAAGTATGAGACCAAGTATGAGCCGCTATCCATCAACAGTGCGTCCCTTCCGGCACTCTCAGACTATGTGGGTAGTGTCAATGACGCCTTGGTACACATCGATGAGTACCAGAACGCCATCGACAACCGCAAGGTGCAATGGCTCAAAGACCTTTGGAATGGAGTGGGACGTGCCAAGATGAACATGGACAAGGACAAGAAACTGGTGCAGGCCAAGGTCGATTCCGGCATCATTCTCACGGGGCAGGAGATGCCGACCGCCGACATCGCCCTCTTCACACGTATCATCTATCTCACCTTCGACAAGGGCGAGCACACGCGCGAGGAGAAGCAGCACTTCGCAGAGTTGGAGCGTTTCCGCCAAATAGGAGCTACACATATCACCATCGAGTTGCTCAGGCATCGTGAGCAGTTCCAGGCAGCCTTCGGCATGGCTTGGAAAAAGGCGGTGGAGGACTTGGAGACTGCATTGGAGGATGACAACATCCTCGACCGCATCATGACAAACTGGACTGTCCTCTTGGCTTCATACCTCGCCATCAAGGACTATGCGAAGCTTCCTTTCACATACGAGGAATTACTGAAGGTGGTGGTCGCAGATGTCAAGAGACAGAATTCAATGTGCAACTCCACGGACGAGGTGGCTGGCTTCTGGAATATCATCAACGCTGCCGTCCAGATGGGAGAGCTGCGCAAGGACCAGGACTTCAAGATCAAACTCGTGGGCAGCCTGACGACCAATAAGGCAAAGATTGACAACTGGTCACAGCCTAAGAGCATTCTCATGGTGCGCAAGGATATCACCATGGCCATCTATCGCAAGCTCGGTCGCTCCATGGATGTCAATCTCCTCCCCAAGGAGTCGTTGCTTCATTACCTTCAGATAGGTCCGGAGTTCTATGGCACGGCCAAGAATGCGGAGCGTTTCAAGAAGTTCGCTCCTAACGGACTGCCCGAGACAGTTGAGAAACTTGACGAGAACGGCAACATGGTGGGTCGCCAGACCTTATGGTATAAGGACAGGCCGCTGTGCTTCGATTATCAGATGGTTGCCGAGAGGTATGGCATCGACTTCGAGACGGAGACCGGCGATGAGGAGAAGCCGCAAAAAGACCCATACCAGATGTCCGACAGGGAGCTGGAGGAGGCAGGGGTGCCCACATTAGGATTTTAGTGCGTTATTTGTTTAGATCATATCCGAGGCCTCGGGGATGGAAGTGTCCATCCCTGGGGCTTTTTTCTTGTCAATAAGTGACAGATACATACGTACACCTTTTTCGATGTGGCATTTGTGGCATTTGTGGCATCGCTCATTTTCAAGCAGTTAAGAGGTTGTGGCATTGTGGCATTTCTGTGGCATTTTGTGGCAACGGCAAGGATAGTCAAGAGGGAGTTGTGGCATTGTGGCATTTTATTTATATAATGTGGCATTTATATAAATAAGATAATGTCTGATAATCAGACGCTTATCAAAAATGCCACAAATGCCACAACTGAAACGCCCATTTTTGGGTGTCCCAAATATTTTTAATTGTTTTTTCCCTTCAAAACGCCCATTTGTACCACCTTTGTTATATTTATTACCGCAAATGCGGTATTTTCTCGTTTATTTTTCTTATCTTTGCGGTATTTAAATCAAATACCGATGAGCAAGTTTGTCATTTACCTCGATGTCGAGCCATACATGAAGCAATGGCTCACCCATGCTTACGGCGACCCAGTGGTCTTTCCTCCATCTTCCAGCGAGAACGCTGTCATCAGGAGACTGACCACCAAGCGCCCATCCGATAACATACCAGAGCAGCCTTCAGACAAGGCTGTCGCCATCTCCATCCCATCATGCAAATACAAAAGCCCTGAGACCTACAACTTTCTGACATCCTATGGCAAGCAGGCACTCTGCGAGAGCCTTGATGACCTCTTCCGCATCAATATGTGGCAAGACCTTGGAGACCTCAGTGACACCTCCTGCACCAAGATGTCCGCTTTCCGTGCCTGGTGTCAGGCGCATGGCATCGACATTGACTATGCCGAGACCATACGCATGAAGTGGTATCGCATGCGAAAGGCGCATCAGGAGAAGGGCATCAATCTCTTCTCGAATGAGAGAAACAGAAAAAACATTATTTAACGCAAAAATCTCATCTACTATATACCCCTTTTTTGAACAACCCCGAACAACTGCGAACAGTTGCGAACAACCCCGAACAGATTCAAGATTATGAGACATCTCAACTTCATCACCGACATCCAGCGCATCCCTGTCGAAAATTTGCCGTTTGATGCACTGCTGGGCAGCAAGACTTTTTCTCTTCCCGACAACCTCGATTGGGAAAAAGTCACTTTCAAGCGTCCTGCCAAGCTCGAAATTACGGAAAAAGTGGATGACAAGGTGCGCACATATACGCACAAACTCACATATAGCACATGTGAGGAGGACATTGACACGGACACCATCTATGCCTATCTGGTGACAGACATCGATGGTCGCAAGCGTCTTTTGGGCATCCCTTCACGACCTTATCCTATTGCAACGGTCTCGGAGGTTCACCCTGATTCCTATGGCACGAGCACCTTGAATGAGGTCGCCGTGTCATGGACAGCCACCCGAAAAGCACCGCTGATTCAGTAGCTTACGTATTTTATTTTGGCAATTGCCATGCTTACCTTTGCATCAAAAAAGACAAGCGCATGAAATACGGTATGATGATTAGCGGCACCATAGGACAGGGCTACGACTGGTGGTCTGGCACCTATGGAACACGCTCCAAGGATGTCAAGAGCTTTCTTGACGCACACGCCGACGAGGAGGTCAACATTGCTGTCTCCTCACCGGGCGGATATGTCGATGAGGGGTTGACCATCTACCAGCTCATTAAGGATCATGGTCATGTCAACATCCACATCATGGGTATGACCGCTTCCATCGCCACCGTGCTCTGCATGGGGGCGCAGCACGTCACCATGAGCGACGGCAGCACCATGCTCATCCACAATGCATCGACGGGTGTCACCGTCTGGGAGTCTGCCAACAAGGAGAAACTTGACCGGCTCATTGAGCAGTGGAAGAAGCAGCGTGATGACCTCGACACCATAGACAAGGTCATCGCCTCCGTCTATGCCAGCAAGTCGGGCAAGACTTCGGAGGACGTTCTCGCACAGATGCAGAAGGAGAGCTGGATGACACCTCAGCAAGCCCTTGAGTTCGGCTTGATTGACGAGGTGCGCTCCCTTGATGCCGAGGATAAGCAGCGTCAGACCAACATGGTCAGGAGATTCACCAACACCTTCTGCAAGGACTTCGGGCTTCCTCCGCTCGTTACGACCGCAGACACGACCGCACCATCCAAGAGCTTCATGACACAAGTCATTGACGGTGTCAAGGAGTTCTTCAAGAATAACAACAAAATCAATGACATGAAGAAGAAATTCCTCAACCTGCAAACCATCCTTGATCGCAAGGATGATTTTGAGGTAACCGATGAGAAAGTCACTCTCACCGATGCAGAGATGCAGAAAATCGAGGATGCCATTGCCGAGAAGGAGAAGAAGATCACCGACACGGCGACTTCTCTCACCGCAGCTCAGGACAAGGTCAAGGACCTGGAAGCCCAGATTGCGGACAAGGACAAGAGCATCCAAGACAAAGACCAGGAGATCGCCGACCTCAAGAAGGCTCCTGGCGCACAGACCAACGACACCGTTGACGATGGCGCAGAGGATCTCGATGCTGGTCAATTGTTCAACGCAGTAAAACAGATTATCTAAATGGCTGTTACCGAAGGTTCTACTATTCAGATCACTCCCGATTCACTCAACACCAGCTTCGCCAAGTATCGCAAGAAACTCATCCAGATTCCTTCACGTGCGTTGGATGAGGTTGCCAAGTACATGAGCCGCCGTGTCGGCGTTCGTGGCAAGGAGACCGTTGGACAGTTGGATGGCGACATGGAGATTGGTCCTTACTCTCTCACTCGTACCGACGAGAATGGCGTTACCATTGCTGGTCGTACCTTGGAGACTTACCTTGGCTCTGGCATCAAGCCTTTTGAGCCAAATGCGGTTTGTGAGTCCATCTATGGCTCCAACGTGTTCCAGGGCGATGCCCTCAAGAACCAACCAATCACAAAGATCGTGGGTGCCTACCTCTTTGGCAAGACCGGCGAGGCTTTTTTCAATACCTTATTTACCGCAAAGCGCAACCCTACAGGCAAGAAGACCATCGACCTCTACGATGGCTTCAAGACTATCTCAGACAAGGAGATTGTCACCAACAAGAGCGTCGCTGTGGAGAAAGGCAACCTCTTCAAGACGGAGAAGCTGACCAACGTCAATGCGGTCGATGCATTGGAGGCGTTCTATGACAAGGCTGACGACAAGCTGAAGCAGTTGAAGACATACATGTTCATGAGCAGCCAGGAACTGATGCTCTATATGCGTGCTTACCGAAGCGTGTATGGCAATGTCAACTACAACGGCAAATTCGAGAAGGTTCAGTTGGACGGATGTCCTAACTGTACGCTCGTCGGTCTTGACAACATGCCGACTGGCTACAAGATCATCACTCCAGGCAGTAACATGCTCATCGGTCTCGCCACCGAGGGCGACAACTGTACGTTCGAGTGCAAGGACTCACTCACGTCTCACTTCCTGATCGACTTCGTGGCTACCATGTACTTCGGTACTCAGTTCGAGACCATCAGCAAGGAGCGCATCCTCTTCGGTTATGATACTATCCCTACAGAGTAGGGGTAGCATCTTCCAATAACACATTATTATATATAATATGGCAGATACTAAGAAATCATGCACCGATTCCGTTGACCTCTACGAGGATCTTCTGAAGTGTCCGGGTGCGAAGAGATTGCCGGGTACGGGTCGCCGTGTCTTCCTCGCACCTCGCCGATATATCACAGCACTGGCAAAGCCTCAGTTGGAGAAGGCGGCTTCCATGAAGGACTACCTCGTCATCAAGGAGTCGCACACCATGGCGGCAGACAAGAAGTTCATCGTGGCTTATCTCGCCACCGACAAGTCAAATTTCTCCTCTGAGTCACAGGGCGAGGATGGCAGCAAGACCATGCTCAACAAGCTCTCCATCGTCTTCCCTGGCACCGAGGAGGAGCAGTCCGCACTCGCCTCCATGCTGCTCAATGAGGATGTCATCGCACTCATCCCTCAGCGCAACGGCAAGTGCCGTCAGTATGGTGACGATAACTTTGAGTGCTCAGTGGCTCCTTCTCAGTCCTCTGGTTCCTCCGTCACAGACGAGACCAGCACCACTGTCGAGCTGTCCGTGGGTTGTGAGACCTTGCCACCATTCTACTATGGTGATATCCCAACCGCTGAGGGCATCTACTCTGGTGAGACTGGAGACTTGAAATCCTTACCGGCATAATATATGCACATACGATAAAACCAGTTAAACAAGCCGTGGCGGGGCGAAGCTTTCAATGGCTCCCC
>ULUS01003694.1_pt1 | contig 18411 bp, 20 predicted proteins | sample 1958761 | NCBI WGS metagenome assembly ULUS01 (sample SAMEA4835767, study PRJEB28245) | human gut metagenome | biome: gut microbiome; material: fecal sample | place: Denmark | collected 2008
GCTTCTGTATCATATTAGGCGCGTAGTTGCGGATTTGAGGGATAAGACAAGTTTTCCGTCAATTTTGCAGGATAATCAATATCCCTTGTGTCTTCAAAATTCAAGTCTAACATCATTTCGCTCTATTTCTGTCGTATCTTTCCTTATAGTAATCATGCATCGTGTCGAGAGAAATCTCACGGTCAGAATAATCGTAAGGTTTCAACCCTTCACGCATTTCGCTCCAAGGCTTTTCGCTATGAGTCAGCAATATCAACTGGTTCTGAGTGCGAGAACCGTAAAGCATAATTACCCTTTCCGTCAAGGCTATCTCCTCGTCAGACAATTTCATTTTGTCTGCCAATTCTTTCTCCTTGTCATGAGGGTCCTCGCCTTCACTCAGGAAGTTCTCCATCTTTAGATGGTCGCACATACCAGGGACCATATTCTTATAAATATAATATATTTCTGGATAGACAGGACCATTCACCCAAGCTTGTGGCGCACAAGAGAACAACTGGTTGTCACGACCAAATCCGACCATGTGCCAAGCTTGCTCATAATATAGTATTTTCTGCAACTTCAAAGGGCTGACAGTCAACCCTTTCATCAGCATAGTTATACCAACGTAAGCTGCATAATCCTTTATATCAACATTATTCATAATCTTCTCCTTTTAAACGTTTAAAATGTATATACACTGCAAAATTACATTTTTCTCCTCACACCGCCAAACTTCTTGCATTATTATAACGCAAAGATTGCGCAAGGAGAGCCCTGAATTATCAAGCTTGCTTGGATGTTATGCTGTGCCGCAGCCAATCTTATGAAAATGGTGCAGCCAGTTAATGCTTACCACTGGTCTACAAATATCTCTTGTCATAAAAATATGTATTAAGATAATATACTCCCGTATCAGGATTCCTATATAAAACCGCATGACCAGTACCTGATTGTAAATTTTGCAAAGCTTCATATTTACAAAAATTACCTTTGACTGTTTTTTTCAGTCTAAATGCCATTGCTATTGTTATATAAGGCTCATAAAAATAGCCATTGTTTTTCTGTAACCCCTGTCTTATTTCATCATTAAGGAATCTCACATGGATATAGCCCATTAATCGTATCATTGCACCAACCCCGGTTGTTTTGCAGAGAATTGACCTTATGTAATTTAGAAAAGGTGGTGAGAGAGTGATCCCTCACCACCATAACCATTAACATCCCTTGTTCGCAAGAGCCGCTACAGGAACTGGTTTTAAGCATCGTTGAGATGCCTACTTGCATCCATACCACAGATAACAATCAGATCGCCAGAGGCGAATGGATGCCTCGGAGCACAGCTAGCTCCTCTAACTTGAATTTATGACATCTGTCAGAAGAAATTCCGAACCTCCTGCAAAATGCCTCAATATGTTTTATGTCATCATCAAAATGCCAACTAATCTCCCATTCAACATCCTTGCCTATCGCCTCGTTAATCCTGTCAAAATAAGGCATGTCAACAGCAGAAAGAGAATGGCCAAGAACAGAAATCTTTCTTATAGACGCCAAGCCCTCAAAGAAATCCTCGTTTGCCGCAATAATGCTCTCCGTAGGCTTCATGTTAATGGCATAATAATCCTCAAACCGTCCCAGAGCCTCCTGTACCGCATTATACCTGACAGACGACCTCCAGTTGCCCTTAGCCCCGTCCTTCAAGAAATAAGCAAGATACGCAAGCTTGTCATTGGCAAAATAACGTCCCTTCTTGTCTTTAAGGTTAGGTCTATACCTCCGTCTGTGCTCGTTACGTTTCACCCAAGCCTTAAAGCCCCCTTCGTCATCGGCGCTATGCCCTATTATCAAGCTTCCATATCTGTCATGCCTACTGCCATGAATATACCTTATCTGCTTCCTCCCGATACCATATACCGACTCCAGAAAATCAGTATAATTGAACGTCAGGAACCAGGCATTCTTGTCGATATCAAGCAGACACTTCTTAAACCCCTTCCCATACGCCAACGTGTTAATCCACTTATGCAGCTGATACCTCATTTCAAACGTGCAAGAGTTGAGCATGTCCGAAATGCCGTCCAGCCCCAGATAAAAGTCGCAATATCTGAACCCGTCCGAATCTTCGTCACAATCAGGCAAGACAACATCAAGAACATCGAGCACCTTCTCCCTGTTCAGATCAGCCAGATGCTCTTCAAACCGCCACCACAGATTGTTCTCGGCCCATGTTGTCTTTGGGTAGACGCCACCAGATGAGCACCCCCATGAAATCTCGAAACACCTCAAGCAATCCTTGAAACTTTTAAAGCTGTTCATCAGCGACCTCGGTCCGAAATAGAGGTCAAAAGTAGCCAACACATAAGGCCTATGTCTTAGCAGATACTTTCTAAACTCAGCATAAGAACATTTAACCCCATGATAGCAATCAAATCCGTTTCCGATGATATATAGGTGGTCAGATGTCATACAGATGTCTTGTCAAACTTAGCCAAACAATCATCCATTTATGAGCGATCATTAATTCTCTTTAATCATGTTTTTTTAATATGACAAAAGGCTCAAGCCGTTCACAAAGTTCAAGTATTGCCAAATAGTATTTCAACTCATCAGCATTGCTTTTGTCTATAGGACCAGCCAAACATTGTTGCTTGTCACCTGTTAAAAAGAACAAGCCAGCATGATCATCCGAACCTTCTAACACGCTAAATAAAGCATTTAGAGGAAAGTCTTTTCTATATTCTGCAGCTTCACTTCGAATATATCCAACATAATCCTGCGTTCTACTCTTTCCCCATATAATATTAGGCATGCGCTCAAGACACCCGCTTAATCCATTATCCATATCGCGTTCACGCCCAAGAGACACATATGTTTCGTTCTTGCCACGCAATATTCTAAGATTAAATGCAGCAGCATTAAGCCTACATGTATCAGTATCATACAGCTTTGGAGACGACAGAAGTCGAACTATCATTTCTTCATCTTCGACATAGTCCTTTTCTTCGTCAATTCCAGCCTCATTCTTGTTTACGATTTCACTCATGACAAAGAATCTTCAATTTTCGAAATCATTGCTTTAACATCAGAATCATTGTCCCAAGAACATCCAGAAGCCACCTCGTTATTACCCGATTTTTTCTTTAATATATAAGAAAAGAAATTATCACAAACGAAGATTGTGGAATGAGAATTATTAGACCTTACATCAAACAATAGAGTTCCGTCAACATCAGGAAATACCACAAGACTTTTCAGAATATTTTCAGATAAACGCACAACAAGAGCCTTAGCCTGTCTACACACGGTAGCATGAATAGGCTTTGCGCCCTCATAGTCCCAATTATCTCTCAACATGCTAAGCTCGTTAATACGAGCCTGGAACTTTCCTATCAACTTTTCTTTGTTATCAATAGAACAACTTTCCATCACATACCTTTTTAAGGCTTTAGCAGAAGGAATTGTATCGTTAACCGTATTAGGTACAACCAAAGAAAAAAGCATAAATGTTCCCACCATCACAGAAGTATGTCCTATGAGGTCGTTTCCATATGCTTTCGGTTCGGAAATATTTTTAGCTGTCAATTTAAAAGTCTTATCCATACCGTTATTCCTATTGTTCTTTCAAAACGTCAATCATTTTATTGGTTATAGCCCAATTGAACCCATCAAAAAGAACGCCATTCAGTTTTTCCATTACATCTTTCATGTTTCCGATACTATTCGGAATGTTTTCAGTAACAGTAAGATTAAGATGAAACATCGTCATTTCATCATTAGTTTTAAAACCGTTGGCAATCTTTAGTTCGACACCTTCTCCCTCAAAGAGGCAAGTCTGTCCACATTCATTCGTAGCTTCATCTTTAGCAGCTTCAAACATCCACGGCTTCAGCATCGACTGGGAAAAAATCATAGACAAAAGCGCTTCTTTATCTTGAGTTTTCTGCGATTTTAATGCCCAAACGTTCTTTTTACAGATAGACACATTCTGAAAATTGCCTATTTCCATCACATTAAAAACTCCACCAATTGTTTTAACAAAATCCATCATATCTGCAAAACACCCATAAGCAGGTGGTCGCATAGTAAAAACAATATGAGATGAAGTTACTTCAATACTCAATGTAGAATCGCTATTTTGAACAACGACACAGTTTATTTCAGTGTCCTGTTGCTCAAAACTATCCTTGATATTTAGAATACCGTTAAAAAAAGCATGCAATTTAGGACACAATTTCTCAAATGATGTTATTTCATTATAACCCACACGCAATATTGCTTCCGTAAGGAAAGACTTACCATATTGCTTATACTCGATATGGGGAAGGTCTCTTAAATTCATGTCCTAAATAATAATAATGGTTTGTATTTCCGCGTCAAAGTTATATATAATTATTCAAACACACAAAAAATTGCAGACTTTTTATCAGAATCTTTATCTATAATCGACACACACAAACTCATTTCACATACCTACCAATATCAGTCTCTCTCAATCCCCATTTTAGAGAACAGCGGATAGACAATATGTTCCAAGATCCAAGTCATGCGTTTCTCAAAAACCTCCAACGTAAACTCCTTTTCAAATTTCTCCCTGCCGGCCTTGCCCATGTTGCTGCGCAGCACGGGATCACTCAACAGCATTTCCAATTTGTCTGCAATTTCTTTAGCACCAGGACGGAACGTGTTTAGCATTACGGGCTGTTTTCCGCCAAGCAGATAACCATTAACGCCATCCTCAACCTCAGCGCTCACACCTCCAACGTTGCTTGCCACAACAGGCAGAGCGAACTGCATGGCTTCAAGTATAGATACAGGAAAAGCCTCGGTATAAGAAGGAAGCACAAACACATCAGCCTGACAGAGGAAAGAATATTTATCATCGCCGTATTTGGGGCCATAATAAGTACAACATCCATTCAAACCCATCATAGACAGGGCAGAGTCAAACTCCTCACCACTCATTTCCTTGGTTAAGCCACCTACAAAATCAGCCTGAAATTTCATCCCTTTATCTTTAAGAATCTTCAAGGCAGATAGATATTCCATTATACCCTTTGTCTTCATGATGTTCGTAAGCCAAAGGATATGAGGCACAGCATCCGTTCTTTCTGGTTCATCATTGGCCATAGAGATGACAGGAATAGCATTTGGACACACAAACACATTCTCTCTTTTCACATACCTCTTAACATCTTCATAGAGAGCGTCAGCCAACAAAATAAACTTTACCCCTTTAAAATAGTGCTTATACATCCAGTTGTCAAGCTTTCTGTTCTGCCGTGTAGCAACACCCTTATTATGGAAATGCATCACAATCTTTTGCCCCATCATCTTGAGCATCATTACGGTAATGAAATCCTTATAGAAAGGTGCTCCTGCCGAATTGGGGGTAATATACACCAGATCAGGCTTGACAGCCTTAACTGCTTTTCGTACCTCTATCAGTTTTTTCCAGATATCCTTCGCCTTATGCCATCCCCCTTTTCCAACATCTTCCAAACGTGTTGCCACAGCCAGATTGACGTAATGGCAATCAAACGAGGAATTAATAAGTTTAGAGTCGTGAATGAACTGCCCCACCATAGAGGCCCCATGCACAGGCGGCGGCATGTGCATAATAAAAAGTATCTTTGGTTTCATCTGTTTTTCTCCTTTTATTTTTTATCTAAATCATTATAGAAATGCCAAATCGGAAAACGTTTGAGATTGGCAGCATCTTCTTTCGTACACTTGGAAATCCACTCCTCAAAATTGACCTTATCTCCCAAAAGTAAAGACACTCCAACTTTCATTATAGGCTCTAATTTCTCATTTGATAGAATTTCTCGAAGTTTCGCAAACTCATCTTCACCTAATTTGTTTTCTCTCTTTAATACTTGGCAATAGTTGACAAAATACATTTCTTTCAGTCGCTCAGAGTTGTCTTTGTCCATCATCCAGCAACTGAGTTTTTCAGAGTAAGCAAGCAACTCCTTCTTACGCAGAGATTTCTCTTCACTTATTTTATCATAAGTTTCCAACATATAGAGCAAATCCAGATTGGCCATTTCAAAGATATGCGGATTCTTGTCTATAAGTTGTTCGTAAGAACTAATCAAGGCATCAAATGGTATATTGTCGCATATTTGCCATAAATCTTCATTTTGCAGATAAGAGAAAGGACTTGCAGGATATTTCTTGTTGTCCTTAAACTTATACCTTATAGATATTTGACCGTCAAAGAAATCCCCAAAACGAGAATTACCTTTTTCATCTACTGATTCCCATAAAAGGATTTTCAAATCACCTATTTCTACCAAGACTAAATTATTCTCTTTATGCCCGAGACTTACAGATTCTCCTGTGCAAAAGACATGAAGGATAACATCTATCATGCGTTCCTGTTCTTCTTTGATTGTGGACAAATCCAACGGTCTGTTTACATGCAACAATGAAAGAACACTCTTCAACTTTTTCCATCCCTCAATTCTTTCTGAAAGGTCTTTCACTAAATCTTGTTCATTGACTTTCAAATGCAAGGGAAAATCTCCAAAAGACAGGCATTCTTCCTTATCCAAGGCAAGGATAAACTCTGCATCATTTATGCTGTCATCCAATGTCTTAGAACAGCTTCTAAAAGTTGCCCTGCAATCAGAATTATCGCTATTTAAAAGAAACGAGAAGGTCAAAACATCACCAATTGATATGATTAGTCTTCCGTCTTTAACGTCATTCTTGTATTCCGTAAAGAACACTTTTCCACCAACAGCAACATCCCTCTTTACAACATTATGGAATGATATCGACTCTATTTCATTCGATATAGGAACTTCGATATTGAATTCTTTGTCAATTTGTGCATATAGGAAAGAGTTGTGTGATGACAAATACCCCATCACATCAACAGGACTCATTTTGCGAGAAGGGGCAATAAAAGAGAAATTCTTGATTTTTCTCTTCTTCATGTCCTCAAAAGTAAAAGGCATTTTGTTGGCATAACTAATTTGTTTCTTAGCATCGCCACAAAAGACTTTTAAGATGTTCTCAAAATCCGCAAGAGTGTCAGGAAAAGGCTTCATGGCAACACTTACAGTATCTTGCTTTCCTTTTCCCCTCAGAATGTTCTTAACGGTTTCTGGCAGCAGGCATCTGTAAAACAACAAAGTATCTTTCCCCTTGTTTTTTTCTTGGCATACAATATAAACTGTCGGTTCATGCAAATATGCGTTTAGGTCATTAATAGAAATGTTGTACTTAAACTTTGTTCGTTTAAATGTTTTCATCTCCTTACCTTTCAACTGAACAGGAACTCGCCCGATAAACGAATTCTTCGCCTTGTCATCTTTGGCATACAAGTAAAGATGACCGTCCCAAAATGGCTCTTTATCATTTTCACTAATATGCTGAGAAATGACATCACTTCCTTGAATGTATTTTTTCAAGGCTAAAATAGCCCCTTCTTCAATATCTTTAGAAGTCATAACTTATCAGATCAGTTTATATAGCGCTTTATATTTTTGGGAAAGTTTTATGTTTTCTTTACTTTCCTCATACACCCATTTCTGTTCAGCGAATGCTTTTAGATAAGGCTTATAGTCTGATATTCCTAATGTTGAAAAATAAGCCTTCACAAATTCCATACTTTCATCAATGGCGAGCAGAAGGTCTTTATCTGGTTCAAATAGTATTGATACCTGACATATATATGTAAAAAGGTCGTAACCAAGAGTACGATCAGTGGCAAGTTCCCAATCTATTAAACGAATAGTACCTTCAGAAACAAGCACATTCCATGGGCAGAAGTCACCATGGCTTAATGACATTTTCAAGCCATTTTCATCAACATCTTTATCTGTTAGATGATATTTTGATAAAGGTAAGCACAACTGCAATACCTCATCTGTCATCTTGCGACTTTTTGGACGAGAACCTTTTATAAATTCTGCCTTTAGATATACATAATCGTCTGTATCAACTGCTTGCAACAACTTCGGTGTCAAGCCAGTACCGTCAAGCATACGGTATATCCTTATCTCATTTTTCGTCAACTTCTTCGCTCTCGGCTTTTCTGAGAATTTGGCAAAAAATGGAATATCCAATGTTTTATCATATCCCAAAATAGATATTTTCTGCTCAACACCGGGACTCCCCATATTGAAAGACATCAGCGTGTCATTTCCATCAGATTCCTTAATTTTTGAATAAGGGAACTCCAAATCTTTCTCATTCACAGATGTCAATGACCTCACAACAGAAGAATGTTGAAACAGCCACCAATATATTTTCGACAATCGCCCTCCGTATGGACTATACAAGCCATACATATATTGTAGAGAAGAGTCCAAGTGAGGAAAATAATAAGAGGTCGTAAAAGTTTTGAATCTATAGTACTTCATTATGTATTATGCTTTTCAATTACGCTTTGATATATTTTATTTATCAAATCGATCTTGCTTTCCCAAGAAAAATCTTTTGCCCGTTCCACTGCTCCACGAGACAACCTCTGACGATATTTTTCATCTTCTTCTAACTTTTCTATAGCGGAAGCAAAATCACGAACAACCTGTTTATGATTTTTCAAATCTATTTTTATTCCACAAGCATTTGTAATAACATTGGCAAAACCGAGATGATTTGTTGCAACTACAGGCAAACTCATAGACAATGCTTCAAGAAGTACGGTCGATGTAGCATCACTCAAACTTGTTATCACAAAAACATCACATGCGGACATAATCTCCATAGCTTCAGTCTTCTCTACCCATCCGTGCCATATAATGTTTTTCAGCCCAAGTTTTTTACTTAAATATTTCCATTTTCTAGTACATTCTCCTTCACCTATAATATGTAACTCCATTTTATCGGAATTCTTTAACATAGCCATAGCCTCTAAGAGCAAGTTCAGAGATTTTCTTGGAACATGCAATCCTGACCAACATATTTTTAATTTTCCGACACGGATATTAGCTTGGTGCTTGGCAGAAGTTTGAAAACCGACTTCTGGTATTACCACATTATCTTTATTCCACAAATTCAATACGGTGTTATGGTCATCTTCTGTGGCAGTTATTATATAATCACTTTCATTCACAGCTTCTGCTACACGAACAGAATGTTTCATTTGCCAAGAATTTATAATATTGCGCATACCATAAAAGACCATTCCTTTTATACCCATTGACGGCAATAACTTCCATGGCGTTATATTAAAACCACCCATTGGCCCCCAAACGAAAGGTTTATCAAGCTTGTATAAATAACCAGGCTCTCTATAGCCAACCATATTTAATTGGTGTATCAAATCAAAATTATATTTTGCATCCAAATCTTTCGCCAACTCGAAAGCTTTCTTTTGCCACTGATTGTAAAACCAATAATATGATGGTGGCCATATTTTACGCAATGTTTTATGACGATTCTTTTTAATAAAAAAGAAATGTTTATTTCTTTTTTCGTCTGGATTAGTCGCAAAATATCTATCAAGATCGTCTTTAAATTTACTTTCTGTCAAGATATACAACTCATGATATTTCGAAAGTCCTTTTACGAAATTCCACCCCATACCAGGCTCACTCCCCTTATAAGGTGAGCAAGCATAACAATTAACCAAGACTCTCATCAGAATGTCACTTTATTAAATCTTTTCGATAGCATACCCAATATAGCCTCTTTAGCAAGTTTAATACTTTCCGCAGGTGCAAGTGTCGTATCAACCCAGACAGCATTCTTGCGGCAACTACAAAAACTTTTTAGAACATTGGTCTGTCTTGTAACCTCATCAAGACTTGTCTCAGGCTTACGGTCATATATTTTTTGGGGGTCTCCACCTAAGCAAAGTATTAAATCAGGGGTTGGCACGAAGATCTCCCCAAACCGCAAAACACACCGAGGCAAGGATGTACGAGAGCGACGTTGATCTATATAATAATCATAATAGTAACGATCGAAAATGAACACCTTCGATTTTGTTGCGATTTTAGGATATACAGATTTAATATACCCAAAAGTATAATCTAGCATATAATAGCCCCAACGAACAATAGAACCGATAAAGCCTGATGGCTTCTGTGCATGCGGATCAGAAACAACTTTTGGCTTTTCACCATCCTTTAAAGCCTCCTTTTTACCTAAAGCAACGCCCATATCTGGCAAGACATTAGGTCTCAAGTGATTATAGATAATTCCATTATGAAAAGCCTCATCTAACCAAGGAGTAATTGCGTCAATTATAGTGCTCTTACCACTTCCATCTGTTCCTTGAACAGAAATAACATATCCTGGTTTGTTCCAAAATCGTGATACTTTAGATATTTTATGCAAAAAAATATTTTTTGTTTTCAAGGAAGAACGCCCAAGTTTTTTGAATATTTCAAACTTTTGAGCTAAATTTTTTCTTTGTATAGCTTCAGACAAGACCACAGAAAAACTAGATGAGAACAAGGTTAAAACCCGCTGTATGTATTCTAAAGAATATAAGCCCATGTTATCATAAATAGGAGTTATATATTTTTCTTCACTTTTACCATTGTTCACTATCTCTTTTATGAAAGCTATCAAATTGGCAAATTGGTCATCTAACACATATATATCCTTGTATTTTTTTGTATGTTTCTGTATAACATCTCCCTGAATCATTTCTGCATTCTGATAAGGAATACACCCGCAGAAAACATCTATTTGAATACCACATTCACTATTCATATAGCATACTTTTGGACAAAGCGTATCTGGTAAATAAGAAACTAGATGTGCATTCTGCTCTTTTGCAACATTCTCTATTATTCTAAAAAATGCTTTTATATCTTTACGACAAACCCAAAGGTCTATATCACTACCTCCAAGACTTTCTGGCAATGTTTTATAATTTCGTAAAACAGCGTATTTAATATTTTCTTTATTTAGCTGTTTAAACAAATTTATTGATATTTGATTATCCATTATCATAATTATTTAAAAACATTTCTGATTTTCTTTTTCAACCCAATCATTCTAATTCTTAAAAAATCTTTGTTATGCATTTTTTGTTGACGCTTGTCTAAAACTACATTGTCATTAAAGTGTAACGGTTCCCTCAATGTGCCAATTTTCAAATGGGCATATGGATTTATATCACCATTTTCATAATGAGCTCCTCCATCTGTACCAATATTAATTGCTAAATTATCTCCTGGTGTAATACAAAGACCACGCTCAACAAAAATAGTAAAAGCCCATCGAGTAGCCCAAGAAGTATTCGTATGAATATTATTATAAGTATGGTTCCAATACTTATACCTCATACAACCTTCTAAAAAGCCAAAAGTTCTAATAAGTGTAGAAAGAGATTGTTCAGGCCATTTGCTCATGCTCATATCCATATGTTTCCATGCACGGGCCCATGTTGCCCATCCCCAACATTTAAAATCTATTGTATAAAAATAAGTATTGGCATTTTGTGGTTCAGGATAATGGTTCTCGGCAGAGATTTCCATTATGCGTTCCTCACTCTTATACCGTGGAAGAAGAACTTCACAAAGTTTAAAGAAACCTTGACCAACAATCACATCATCCTCTATAATGATTCCGTACTCTTCTTGCTCAAAAAACCACGTTATTGCGCCATAAACAGCCTTGGCGCAACCTAAATTTTCTTCTCGAAATAAAGTTTTAACTTCACAAGGCCAATCCACAGCATCAAGCATAGCCTTTCGTGTTGCCTCAACCGCATCCTTTTCGCCTTGCTTATGCAATCTTGCGCCATCGCATTCCAAATACAATCTGTCAGGTTTGTATTCTCTGATGGCTTGCATAGCCTTTTCTACATGGTCTGCCCTATTGAAAGCAAGCACTAACACAGGTATCTTATCATTCATCGTAAATAAAGTTAATACATATTTTTACATTCTTTCCATTTCATAAATGTGTCTATTAAGTCCATAGTTTAGGATAAAGACATCTCAGATGCACTGTAATATAATGCAGACATGCCGTTAGTAATCCATAATGACGATTTTCCAAATGGAACGTCTCTTTTGGCGGCATTCCGTTTGGGCGATAGAGCATTTTCCAGCGTTGTACTAATGGCACATCAGGATTGCACCATTTATCGAGCGTTGGATGCTCGTCACACTCACCCAACACTTCGCCAGCGAGGTACATAGCAATACCAGCCTCCTTTGCTCTCATTCCATAATCAAAGTCACCTTTACTATGCGTGAAATAAGGGTCTAGATTGCCCAAAACTCGATATACGGATTGCGGTATCAACACTATGTTGCCATTGAAATAATCCACAGGCATCAGCGCTCCATTTGGCTGAAGAATCTTGCCTCCATTCAATCTACCTCCATATGTGACATATGTATGATTGGCATTCTCCGTTGCACCAACAATAATAGCCTTTTCATAGGTTTTAAACGCCGCCTCTGTCAACACTCTCAACATATTATCATATACAAAGGTATCGTCATTCATCCAAAGGTAAAAATCATAATTCTTTGTTTTCGCTGCTGTATCCCAGGCCTTCCACATGCCGCGATTCCAAAACAAATCGCCTTTGGCATGAATAACGTTCACTTGTGGGAACTGTTCTGCTACAGCCTCCGGTGTACCATCAGTACATCCGTCATCTGTTAGGTACACATCAACTTGATAGTTCTCCAATGGCAACTGCCGATACAGCCTTTTCAGACATTGTAATGTTTTGTCCTTGCGGTTAAACACCGTAAGGAGCACTGCTATTGTTTTCATATATTAATGTCGTTTTTTATACGCTTTATAAACCTGGCTTACAAAGCCAGAAATCGTTTTATAAATACCAACAAACTTAATTGTAAAAAATAATGGATGCTGAACTTTTCGTGTTAGTTCATCCAATTGACCAACCTCCAAATTTATGAATTTAGGAAGAGCAACCTTTAAGAAGGGAATACCATGCTTAGAGGAATTAAACTCTATGCATTTAACATTCTGCACCCCTTTAGTATACTCATGTTGCTCAACATCCCAACTTGATCTATCTGAATAAATATAATATATCGGAGAGTCTGAGTCAATATCGTTTAATATATTAGCTGCACCCCCATTATTGCTTTTAAAGATACTAAACAAAAGTGGAGAAATAGTAAGACTGCTTTCTTTTACCAATCTTTCCAGACAAAACTGGGCATTGAAACAAATTGATTTTTCTGCTTTTAATTTTGGTCCGAATAAAGCAGATGCATAGCCACCTACCGAACTTCCTATTGTTATAACTTTAAAGCCATCTGTTTCTTTCTTTAAGAATTCCAACATCTTTTGTGGTGAATTTATCTGTCCATTAATGCCAGTAAGATACCATTGCTTGAAAACATCTCGCACAAATATATGTTTATAAGCTTTTTCTATACGACAATGATACCACTCAAAGAAATTCTTTTCCACAATTCGCTTACGAAAAATCTCTTCCGTATGCGGAAACCAAATATCATTACTACAAAAATAAATGGCACAATAATCCTTAGAATCACAACATTCATCATATTCTATAAGATAATTGGGCTCGTTCTTCCAGTAATCCTGCACGATTTGCGGATACTGGAAAATTCCATCATACCTTGAATCTAACATAAAATATTAAATGGTTCTTATAAACTTTGCAGGATTCCCTGCCCATATTTGATTGGCTGGAACCGATTTCGTAACAACAGAGCCTGCTCCTATCACACTATTCTCACCAATGGTCACACCCTTCAAAATGATAGACTTGGCACCGATAAAAACATCATTGCCTATAACAACAGGCTTCTCTGCTCTATTCTTCAAATCCTCTCTACTTCTACGGATAACAGGATCAAGAGAATGAAAGTCGGTGTCGTAGATACAGACTCCACCACCAATCTTCACATTATTTCCTATAGAAATGCTTTTATGACAGATCAAAGCAGCCTGCGACATACCTACATTGTCACCAATAGTCAGTACAGCACCTCTGTCCACAAAGAATGTGCAGCGTTCATAACAGCCTATTGGATTTCCTTTAATGCCATTGTTCATGGCAAAGTTCTTGCCAATAGAAAATTTTCCACCCCGAGCTACCATAACATAGGGAATACCGTTAGTGTGAAAGGAAGAATAAGAAACAGTATTACCATTAAAAACAATCTTAGTAGCAACTAAACTTATCCCACTCGAAATGAGATTCAAGATTTTCTTAGCAATTTTATATACTATATTAAATAAATTCATCGCCTATAATTATTTCATAATTCTTCAGTTGTGTTTCTACCACTGCACGCACATTATTTTCTTTTAATCTACGTTTACGACCATTTATCGACAGCAGTTCGGCCAAATTCCTATTTTGTATCAAATCATCAATGTAGCTTGCACACATTTGAAAATCAATAGAGTTATAAAACATACACTCTTCGCCATGTCGTGCAAGTTCAGGCATAGCACCTGCAAAGGAAGCAACAGTTGGCGTACCAACAATCATGGACTCAGCAAATGCCAAACAATAAGTTTCGACAAACGATGGTATAACACAGACATTAGCAGTTTGCAATTCATGAATAATCTGCGTCTCATCTATAGAACCAAGTAGAACGACATTGTCACGTATTGATAAATCGTCTATAAGATTCTGAATATATATTGAAAATCCGTCTTGTAGACGATTACCAATGTGCATATTTCCAGCAATATGGAGTTTAATGTTCGGATACTTATGCTTCAGCAACTGTATGCTTTTCAATATCACTTGAATACCTTTATACGGAACTGCCCCAGAAGCTGTTGTGAAAACGACAGGGTTTTCTCGGTTCTCATTGAACGTCCAGGCAGCAGCTTCATAGAAGCCATTCCTAAGCATTATTTTTGTTGGAATAAATGAGGCATCTGGAACTATAAATGAAAGATGTCTCCTCACCCATTCACTTTGGTAGGAAATATACTTAAAATGCTTAATTGAATCTGTTTCTACCTTACCGCGCAACTTGAACAGTTCTTTTTTCCTCCACAAGCTACGCCAAGGCATCAATAGTTCCTTAAAATGAACACATTTAATCAAATCTGTAAAAGAAAGCCCTCCATAATAATAATAATAATAAGAAGAAAGAATGCCCTGCATATCAAGAAAAGCTTTGGTTTTAATTGCTCCTTTTGCGTAAGCAGAAACCCAGATACCTTCACTACCCCATACATGAACAAGATCCGGATTAACCACCTGCTCTATTTCAGACAACAAGCTACAGAATTTTTCAGAAGGAGCTTGACCATGCTGATTTTTGTGAGGAGAAGGAATGACATATTGTTCAATTCCGTCAAGTTGTTCATGCACAATTTGTGCAACATTATCTATTGTAATATTTACAATATCTACCATACCAGTCTGTTGTAAATGCTCTGCCAATGGCTGTAGCCACGAACCCGTTGCGCGGATTTTTTCTGAAGTGAAACGAGCATTACATAACCACATTACCTTTTTCTTTTTCATGGAATAAAAATATTTATTACCTATACAAAACGCTTAAAAACTTATGTATGTAAACATAGACATAATATCTTCTAAATTTTTTCTTAAGAATTTTATATTCATATGTCTTACCTGCATCTTTAAATTTACATATAATGGCATAAACAATCATAGCCATTATTATCTTTTCCCAGAAACAAGTCGCATCATTAAAATCTGCATAATTGGTATAATAACAATTCAATGGCTTTAAATTGACACTTAATTCTGCATTATCTAATATATGTTTATAAAGACATTTGGGAGTATATACTATTTTTGCAAAACGTAGATAACGTAAATCAAAATCAGCATCTTCAAATATAGATATTCTTATATCATAACCTCCATGCCTTTCATATGAAACTTTAGAATACATCGTGCTACCTGCTGACATGGTAAACTTTCTAAAGTATCGTTCTCTGAAATTATTATTGATAAAGCCCTCTTTTTTGTTTTTGCAAAAGGGGGTGGATTCACCATTAGAAACCACCTCACAATTACCACAATAGATATCAGCTCCTGGATATTTTTTTTCCAATGCAACAAGTGTAGAAACACAATTGCTAAGCATTAAATCATCAGCATCAATAAAAATTAGAAAATCACCGTTTGCAATCTTAGCCCCACGATTTCTGGCCGCTGAAACCCCTCCATTTGGAAAACTTTTCACAACGAGCCGACTATCCGTTATAGACTTTATCATGTTCAAGCTATTGTCTGTACTGCCATCGTCTACAACAACCACCTCAATATTTGTGTAGTCTTGACTCAAACAAGAATTAACAGTTTCGTAAATCGTTTTTTCCTTATTATACAAAGGAATGATAATTGAGATTTTTTCCATTTTCTTTCGAGTTAAAAATTGAAACGCATAAACAGAACAAGATAAGGAACAGTGACTGATTCAATGCGTTATTTGTTTGACCGACACCTATAAACGCGAGAAGCAATATAATTTTTTCAAAACCACTTCGATTGCCAACATATTGCCATATCATTTTTAGTTGGAACAAAATAAATGGAAGTCCACCAACCAAACCATATCTGATAAGGAGATTCAAATATCCGTTTTCCGTCGGAGGGTAAGGATAATCATAACCAAAGACAATAACAGATGGGGACAAATTACTATAATAATCAAAAGCTCCAATTCTTGTCATTGCACTTCCATCCATTATTTCATCACCATGAAAGAGTCTTCCACCCCAATGACTATGAGCCAAATAGTTTATAATTATAGGGATAAATACCATTAAAAAAAACAGAATACACCATCGTTTATTGCTTTTTGAGTGCTTCAACAAATCTATAATTAACAATACTGAAATCAACACCCACACAAGAGTAGCACCTCTTGCGTTAAATGCGAACAACGACCAACACCCAACAAACCATATTGCAAAGCGATATGTTATTTTTTTATAATAAAGCAATAAAAAAGACATAGATATAGAAACAACTAAAGCATTTGCCAAAGGAAATCCACATAGAGAGGTTGCACGGAATTTATTTTGTCCTATTGCTGCAATACCATATTCTCCAATAATTGCCTCAAGATCATATGTTGGAAAAAATGACGTTTGTATTGCTTTTTCATAAATACCGAGGAATGTTTCTACAAAGAAAAAGACAAGGAATAAAAACCTTAAATAGCATTTTTGTGAATCCAAGTGATTTAAATACCATACTACAAAGACCACACCTGCCCAAGTAAAACAAGATATAATATTCTTTTCCCAAAACAGACCTAAAACCACGACAACAAATATATACATTTTCTCTGTGAAAGTAAGACACTTAATCTTTCCAGAAGAGAGCATATATGAGACAGCAAGGAAATATAATAATCCATAACATATTAGCAGTCTTAATTGCATTACACCAAAATACATCAAAACACCTTGGGTAAGAAATAACGCCATGGCCACTGCGACAAATGGCATGATCTTGAAATGTTTACTTCTCATAATTATAATTCATATAGATAATCAAAAGAATGGAGACCCAACCGTTGCAATAAATATTTCAGCTTATTTATATAGAAACGTAAAGGGGTATAATTTCTAGACAGGAGATGCGGCAAATTCCATCCCAACATCCTTTCATACTTTAAATATTCTTTTTTTAGAGAGAAATCGCAATCCCTATACCATGGTTTTATACATGTATAATGAATAACTTTAGGTTTTGTCTTTTTATATTTTAATTGACCTAGATACTGGGGTTGGACTTTTGGACTATTTAAATAATAATATGCCTGCATATTCCATTCCAATCCCATCTCATATATATGACCTGAACATATCTTATTGAAAACATCCTGATCTGCATATCGAATCAACGAATCATTGTTATTGATAAAAGCGACACACTTTTCCCATATATTATTTTCTCTACATTTTTTTAGATTATAATATATCAGTCCAGAATTACCATAAAATGACTCAGGCGAAATATCCAAACGTTTGCGATGTTCGGCTATCGGTCCACAATCTGGCGCAAGAGCAATATAATTGTCACCGATGTCCATGTTTTCTATTTCAGAAATACCACTAACAACAATCATATCTGTATCCAAATACAACAAGCTGTCGATGTCATCCAAGACATGTATTGCATACAACTTCAGAAATGGATATATCCCCCAATCGCCAGGAATCTTTATTTTCAAATCTTGTTCAGAGAAATTCTTGATACAAATGGTATTACCGAATTTTTTTTCCAGCATTGCCATCCTTTCAAGATTTTCAGGACAAAGACCTGTTGTGAAAACGTAAACTGTGAATTTTATATTCTTATTATTCTCAAAAAGAGAAGCTAGCATCACTCCTGCATAAGGAGAATACTCATTACTTGTACAACATAGTATATTCATTTTCAATCATTTATTTGAACACACGATTCATTTTCCGCAAAAAATGCGTCAAGTTTATCTTCATCCTTAATTCCGCAACACTATTACAAATATAACTTTTTAA
>ULUS01038655.1_pt1 | contig 18377 bp, 31 predicted proteins | sample 1958761 | NCBI WGS metagenome assembly ULUS01 (sample SAMEA4835767, study PRJEB28245) | human gut metagenome | biome: gut microbiome; material: fecal sample | place: Denmark | collected 2008
AAAAGAAAAAGAAGAAGAAAAAGAAAGCATTCCCCCCGTACCCCCTAATAAAGAAAAAGAAAAAGAAAAAGAAAAGTGCCTTAACAGGCAGTTGTGCTCTGGCGAGCACTCCTCTACGAACAGGCGGACTAGCGAACGTAAAAAAGCCGAGAAAGAATATACGGCTTGCCATAAAGGCAGGTTGATATTCGAAGCTTTCTACTTGAACCTTTATGGAGAGCCTTACTATTGGCAAGCAAAAGATGCAAAAGCCATGAACTCAATACTAAAGAAAATCGCCTATGCGAGAAGCCATAGGGCTACTCCGCTGCCAGTAGATGACGAAAGTTTACTAAAGGCTTGGGAGGAATTCTTACAACGGATAGACAAAGCGTGGATCATGAATAACTTTTCCGTTAACAAGATAGACTCCCAGTATAACGAAATAATATCAGAAATTAAGAACCATCAATCAAGTACAAACAATGGAAAGAACTTCAGAAAAGAATCAGATGTCCCAAGATACGCATCCAAAGATGCCTATGACACGGGGTTTGGCTCTTCCCGTAGATAGTCGAGCCATCAAGAATCTCCTGTTTGGTTTCTTCAAGAGAGAGGTCGAAAAGCGGAAAAACAATTTCATGCTGACTGAGGAATTAAAGCGCAATTTGTCTTCCGTGGGCGAATTCCTGGTCACAGAGAAACGTTATTATGGGCTGTTTATGCCCGGGAGTGTAGGGAACGGGAAAACCAGCATGCTGAAAGCAATACGTGACCTCTTGGTCTATTTGGTCGACAAGGGAACTATCAACTATTGCGAAGGAGACAAGTATCCAAGATTTGTTACCTCGCGAGAAATGGCAAATATTGCCAAAGACCCGAATGACTTTAGAGCTCTGAAGAGCGCCAAATATCTGCTTATAGATGATTTGTGCGAAGAACCCGTAGAGGTGGTATCGTATGGAAATTACATCTATCCTTTCATTGAATTGCTTGAGTATAGATACGATCAGATGTTACCAACATTCATATCAAGTAATTTTAATGCAGATAGCATTTCGAAAAAATATCGGAACGAAAGACTGCAAGACAGAATGAAAGAGATGTTTAAGATAATTAGCTTTGTGGAGGAATCTTTTAGATGAACAACGAATCAGTAATCCTTGTAAACGACTTGCAAGAAGAACGTTATGTTATAGGAAGTTTACTTTCCTTTAACAACGCTTACACTATCGTCTACCCATACCTTGACGAGGATTGTTTCTATAACTCAATAACCAAAGAGCTATGGAAAGTAATCGATGGAATGTCCAAGGAGTGCTTGCCTATTGACATCATTTCCGTTACGGCAGAGCTCGCAAAGAATAAGTCGAGCATAACTCCAGTTAACGTTGTTGATATGGCGCAAGCCGCTACGACGACGACCGTAAATTTAGAGTACCACGCCAAGAGGTTAAAAGAGCTTAGCATCAGACGAAAATTTTGGGTTGTTGGCCAGAACTTGATAAAGGCTGGCGTGTCAGAAAGTGAAGACGTTTTTTCTATCCAGCAGGAGACTATGGACAATGTATGTCATGTTCTTGACAAAGCGGATGGAGTTTTCACCCTTACTGACGCTATGAATAGTCTTAATCAGATAATCATCAAGAACTCGTCTGCAAAAGAAGTCATAACTGGAACAAAAACCGGTATGGAAAGATTTGATGAGAAAGGAGGGCTACAGAAGTCAGACTTGATTATAGTTGCTGGAGAAACTTCGCAAGGAAAGACCTCTCTTGCTTTATCCATGACGAGACATGCCATAGAGAATAATGCTAAGGTTGCATTCTACTCTATGGAGATGACCAAGGAGCAATTAACCGCTCGACTGTTGGCGTCGAAAACTAATATTCCAGCCAATGATATCCTATATTCCGGGAACCTAATGGCAAGCGAACTGGAGCTTATTGATCAAGCTCGTGGAGCTTTGCCTGGCGAAAATCTCTTCTTTGATGACAAAAGCACATCAAACATAGACTCCATTTTGCTTTCAATACGTATGTTGAAGATGCAAAAGGACATAGATGGTGCGGTCATTGATTACCTGCAGATATTGAATGTAAATTCGCGAAACAACAGTTATAGCCGTGAGCAGGCTATGGGAGACGCCGCACGAAGACTCAAAAACCTCGCTAAAGAGTTAAACATTTGGGTTATCGCCCTTAGCCAACTTTCCCGAGACAGCACCTGCCCAGAACCAAATTTAAACAGATTGCGTGATAGCGGACAAATTGGAGAAGCGGCTGATGTGGTCATGTTGGTCTATCGGCCAGAATACTATAATCGCTCTTATCCTGCACCTTATGACAACAAAGAAGATTACCCCACAGAAGGCACTGCAATGATAGATGTGGCTAAGGGCAGAAACATCGGAACATTTAAGTTCTTTATGGGATTCAATAAGAAAACGACAACTTTTTTTAAGACGAATTTGATAAATCAAACAGTCGATTCACAAATGGAACTCCCCGAGGAATGCGATGCACCTTTCTGATTACCAAGCAGTTACAGAATGGGAAATTTAGTATTTTTAACTAAACTTTTCTTTGGTATATTTGCATATATCAAAGAAAAGTAGTATCTTTGCATATAGAAAAGGTGGTGAGATTGACTAAATCAGGAGCCTACCTTACAAGTCGAACCAATTAAACATTAAAGAACATGAAGACAAAAGAGCAAGAAATCAGAACCCTTCTTTCGTTAAAAGGAGACACCTACTTTGCCGAGAAGTTTGGTGAAGACATAGACAAGATGTGTGAGAACATCCAAAACGATTTCCCAATTGAGACCGGATGCAACTTCATGTCGAAAGAAAACGCATTGCGTAAATCTCTTGAAAACCAGAAAGCTGAGCAGGAAGAGAAACTATTAAGTTTCGCACAAGATATCATCCTCAGTGTTAACTCCTGCACAAGTTTGAGTGTAACAGATGTAGTTAATCAATACATCGGAAAGGACGAGGTTATCAAGTTCAAGCATTCCAGCGGCATTCAACTATCTGATGACGAGTTGGATTATTTAGTGAGCAAACTGAAATAAGATCACGAAGTAATGGAAAGAGCGCTATGATAAACATAGATTACTACAAATTCACATGCTTTATACCTTATGAATTAAGTGGTGAAGTCTACAAGACACTAAAAGAAGCCAAATCCGCATATATGGAACATCTAAGATGTGGGCATAGGCTTGGTGGATGCATCTATGGATGCACAACGAAAGACGACAGTATATCTTTGACTTACACGCCTTTCTATTCAGACACGAAGACATTTGGAAAACGCGTTATACCAATATCGGACACGCAATAGATAGTGGAAGTTACACGCTGGGATAGAACCATATCGGAGCGACACCGACAGCGTGACAAAGGGTCTCATTTGCCCTTGGCAGTCTTATAGATTTACGGTTAGAAGTTCCCTTTGAGCCGTTTCCTGCCTCACAAACAAAGAAAGGACTGAAAGCGAGAAATCGAGAGGTGCACTCCAAACGCAGCGAGAGAGGCGCTTTATCCTCCCGACAAATCTTGGTAAAGTCGTAAAATTACAAGACGTGAGAATACACGGCAAACCCGAGTGGCATTCGGTTCATGTCACGTTGGAACAAACGTTAAGTATAAGTTGACACCTTCATACAGTCCGTTGGGCGATAACGTTAAGCGCATAACTTAAATAAAAAGCCATGAAGTTATCGACAGAAACGCTAATGTCAATCACGAAGCAGATTGAAGAAACCGATCTTGAAGACGGTTGGACTAACGACCAAAATCTGGAAGTGAAGCAGGGAACTTTCACCATACTTGTTACTTACAGGGTTTTAGGTGAGTTAGTTAAGGAATATAACTATCATCAAGAAGTGCTTTATAACAACATCGAGAATATGTCGCATACCGATTTTATTGATGCGGAAATCTCAGATATAGAAGCGTGGGACGATACCAAAGATGAGTGTATAGAAATCGAAAATCTTAACGAGTTACAATATTATTAACACTACAGACATGACAAGTTTAGAAATGATCCAGTACAAACGCACAGCTGATATGGAAAGCCTGTATCTGATGCTGAACAACGAGGAGGCCATATACAACCTATGGCACGATACGGCCGAGCGTTTGGCAAGACGTTTGCTTTCAGGCAAAGATGTCAACTATGATGAGCTAGCCGATGAGTATGGAAAGAAGATCGCCATATCGCTCGATCGCCTCTGCGTCCGCCACCACAAGATTTGTGGAGAATGGTTGCAACTCACAGATGAGCAGAAGTTAATTGTCGCTTGGCAGTGGTTCTACAACGACATTATTGAGACGGCACTTTTCTACAAACAAGAATTGAAGAAGGAGGCTGTATGTACTCATTAGTTGGAGTCGATGGCAATGCTTTTGCCATCATGGGATATGTTGGCCGCGCCATGAAGGAATGCGGAAAGACAACAGATGAGGTAAGTGAGTATATGAGGCAAGCTAAATCATCTGACTATCATCATCTGTTAATCGTATCGGCAGATATGTGTGATGAGCTTAATAACAGGCAATAGTATGAAGGATTATGACTATCTTTCTCTCATAGTAGAGATTTCACCGCAGCATCTCGAAAGCCCCGAAGCTATTGAAGAATACAATATTGTATGCAATTTCAATGCAGAAGGAAAATTCCAAAATATTTTGTTTTTCATGCTGCAATGGGATTATGGAGAAGACACGTCTGACATTACCAAGACGCTGGACTACTATGAAGAAGTCCTTATTGAGAGTGACACGCATATCTTAGCAAGATGTGAATCTAAAAACTTTGGGTGGCAAGGAGACGCATTCTTCTTGTATAGAAAGGAAAGGGAACATGAGAAACATTAGCTACTCGGCATTAAGCAGAAAGATTCGGTTGTTTGATTACACTGCATTTGTGTACGATGATGGTGCGCAAGTCATGTATTCTGGTGAAAGGATGGATATGTACTCATTGTGGCCATTCCGAAAAGCCGACACCTTCTCCATCTGTAACATGTGCGAGTTGCCGGACATCAAACAGATAATGCAGGACAACCTACTTGCGGAATTCAAGTCTGTGCACAACGTGCAAGACGAAGGCTATGATGCCATGGTAAAAAAGTTCAAGAACAATGATGGAGAGATAGCTATTTGCAAAGAGAACGAAAATATTACATACATGTTAGTTTGGTAATTATGAAATACAAAGTACACATCGAAGAGATATTAGCTAAGGACATCTTTGTAGAAGCAGAGACGCGTCAAGATGCTTACAATTATGTTCAAGACAAGATTAACAAAGAAGAGATCATTCTCTCGGCAGACGATTTTACCGGATGCAGATTTGTGGATGTATTTACCGCAACACCCGTAGAATGCAGAAAAAGGGATTTTGAACATCTTTAATCTATTTGTATGATCAAATAAAGCCATGAAAGAAAGTAACGCATTTAAGGAGATTATCAAGACCTATCTCGACAAGAGAGCGGCTGATGATGAGCTATTCGCCAAAGACTATGCCAAGCCTAATAAATCACTTGACGATTGCTGCGATTTCATCATTTCTGAAGTAAAGAAGAGTGGCCGCCAAGGCTTTGCCGACGACGAAATCTATAGTTTAGCAGTTCACTACTACAACGAGGAGAAAGTTGAATTTGGCAAACATCAGTGCAAGGTCGTTGTGAATTTGTCGGACCAAACTAAGGAGCGTTTGGAAAAACAGGCTGAGGAGGAGTTCAAGCAAGCAAAGATAGACGAGCTTAGAAAGAAAGACTTGGCCGAGAAGGAACGCTTAAAAAAGAAAGCGGAAGCCAAGAAGAAGAAAGACGAGTCTGTCGGTCAACTTACCTTATTTTAACCAACATGAAGCCAAGAAACAAAACTGAGATAGAGGTACTTGCCCTATCATCAAAATTGCCATTGCTATCTGACAAACAAAGGGCTTGGGCTATCAGCAAATGTACAAGTGAGCAAGACGCTTACAGATGGTCCAACAGGACATCCCGAGGAAGTTTTTATCTGGCTTGCACATTCCGAGGGTGGCAGGTTTTACGATATTTCCAGGTGTTTGTCAAATATCGCTATCACAAGATAACTGACAGGATCATCTTCAAAGAGTGTATGCAGCAATGGATGAAAGATGGTTCGTATGTGTTCCTTGCCAAGCAGCGCCGCAGTGGGTACTACTCAGATGCCTTCTGTGAATTCTCACCAATGGAGGTGAGAAACAATACTTGTTATGGCATGCTAGGAGATCCTCGGCTCTTAGGATGGGATGGTGTCTATATTGCATCATTACAGAGAAAGTACAAGTATGCTTTGCAAGACTTTAAAAAGAAAGTAGATTTCGACAACATCTTGCGAGCCGTAAACGCTCACCCATACAATGAGACCTTAATGAGAAAGGATTTGGAAACTTGGAAAGCCTGCCAGTATCATGGCGCAATTTTTGATCACCAACTTATGTGCGCTGTGAAGGTTGTGATTAGACACAAGAAGGCCTCATATTTGTACGACAGCCTATGGTGGGATATGATAGATTCTTTAAGATACATGAAGAAGGACTTACACAATCCTGCATACATCTGTCCCGAACAACTCCAAAAGGCCCACGACTATTGGCTTTCGTTAGCTCTGTCACGAAAGAAAAAGATGTCGGACAGGATGACGAAGCTTCGACAGATACAAGAAGAGAAGAGGCAGCTTGCTTATATTGAGGAGCAAGCAAGACGCGAAGAGGAAAATAAGAAGCGTGCTAAATCTATTGCTCGCATTTATGTCGCAAAGCGAAAGCCTTTTTTTGACATAGACATAACAGATGGGTTAATCCACGTAAAAGTTCTTAAGACTGTTGATGAATTCTTTGAAGAAGGAAAGGAAATGCACCATTGCGTGTTTTCAAACAGGTATTACGACGTATGCGAAAGGCCAAATTGCTTAATCCTTTCCGCAACAGTCAACGGGCAGCGTATGGAAACAATAGAGATTGATCTGTCTACACTCAAAATTATACAATGCCAAGGTAAGTATAACCAAAATTCTCCGTTCCACGACGCTATCTTGAAATTAGTAGAAAACAATTCTTGGCAGATCGAAAGCCGGATTATTGATAAGAAGGGCAAGACCGCTTAACAACAAAGAATATGAAACGAATTACAAAGCAGGAGGCCATTGAGAGCTTCGGCAAGGAGAACGTGAAGGCCGCCATGTCACAAGGAGCTGAGCCAACAAGCAGGGTTATGTACCCTGCATCCGAGAACACCGAACACATCGGAAAGGCCGAGTATGCAGGTGCGCCCGTCACAATGGACGGTCGAAAGTTGACCGCATACTGGTATCTCTCGCCAGAAGAGGAGAGTGATACCGACTCCTTCGACTGGGATGGCAACGTGGAGTTTGAAGCAGAAGAAATATGGTAACAACAATCATCAGCCCTCGACATCACGGTTAAGTCACACACATGAGAAAATCAATAGACACATACGTTCAGGGTATCGCACACGACAATGCGGAGTCAATCATCAACGGTTACGACTCTATCGCTGACTACATCATCCAAACGGCTGAGAACGGAACAGGCTACGAGGAGTTTTTCGATGACGACGAGCTTGACGAGACGGGCGAGCCCACCGAAGATCAGGTTGATGAGTTGAAAGCCTACCTGAACGAGAACTACGACTACCTACCAAGACCTCGTGACGGAAAGCGAAGGATCGTGCTTTGCAACATCGTCGATTACGATGATTTCCTGTCAGAGCTGAACAGACAGAAGGCAGGGAAGGAGCTCCCCATGTTACTGAATGATGCGGAGTGTGTGTTCGAGGATGGCAACTGTCTTATGTGGATTGATGATGATCAGAATGTTATCAACTCTGCTAAGCAGTTTCTTCATAGCAATGGAGTTAAGTTCTTCATCAAGAAGTCATGAACATGATATAGGAAAAGCAACACAGGTAACGCCAGAACAACCTACTGACCACCAACAGTTTGTTTAGTATTTTTAACTAAACTTTCTTTGGTATTTGCATATATCAAATTAAAGTAGTATCTTTGCATATAGATAAAGGTAATGAACCTACCAAGAACCAATTAAACATTAAAGAACATGAAGACAAACCCAATTTCATTTAGAGAGCTCACTGATTACAATGATAATAATTCTTGTGTGATGTTGGCTCTCCTGATTAACGACGAGAGCGAAGTGAACATCATTAACGATTTCCTGGCTAACGAACTTGGTTTCTCAAGAGGCAAGAAAATAATCGGCTATCACCACATCGAAGGCAATGTGAGAGGCAAGGATGGACGCAGCGACTATCTCCTCGAGTTTGACCATCCAGAGATCGCATTCAACCCTATCGCAAGATTACGCTTCCCTGATTTGAAGTGTACGAGCGATTTCAGGGAGATTTTCAAGCAAGACTACATATTTTGTTAAATTTGAGTTAAAATATCGCATATATGCTGATATATGCAACGAATTATTTATTTTTGCGACAATGATTTACGACTACGAGAAACTTCGTGAATTCATCAAAAGATGTAAGTGGCAATGGGCCACTTCGATGATTGATGTTCCTCATGAGTACATCCACAGAGACAAGTGCGCATTGACACGCGACGAGTTTTATTACTTCGTCAGCGCCCAGCGCGAGAATGGTGTCCACGAAAGATGGGGCAGCTATAACTTTCCGTATCTTTACATAGACGGCTACAAGTATTGGACTATGGGCGATCCGTTCGAGACAACCTGGATTCTAAATCGCCAAAAGGTTTTTAACGAGTTCGATTTTTTAGAATGGCCAATACCAAGACATTACACCAATAGAGAAATGAGCATAATGGCTGAAACCATTTTGTTCACATTCAAGGACAAGAAAATATTTGAAGCAGGAATAGGAAATGGCGATTTTGTAAAGTTGGCTAACATCCGACCAGAAAAATACTACGGAGTAGACCCAAGCAAAAAAGCTATTGCTCAGTTTAGGACAAGCGCATCTGGCTTTTATCGTCGTTGCTCAAATAAGTCCTTTGAGGAGTCTATTAATAAATGGCTAAGCGCAGACAGTGTTGTGGTAGCTCTGTTTGGCACGGCGTCATACTTTATGCACCAATATCTCGAAAAACTAAACGAAAGCGGATTAGAATACTGCTTAATGTTTTATCGAGAGGACTATACACCAAGCGAGTTCGCCGAGATGCATCATTTCAGATATGATTACGCACAACTACGGACTATGTTTCCAAAGTGCAACGTATATAACCACAAAAAGTACATTACCATTTCGAGTAAAAAATTAATTTGGCAAAAACCATTAATAGAAAATGAATTATTCCCAGTATGATAAGATAGCAAGTAAGTACGACACTTTGTTTCGTGATGAAACGAGTCTCGTTGAGAACCGCGAGGTGGGAGGAATGCTCCCACCTCTAACCGGTTCGATTTTGGACATAGGATGTGGCACAGGTCTACTCACAGAAATAGCGGATGTAAATCCGGACGACTATTTGGGCATAGACCCAAGCCAAGGAATGTTGGACCAATTCATTAAAAAGCACCCACTGTTTAAACGAAGACTTGTCTGTGAGGCTTATACAGGCCGCAACCTTGATTGCAAGAAATTCGATAATGTGGTTGCTATCTTCGGTGCGCCATCCTACCTTTCGCCATACGCTGTTCTATCTATAAAGCGATGCAAGGGGCACAAGTTCCTAATGTTCTACAAGGAAAATTATCATCCTGTCACATATGAAAAATGTGATGTGGAGTTTAACCATGTCGTTTATACGATGAGAGAACTATGCGTTATATTTGGGGAAGAAAACGTTTCTGAATATCATAATTATTTAGTCGTTAATTGCGTATGAAATGTGATTTCAAAATCATGGGCGTGGAAGAAAGAATTGAGAACATTAAGCAAACGGTAAATGTTCTCAATTTATCAATGGATGACGTATTCCTTGATAAGGAGATGAGAATGAACCCCCTTAGGTCATCCTTAGATGCACTTCGTATGCCTGTAGAAAAAGGAATCACTCATCGTTGCATATTGCAAGACGACATCATTCTTTCTGACAATTTTTCGGATTTTGTCAACAAACTGATAGCAATAACGCCCGATGCCATATACTCCTTGTATTCGTTTATAGGCTATAAACCTTACAGAAAAGAGGCAGAAATATTAAAGACGGGATGGAAAACATGGGGACCAGCCGTGGTTATTCCATTGAAATATATAGAAGGAATATTAGCTTTAGCAACCCGTAAAAGACAACTATGTGCATGACGATGATTTCTATTCATATTTCGCAAAGAAGAATAAGATTGAAATTTTGACGACATGCCCAAACGCAATTCAATTAGCAAAAGGCCCTCATTTTTTAATCACAAATTTACAAAGACAAGAACATTTTCTGAGAACCCTTAATATATGACTGGATCTGGGATAAAGAGGACTCTTTACATGTTCATCAAAACATAAAAGATAGTGAAATATTAAAAGCGTAATTTTATGGTAAAATCACAGAAAGGTTTACGTTATGATGGCAGTATTGACAAGTACCCCATCACAGAAGGAGAAGTCTATAGTTTAGACAATGGTAGCAAGATCGCCATTGCCGATATTACTTTATGGCTTCCAGAGTTTTCCAAGAACGCAGATTGCGTTTTCATTGATCCAGCAGGTAACAAGGGTGTACTCAAAGCCTATTATACAAAGGCAGAAAAAATCTGTCCTGTGGATAACTTTGACGAGTTTGTAGCTCACATCAAACTATGTGTCGAGCAGATTAATCCAGACCGCCTGTTCGTTGAGTGCTTCTTCGGCAACAAAAAGCAGTTGGTTCCTATGGTTGAGTCGTTGTTTCCACACGTCAAGATTTACGAGAACACTTATTACCACAAGCCAAATTGCAAGTGCTGGATTATCCAAGGTACAAAACAGGAGGAAGACTGGGGCTTGCAGGGAATGGACGAATGGGATGCCGTGTTCAAGATTTGCAAGGATGTACCTTTCAATGCTATTACGGATTTTTTCCTAGGACGAGGCCTTGTTGCACGGGCAGCATTTGCAGCAAACAAGACTTTCTATGGAAGCGATATGAATCGTAATCGTTTGGCTGTTGCTATCAGCGAAGTGGCAAAGCTAGGTGGCGAGTGGAATGTAACTAAATAACAACATCTATGATTAAGCTCTCTCAAATCATCATCCTCAATGTTCCAAAACGAGAGCGTGAGGGTAAGTATCTCAAAAAGCTCATAGAGACAAGCGCGAAGCCTTACGGCATTCCTGTTAGTATCTCTATGGATAGAGGTAAAGGACTTTGGGATAATTATTCCCAAGCGTTGACGCAAGAGGTAGCGGAAGGTACTCATCGCATGATTATCCATGATGACATCACCTTTGATCGCAACATCCTTGCCAAGATTTTACATATCCTTTCTTTTGCTCCTGAGAAAAATGTTATCAGTTTTTACAATCCTACTAATGGCGACTATACTGATTGCTACGCAAAGGGAAAGCACGTTATCTCTACAAAGACAAACTTCTGGCTACAGGCAAGCGTATATCCGAATGATTTAGCAAAGGATTTTGTTGAAACGTCAAACAAAATGACGGATGATCAGACCCGTTACGACGATTCGCGTCTAAAGGCATATCTTCAGGCAAAGGGCATTGACCTGTACGCAATTGTCCCCGGCCTAATTCAACATTTCGGTGCATACAGAAGCACATTCAACAACCCTGGAGCAGTAGGAGGAATACCGAGGAATAGCAAGACTTACGACAATCAGTTTGATGTTGAGTCTGTAGACTGGGAGACTGAGTTCGCTAATCCTTATTTGGCTAAGTCAAGCAAGGATTGGGTTAAGGAAATCGTTAACAAGGAATTTCTCGATGAATACAAAAAAACATAAAGAAAATCTCGCCTTGAAATTGGCGAAGGACAACATCGAAGTCGAACAGGTGAAGCCGTTGCATATAGAATACGTAAAGATTGATGCCATTTACCCAAATGACTATAATCCGAACACGCATGATGCAGACAGTTTCGACCTTCTCGTCAAATCGTTGCTTTATTTCGGTTTTACTCAGCCTATCGTTGTCAACCGGCCCACTATGCAGATTGTAGACGGCGAGAATAGGTACCGTGCCGCTTGCGTCATCGGGTACGAAATGGTTCCTGTATGCTTTGTGGATTTCAATGAAGAGAAACTGAGATACGCAACAATTATGCACAATGCAGCCCGCGGTCACAACAACAATGAAATGATGGGCAGGCTTAAGGATTACCTTGACACCCATTTCAGTAATTCCAGCGACAAGGTATTATTAAACAATAGAAATAAGAAATGATATTTTACAGTGACAAAAACGTTTACGAGGCAGCTCTTGAAAGATTCAGATATATCTTTCGGGAGTTTTATGGTAAGCGTAAGATTGTCGTGACGATGTCGGGAGGAAAGGACTCTACCGTGGTTCTCAACCTTGCGCACGAGGTTATGAAGGAGATGGGAATTGAAAAGATTCCAGTCCTCTTCCTAGACCAAGAGGCAGAGACTCCAATGACTATCGAGTATATACGATACATCATGCACTTGCCGTGGGTTGAGCCGTATTGGATTCAGTCATACTTCTAGGAATGGAATGCCTCAAAGGGAGAATGGTTCAATGTATGGGGACCGGGAGAAAAATGGATTCGTGAGAAGGAACCAGATTCTTATGGAGATTTGGAGATTCCGCACAATCAGTATTTCTCCAAAACCCTTGATCAGGTACACAGAATGCTATTTGGTAAAGACTATCTGGCTTTGGGCGGTGTTCGCATCGAGGAGTCTCCGGCACGTTTGTTGGGTCTTACTAGAGGCGAGTGCCTTCCAGGTATTACGTGGGGACGTGGTGGCGGATATTATAAAGACGGCACGCCGAGAAGTCTGGTGCTCTACCCTATTTGGGATTGGAAGGTTTATGATGTATGGTATTACATCTTAAGCAACAAGCTTCCGTACTGCAAGCTCTATAACTATCAGTTCACGCAGAAGCCGCTGAGAGCGTGCCGAGTTAGTTCCCTCATTCATGAGCAGGCTATCAGAGACTTAGGTTTCATCAAGGAGGTTGATCCATGGTTCTACGACAAGCTGGTGAGAAGAGTGGCAAACGTCAATACATCTGTACACGTCTTTAACGAATTGGAAAAATACTGCTACAACTTGCCATCTTATTTCAAGGATTGGGACGAATATGTTGACTATCTTGCAGATAATCTTTGTGAAGAAAAGAAGAATGCGGAGACTATCAAGAAAGGCTACCGTTCCGCCAAGAAGAGAAATGTAGCTAAAGCCGGTCATTGCCAGGAGTGCATTGATTACGTAATACATCAGATTGGTTATACCAGCGCTGTCTGCGTCATTGCGGAAGATTTTGGAATGAAGCGCATTCAGAGCGTAGAGCGTTCTTTGCGTCAGTATTTGAGCGACAATTATGTTAAAATAGAAAAAGCTAATAAGGAATATGAATCTTCAAGAGAACATCAAGAAGGAGTTTGATGCTGCCAAGGATAAGGTGCAGTTTTTGAACGACCTCAGAAAGTATATCAGTTCCTTATCTCCGGAGAACGTCAATCCTGTAGATTGCGTACTTTGGGTTGACAAGGATATGGTTGTAGCAAACAACTACAACCCTAACCATGTGGCAGATAAGGAAATGCGTCTTCTCTATACATCCGTGAGGGAAGACGGTTACACAATGCCTATCGTTACCATTTGGGACGAGAAGCTGCAGAAGTATGTAATCATCGACGGTTTCCACAGAAACCTCGTTATTCGCAAGTTTGCGGACATCAATGAGCGATGTGGCGGAAAGCTACCGATTGTAGTCCTAGACAAGGACATCGACCAGCGTATGGCATCAACCGTAAGACACAATCGTGCCCGTGGAAGTCACTCTGTAGATGGAATGGTAAACATCGTTTTCAATATGCTCAGAGATGGTGTGTCTGAGCGTGAGATTTGCGAAAAGGTAGGTCTGGAGCAGAAAGAGCTTGTAAAGCTTAAGTATGTTACCGGTTTTGCCAAGATTTTCAAGAACTATAAGTATAACGCGGCTATCGAAAAAGTCGTTGACGAAAGACGCGTAGCTAGAGAAACCGCTAAGAAAAAGGAGGAAGAAAAGAAATGAAAGTTAAATCAGTAAAACTTAGTGAAATCTTTCCTTACTACGACAACCCTAGAGACAACTCGAATGCTGTTGAACCCACTAAGGAAAGTATCAAGAGATTTGGGTATGTTAAACCCATTCTTGTAGACAAGGCAGGCGTTATCATCGCTGGGCACACGCGCTATTTGGCTGCTTTTCAGTTAGGCATGGAGTTCGTACCAGTCGTGTATTCAGACATGGACGATGAAAAGGCTAAGAAATATCGCATTCTGGACAATAAGCTTGCCGAGAAATCATCGTTCGACGAGGATCAGCTATTAGAAGAGTTGAGGAGCATGGAAGAGCCTTCAGAAATGCAAGCTTTCTTCTTTGAGGACATCAGTCAAATGTTAAGTTTCTCTCTTGACAGCATTAATCAACAGGCCGAAGAGTATGGAGGATTCCAAGAGGACTATTCACAGGTTGAGGGTGAGAACTTCGAAGCTCCAACTGTGGATAGTGACGAAACAAATGAAGGAGATACGTCAGACGAAGAGGAAGATCCCGCAAAGGATCTATTCGTTCTAAAGGAGCGTGAGGACGGAAGCCACTACATGAAGGTAGTATGTCCTTATTGTGGCAATGTAGAAACCATAGAGATTGAGGAGGTTTAATTATGGCAGATATTAAAATTAATGACAAGATTATCGAATTGCCTATTAACAGCGTCGTGCCCCACGATGGGTCGCATAAGACTAACGAGGCTTCGGTTCAGGCACTCATTCAGTCCATTAAGGATTTCGGCATAACACAGCCAATTTCTGTTGATAAGAACAATGTTATTGTAACAGGAAATGGCGTTTACAAAGCTGCTAAGACATTGGGATTTGACACAGTGCCATGTATTCGCCTCGACTATTTGACTGATGAACAAATTCAGCAGTATAGAATTGCTGACGACAAAACATCAGAGTTCGCTACTTGGAACGAGAAGAAGTTGCGAAAGGAACTATCTTATCTCGGAGACCCTAATAGCATACAATTTGCTTTCGACGAGAGCATAGTTGGTATGTTGGGGCTGAACGCTAAGCCCAAGAACCAGAAGCCTCCCACTGCGCCCGCTAAGGATGAGACCAACCACACAACCAAGAAGGTGATCACCGAAGCTCAGAAAGACCAAAAGTTTAAGCAAGATCTGAAAGGCGTCGAAGAAGGTATTCTAGTAAAACCTTCTGAGTATTACGAATATTATTGTTCTAAGTGTGGAAAACTAGTTAAAGTCAAGAAATCATGAGTCAAGAGTCATCACAAGCGGAGTCTCCTAAGTCTTTCGTGCATAGAATTCCGAGCCCAGTTGGCAGGCCTTACAAGATCAAGTCAGCCCAGGAACTTTGGGACAAGTTCGTTGCTTACTGCGATGATGTTGAAAGCAACCCATGGCAACAAAAGACAGGAAGTAATTCAATCGCAGGAGGCGGGGGAAAGTCGAGCAATTCCATGAGGCAAGAGGTGCGAGTCTTTCCAAGGGCTTATACTTTGTATGGTTTCTGTGCCTTCTGTGGCATTGTCCAAAAATGGGCGGATTTCAAGAGAGGAAACATCAAACGAGCGGGATTTGAACAGGTTATCAACCAGATTGAGAATGTCGTTTGCTCGCAACAGTTGGACGGTGCCTTGCTTCATCAGTTTGACGGCAGCATAGTTGCTCGACTTAACGGATTAGCAGACAAGCATATTCAAGAAGTTACAGGCAAGGATGGAGAGGACTTCAAGTTTCCTAAGCTATCCTTGGACGATATTAAAGAATTACAGAAGTTAAATGGATTTTGAGACACAACGCTTTCTCCATAAGCAGTTAGTGGCATCGTCACTTCTGCAATTCACTACAAAGATGTTCGCCTACACAACTCAACGCGAGTATGTTGTAGGCGAACATCATAGAATTATATGCGATGCCTTGATGGATGTTATTAAAGGCAATACAAACAAGTTAATTATCAACATAGCACCTCGTTATGGCAAGACGGCCCTTTGTTCTCAAATGTTCATCGCTTATGGTCTAGCCTTGAACCCAGCTTCCAAATTTTTACATATTTCCTATTCCGGAAGTTTAGTACAAGATAATTCAGTCGCTGTGAAGGACACCATCACATCCTCGTATTTTCAAACTTTATTCCCAGAGGTGCAGATACGAAAAAACGATAACACGCGCGCAAAATGGAGCACAACAAGAGGAGGAGGTGAGTACGCCACTTCAACACTAGGCCAGATTACTGGCTTTGGAGCCGGCCAGCCCGACTGGACCGAAGAGGAAATAAAGAATATGGATAAGTTCATGTCCACCTATAACCCAGGGCGTTTCTCCGGGGCTATAGTTATTGACGACCCATTGCGACCAGACGACGCCTTGTCTGATAATGTCCGAGAATCCATTAACAGGCGGTTCGAGACCACGATTCGCAACCGTGTGAACTCCCGTCATACCCCCATCGTAATAATCATGCAGCGGCTGCATGAACATGACCTCTGTGGCTACCTTCAAGAAATTGAGCCTAATGACTGGAGGGTAGTCTCAATACCCGTCATCCAACAAAATGAAGACGGATCAGAGAGTGCTTTGTGGCCGTGGAAGCACACCCTAGAAGAACTTTATAAAATCAAACATACAAGCGAGTTTGTCTTTGAAACACAGTATATGCAGAACCCGACTCCAATGGAGGGCCTCATGTACCACGCCTTCAGAACTTACGACGTTTTACCCGATAGGCGCAAGGCGCGCATGATAGGCAACTACACAGACTCTGCAGATACAGGCTTCGATTTCTTGTGCTCTATTTGCTTTGATGCACATGACGATGGCTATTATGTCACTGATGTGCTCTATACCAAAAGACCTATGGAGTTTACCGAACCCGCACAAGCCAACATGCTTAAACGAAATCAAACGGACATGTGTTTTGTTGAGAGCAACAACGGCGGTCGCTCCTACGCAAGAAACGTCGAGCGAATTACTAAGGAATTCGGCAATCATAAAACTACGTTTGTCGCTTTTACGCAATCAAAAAACAAGCAGATACGTATTTTCACTCGCTCTAATGAAGTCAACAACAAATTGGTATTCCCCTCAAATTGGGAGCAACTTTGGCCAGAGTTTGCCCACGATTTAAAAGCTTATCGAAAGGAAGGATATAACGCCCACGATGATGCCCCGGATGCCGCAACAGGCATTATTGAAAAATGCGAGGAGTGGCTTAACAATGCTACAGACACACAACTCTTCCGTGGAGGATTCTTGTAATTTCTTTTCTAATATTTTAGATAGGCGTTTGCTCGCGAGAGTAGGCGCCTTAACTATTTGAATACCAGAGTGTTATAATTTGGTATTTTTAACTAAACTTTCCTTTGGTATATTTGCATATATCAAAGAAAAGTAGTACCTTTGCATATAGATAAAAGGTAGTACTTTTGACTATTCAGGAGCCTACCTTACAAGTTGAACCAATTAAAATTATAAAGATTATGGGTACTTTGTTAGTTACATTCTACAAGGAAGTGTTTCACGGTATGGATGACAAGACCTTAGAAAAGGTTGAGTTCGAACATAAGAAGGACGTGAGCAAGAGTGATTATGAGAACATGATAGACGCTTACGACATTGCGGTAAGCAGAGGTCACAACCCTAGTAAGAATATTTCAATAAAGGAGGTTTAGTTATGGACGGTATTTTTGAAACAAAGCTTCTCAAATACAAGAAGCACATCATCCAGGTTTTTGAGGATATGTTCGGTCAGAGATACATCTATATCGACGGCAAGACGCAGACTTATTCTATTAACAATGCAAAGAGAATGATTAGCCTATGTTGTCAACAGTAATATTCACGGATGGCGCCCAGAAGAATGTGGAGCCATCCAACGGGACGGATTTCTCATTGGAGGAGTTGAGAGGATTTGTTGGTGGACACATCGAGTTGGTCCGACTCAGCAAGTCGCAGGTAATGGTAGTTAATGAGGAAGGCAAGGTTTACGACCTTCCTCAGAACGAGAACGCAACGATGCTTGTGAATATTGCAGGTATCAGAGATGTAATAGTAGGTAATGTATTAGTTTGTGACATTAATAAAATCAAGTAATATGGATAAGAGCGAATTGATTCAGTTCCTTATAGAAGAGGCAGAGTATAGCGAGCGCGAAGTAGCCAATATGACCAACACAGAGTTGCTTGACCATTGGCTGGGG
>ULUS01003404.1_pt1 | contig 18333 bp, 15 predicted proteins | sample 1958761 | NCBI WGS metagenome assembly ULUS01 (sample SAMEA4835767, study PRJEB28245) | human gut metagenome | biome: gut microbiome; material: fecal sample | place: Denmark | collected 2008
GAAGTTCCCGAAGACCAGGCCGTGTGCCACTTCATGGGGCAGCCGCAGGAAACAAGGCATATCTGGATGAAGGGTGACGAGGCTGTGCTTTCTCCCGAATGGAGCATACACAGCGCAGCTGCTACCCACAACTATACTTTTATTTGGGGAATGGGCGGCGAAAACCTTGACTATGGCGATCAGGATTTCTATGCCATTACCGACTTGAAATAATTGTTGAATAACCCATTAAAACTATTGAATATGGATACATTTTCTAAGAATTTTTCCCTTGAGGGCAAGGTCGCTCTCGTGACGGGAGCAGCCTACGGCATTGGTTTCGCCATCGCTGAGGCTTATGCCAAGGCAGGTGCCAAAATTGCTTTCAACTGCCGTTCTCAGCATCACCTCGACCAGGCTCTTGCTGACTACAAGGCTAAGGGCATTGAAGCCAAGGGCTACATTGCCGACGTGACCAAGGAAGACGAGGTGAAGGCCATGGTGGCTGACATAGAGAAAGAACTCGGTGTCATCGACATCCTCGTGAACAATGCCGGCATCATCAAGCGCATCCCCATGACGGAGATGAGCGTGGAAGATTTCCGTCAGGTGGTGGACATTGACCTCAATGCACCGTTCATCGTGTCCAAGGCCGTCATTCCCGGCATGATCAAGAAGGGACACGGCAAGATTATCAACATCTGCTCCATGATGAGCGAGTTGGGACGCGAAACCGTATCGGCATACGCTGCAGCCAAGGGTGGCTTGAAAATGCTCACCCGCAACATCTGTTCCGAGTTCGGTGAGCACAACATTCAGTGCAACGGCATAGGCCCTGGCTACATCGCCACACCTCAGACCGCTCCTTTACGCGAAATCCAGCCAGACGGCAGTCGCCATCCGTTCGACAAGTTCATCATCTCTAAGACTCCAGCAGCCCGTTGGGGCACACCCGAGGACTTGATGGGTCCTGCCGTGTTCCTGGCTTCCGACGCTTCAGATTTCGTCAACGGCCATGTGCTCTACGTGGACGGAGGCATCCTAGCCTATATCGGTAAGCAGCCCTGATGGAACCAGTGAAATAGAAGTACAATAGGTAAATGCTGCCACCAGCCTTGTTCTCAGACGGTGAAACTCCGCTCTGCCCATGCGCTGTGTGGCAGCATTCTTTTTGTGGATGCACAGGTGCAAGGGGCATTAAAACAAAAAAGGAAATGCACGGAGCATTTCCTTCTTATTCTTTTTCTTACTGAAAAATACTTACAAGTTTACTTGTTTACAGCGTTGTCGAGTTCTGCGCCAACCTTGAACTTCACGCAGTTCTTAGCCTTGATAGTGATTTTTTCCTTGGTGCTTGGGTTGATGCCCTCGCGCTCAGGACGCTGGTTTACGCTGAAAGTACCGAAGCCGATGAGCTGAATTTTGTCACCTGCGATGAGGGCCTCAGAGATTGCTTGAGTAGTAGCTTCAAGTGCTGCTTTAGCCTGAGCCTTGGTCAGTTCAGCAGAAGCTGCGATCTTTTCGATTAATTCTGTCTTGTTCATAATTTTGATTTTATAATTGAATAAATAATAAGCCTTTTCGGATTCTGTCCGCAAATATAGGAGAATAGTTTTACAAATCAAACAAAAAATAAAAAAAAGTGAAGAATTTAATGAAAAAAGTGCTCTCGCAAGGCTTTTTATGTGCTATGAGGGGATTTTTTCGTAATTTTGCGTCCTATAACGACAAAAGAAAAGGATTATTGATATGCGCAGCTTACCAACGATAACAAAGAACCTCTTAATCATCAACGTGTTGGCCTTCCTTGCCTACTACGTTTTTCATTCAAGAGGGATAGACCTGAACAATATGTTCGGGCTTCACTTCTTCCTGGCGAGTGATTTCCACTTCTACCAGCTGTTTACCTACATGTTCATGCACGGAGGGTGGTCGCACTTGTTCTTCAACATGTTTGCGTTGTGGATGTTCGGTTGTGTAGTTGAGAACACATGGGGGGCCAAGAAGTTCCTTTTTTATTACATCGTGTGCGGCGTAGGCGCCGGACTGATGCAGGAAGGTGCCCAGTTCATCAACTATGCCATGGAGGGAATGGCGGCCTACAACAATGTCCATACGGCAGACGGACTTTACATGCCCATGGCGCAATTTCTCAACTCCTGGACTACCGTGGGAGCATCGGGTGCCATCTATGCCATTCTGCTTGCTTTCGGCATGCTCTATCCAGAGGAGCGCATCTTCATTATCCCTATACCATTCCCCATTAAGGCCAAGTGGTTCGTGCTGTTTTACGTGGCGGTGGAACTCTTTTCCGCCATGTCCACAAGCAATGATGGCGTGGCACATTGTGCCCATCTGGGCGGCATGCTCTTCGGCTACCTCCTTATTAAGTACTGGCGTAACCATCCGCAGGTGAGTTCGTTTGAAGACTGGAACCGTCGCAGCAGTGCTTTCAGTAGGTTTAAAGACGCTTTAGGCAAGCGCAATCGCGAGAATTTTACGTTCCATCGCAACGATAAATTCAAGGGCTATAACCACGCAACTGACGATGACGAGAAGGAAGTTGTGAAGCAGGCTGAGATAGACCGCATTCTTGACAAAATTCGCAAAAGCGGCTACGACAGCCTTACCACGGAAGAAAAGCAAAAACTCTTTGACTCTTCCAAGTGACAGGAAAGGTGACGAATAGGCTATGCTTGGAGGATTCAAAAACTTTACCCTACAGATGGTGGCAGGAGCCAATGTGGCAACTGTCACCATGTTGCTCTTGACTGGTTTTGCCGACTACGTGAATCCTGTGGAACATCCCGTGTTGGCACAGGCAGGGTTGGCATTCCCCATTTTCTTGTTGCTCAATACCGGCTTCTTTGTATTCTGGCTTTTGTTCGGCTTGCGCCAGGTCCTTATTCCTATAGCCGGCTTCCTGTTGTGTTGTGTCCCTATTCGCACTTACTTCCCCCTCAACGTTCCTCACAGTGCACCTGCCGCCGCTATCAAGGTTCTGTCCTACAACGTACTCGGTTTTAATCCCATTGAAGGTTCCCAGCCAGGCAGTAACGCAATCATGGACTATATAGCCAAGAGCGGTGCTGATATCGTCTGTGTGCAAGAGGCCAATCTTTGGGGCGACCATCAAACCTATTCCGACAGCGTTCTCGCTCCCATCTATGCCTATTGCGACACCATGCTCGTGCCGAATGGCGACTGCATCGGTATCTACTCCAAGTTCCCGATTGTAGGCAAGGAACGCATCAACTATGACTCCAAGACGAATCTTAGCGGTGCTTATCGGCTCAAAATAGAAGGCGACACAGTCATTGTCGTCAACAACCATTTTGAGAGCAACGGACTTACTCACGATGAGAAGGAAAACTTCAAGGAGATGGTGAAGGGCGAAATGAACGGGAAGCAGATGAAAGTCGAGTCGAAGCGACTCATTGACAAACTCGCGGAAACCAGTAAGCGCAGGGCTCCTGAAGCCGATGCGGTGGCACGCTATATAGCTCGCCATGAGGGAGAAAGCATTATCCTGTGTGGCGATTTCAACGACAACCCCATTAGCTATACCCGGCGAGTGATAGTCGACAAATTGACCGACTGCTATGTGGCCACAGCCAACGGGCCGGGCATCTCCTATCATCTGAGCGGATTCTATGTGCGAATAGACAACATCATGTGCACGCCCGACTGGAAACCCTATGGCTGCACAGTGGACAGCAAGGTGAAAAGTTCAGACCATTATCCTATATATTGCTGGCTGCAAAAGCAGCGAAAACATTGATTTTTATATAATATAGCGGTATAAATTTTTCAAAGTGTGAAAAAATAACTATCTTTGCACACTATTAGCAACGTTTTATAAACGAAACAATAATTAATAACATAACAAACAAAATGCAAAACAAAGGAATTGTAATTGTAACTGCCGTCTTACTGACGCTTGCAAGCATCTTCTATCTGTCATTCTCGGTGGCCACCGGCTACTATGACAGTCAGGCAGCAAAGATTAAAGATCCCATTGCTCAGCAGGACTACAAGGATTCTGTGAAGTATCTGGGTATTTATTCTTACCAGAAGTGTCTTGAAACTCAGATAGGTCTCGGACTTGACCTGAAGGGCGGTATGAACGTCATCCTTGAAGTTTCTGTTCCCGATCTCGTGGAGAACCTTGCCGACCACAAAACCACTCCAGGTTTTGTACGTGCAATGGAAATGGCTCGTGCAGAGGAGGAAAAGACACAGGGCGACTTCATCTCTATTTTCGTTAAGTGCTATCACCAGGCAGCACCCGGACACAGTCTTGCTGAAATCTTCGCTACTCAAGAATTGAAGGACGAAGTGAAGACCACCAGTTCTGACGCTGATGTGGAGAAGGTGCTCCGCAAGAAGGTGGCAGACAACGTGAACGATGCCAAGAATGTAATCACTAAGCGTATTGACAAGTTCGGCGTGGTTCAGCCTAACATCCAGATGTTGGAAGGCCAGGAAGGACGTATCATGGTTGAAATGCCTGGTGTCCGCGAGCCGGAGCGTATGCGTAAGCTCCTCCAGGGTAGTGCTAATCTCGAGTTCTGGGAGACTTATAGTTCCGACGAAATTGTGCCTTATCTCGTGCAGCTTGACCAGCGCTTGGCTGGCGGCGATGAGGAAGAGGCTTCTGCAGACACAACAGCTGTCAAGACTGACAGCGCTGCTGTCGCTGCTCCTGTAAAGAGCAAGTTCCAGATAAAGAAAGCAGACAACAAGAAGAATATTGTCAGCGAAGAGACTCAGGCCAAGAAACTGCATCCGCTGCTCTCCATGTTGCAGACCATGAACCAGCAACTCAGCATGGTTGGTATGGCAAGCATTCGCGATACTGCCGCTATCAACAAGATGTTGCACTCGGCTATCGCCAAGCAGGTGTTGCCTTCAGACGTGAAGTTGCTCTGGAGTGCCAAGCCTACAGACCTCATCAAGAACAACAAGAAAATCTATGAGCTGCATGCCATCAAGGTGACAACCAGCGATGGCCGTGCTCCTATCGAGGGCGATGTGGTGACAGATGCCAGCGACCAGTTCAATAATCTCACCGGTCAGCCGGAGGTTAGCATGACCATGAACCAGGAAGGCGCACGCGAGTGGGCTGCACTTACCAAGGCCAACGTAGGACGTGCTATCGCTATCGTGCTTGATGGCGCTGTGTACAGCTCTCCTCGTGTAAACGGTGAAATCAGTGGCGGTCAGTCGTCAATCAGCGGTAACTTCACAGTGGAAGATACCAAAGACCTTGCCAACACATTGAAGTCAGGTCGTATGAAAGCTCCTGTACGCATTGTTCAGGAAGAAGTGGTTGGTCCTTCATTGGGTGCACAGTCTATCCAGCAGGGTCTTACCTCATTCGTGATTGCCTTCGTGCTCCTCATCATCTTCATGGTGATGCTCTACGGATTCATCCCCGGCATGGTTGCCAACACGGCTTTGATTCTCAACCTCTTCTTTACGTTGGGCATTATGGCGTCGTTCCAGTCGGCACTCACCATGCCTGGTATTGCCGGTATCGTGCTCACGCTCGGTATGGCTGTGGACGCCAATGTACTTATATATGAGCGCACGCGTGAGGAACTCAAGGTGGGCAAGAATATCCAGCAGGCCATTGCCGAAGGTTATGGCAACGCCTTCTCGGCCATCTTCGACTCCAACCTCACCTCTATCATCACAGGTGTTATCCTGCTCGTCTTCGGTACAGGACCTATCCGTGGCTTTGCCACCACATTGATTATCGGTATCATCTGCTCGTTCTTCACGGCCGTGTTCTTGACACGTCTTGTTTATGAGCGTCAGATGAAGAAAGACAAGTGGTTGGGCATTACCTTCGACACCGCTTTCTCTCGCGGCATTTTCCGCAATCCTACCTATCGTTTCATGTCGATGGCCAAGAAGACCTTTACCTTCACGGCTGTTGTGGTTGTGCTCTTTGCCATCAGCTTTGCTGTTCGTGGCTTGAGCCGCAGCATCGACTTCACCGGTGGCCGAAACTATGTCATCAAGTTCGAGAAGCCTACAGAGCCTGAGCAGATTCGCGAAGTTCTCGCTAATGCGTTCCCTGGCAGCAACGTGGGCGCACTTGCACTTGGTACAGACGGCATGACCATCCGCGTGTCAACCAACTACAAGATTGAAAGCAACAGTCCTTCTGTAGACAACGAGGTGGAAAACATCCTCTTCAAACAGTTGTCTAAGGCTGGATTGGTGACACAGAAGAGTGTGGAGGCATTCAAGAATCCTGATATCCGCCAAGGTGGTTCCATCATCAGCAGCACCAAGGTAGGTCCTGCTGTGGCCAAGGACATCACCAACGGAGCCATTATCAGTGTTATCATTGCCCTCTTCGCCATCTTTATCTATATCCTTATTCGTTTCAGCAACGTGGCATTCTCTATCGGTTCTATCGTTGCTTTGGCAGTAGATACGGTGATTGTGATTGGCTGCTTCTCAGCTTGCTGGGGATGGATGCCCTTCTCGCTCGAGATAGATCAGTCGTTTATCGGTGCCATCTTGACCGTTATCGGTTACTCAATCAACGATAAGGTGATTGTGTTCGACCGTATTCGTGAGAACCTCAAGTTGCATCCTAAGCAGGAGTTGGGCGACCTCTTCAATGAGTCTATCAACCAAACCTTGGCACGTACCGTGAAGACATCAGCCACGACATTGCTCGTGTTGTTGTGTATCTTCTTCCTCGGTGGTGAGAGCATCCGTAGCTTCTCGTTCGCTATGATTATCGGTGTGGTAGTAGGTACATTGAGCTCTATCTTCATTGCAGCTCCTACTGCTTACCTGACACTTGGTCACAAGCACAACAAGCAGAACAAGAATCTCGCAGCAGCAGAGGCATAAGTCCTCTCTTTGCTTGAATATAATAAAGGCTATCATTGGCTTGTCTTAACGACAGTGTCCAATGATAGCCTTTCTCTTTATCCTGTTGGTGAGATGGTTTTGGCTGCCTCTCCCTTTCGTCGCGAACGTACAGAAGTCAAACGGGACATTCTGTGGCAAAGAATTGGACCAGGAAATTTGTATTGCTAATGCTAACTATTCGGGCCTTAGATAAAACGCTACAACAATCAGCACCTACCAATATGGGAAGTAACTCAGATTCTGGTAGATCCTTGATAATTAATAACAGAACACGGGGCTTATTTGTGTATGACAACAAGTGTACATACATAAATTCAAATTTCCGAAAATATCTATCACCTATCACTAATTGAGCGCTCTAAAGCTTGTAAACGGCTGAAAATAAGCCTACAAGTCTTGCTGCCCCACCAAAATCTATCACTAATCCATCACTATACTATCACTAATCCCTCACTATTGTTCTTGTTGTTCTTTTTATGGGGCTTCCTGAATTGGGAGTGACACCTGAAGTTGCAGTTTCCGAATGGATGTAAATTACGGTTCATCCGGGATCTGGAGTGATACATATGGTGCATCGTTTGGATTGAGAGAAAAACGGGCTGAAAGTCTTGCCATTTACTTGACTTCCTCTTGCTACCTTATTGGATAATTATTGGCTCTTCCAATATTTGGAGTGACACATGATATTGTGGTATCGGGTTAACATGACGTGCGGGCTTAAAAACCGATTTTCTGTTTGGGCCTAACGGATGACAAACAAACATCACTCCAAATTCCGGAAGAACCTAAATTACTTCCGAATCGGATGTAATCTCCCAATATACTTGTTGTCGCTATTTGATCTATGACTGACTAACGATATGTTTGAGGCTGACTTGTGATTGGTCCTACCGGTTGGGCACTCATTGCCTATGCAGTGGGCATAGTTTGCCCAAATCGGGTGGCTATTTTGGGGGTGTCTCGCTCGAACTTGACAAAAAGTGAAATCGGTGATGGAAGTGATGGATATTTTCCATCTATCACGCATCTATCACTCCGTTATCTCGCATGCTGTCAACTCTAAAATGTCAGATATCATGAAAAGTGATGGATTTTGCCCAAAAACTAAAAACTTTTTTGCGCGCACGTATGCGCGTAAGATGCCGTCGTCCAACAATCCATAAGGCGGGAAATGGCTTCCGGTAATGGTAAGGCTTTCACTCTGCTCTTTGATACAGACCAGTAGCTTTGTTATGTTGTGGACCATCACTACAAATAGTGGTAGATACTGATTCTTTAGAATTGACAGGAAATAAACGCTTTGTTTGTCGGGGATGTAAGAAAACAAAAAGGTTGCACCATTTCACAATGGCACAACCTGCAAACTTAAACAACCAATAAAAGAAATAGATTGTTCCTTTTATTATTCTTTATCTGATGAAGAGTAATTCGCGATACTTGGGCAGAGTCCAAAGCTCGTCAGAAACTACAAGTTCGAGCTTGTCTATCTGATAGCGGATCTTGTCCATCTTGGGCTCTACGGTGTCGTGGTATGCGATGGCCTTTTCATGCTCGTCGGTAATTTTGTTGGCCACCTTGCGTGCATTGACGAGCTCTTCCACTCCAGTCTCGATAGCCTGTGTGCGCTCGGCAATCTCTTCAATTATCTTCTTGTTACGTTCTGTCAGTTTAGCAGCTTTTTCTGCGGGGAAGATGTCGTACATGCTCTGTACGTTCTTGGCCAACTGACTCTGATAGTGGGTGCAGACTGGGATGATGTGGTTCATGGACAGGTCGCCGAACACACGTGCCTCAATCTGTATTTTCTTGGTATAGGTTTCCCACTTCACCTCGTTGCGTGCTTCCAACTCTTTCTTGGTCATCACGTTCATGCTTTCGAACATCTTCACGCTGGCGTCATCCAGGTAGCGTTCAAAGATTTTCGGGCAAGAAGTCTCGCAATCAAGACCACGCTTCTTGGCTTCTTCAACCCATTCGTCAGAGTAACCGTTGCCCTCAAAGTGGATGGGCTTGCAGTACTTGGCGTCTTCGCGAACCACGTCGAGAATAGCAGAAATCTTTTCTTCACCCTTGGCGATGAGTGCGTCTACACGCTTCTTGAATTCTACCAATGCTTCGGCTACGGCAGTGTTGAGCACGATCATGGCTGACGCACAGTTAGCCTCTGAACCTACGGCACGGAACTCAAAGCGGTTGCCGGTGAAGGCAAATGGAGACGTACGGTTACGGTCTGTATTGTCGATGAGCAGTTCGGGAATCTCGGGAATGTCAAGCTTCAATGCCTGTTTGCCTGCGATGTTGAGGATATCCTCCTTGTCAGACTTTTCCACGTGGTTGAGAATCTCGGTGAGCTGGTGACCCAAGAATGAGGAAATGATGGCTGGAGGTGCCTCGTTGGCTCCCAGACGATGGGCGTTTGTTGCACTCATGATGCTCGCCTTGAGCAGTCCGTTGTGCTTGTACACAGCCATCAGTGTTTCTACGATAAACACGATAAAACGAAGGTTGTCTTCGGGAGTCTTGCCGGGACCATGGAGCAAAATGCCGGTGTCTGTTGCGAGACTCCAGTTGTTGTGCTTACCAGAACCGTTGATGCCATCGAAAGGTTTCTCGTGGAGGAGCACACGGAATCCGTGGCGGCGAGCTACCTTCTTCATCAGTGACATGAGCAGCATGTTGTGGTCTACGGCAAGGTTTGTCTCTTCAAAGATTGGTGCCAACTCAAACTGGTTGGGAGCCACCTCGTTGTGGCGTGTCTTGCAAGGAATGCCCAATTCGAGAGCCTGGATTTCCAGGTCTTTCATGAAAGCCTGAACACGTTCAGGAATGATTCCGAAGTAGTGGTCATCCATCTGCTGGCTCTTTGCCGAGTCATGTCCCATGAGGGTACGGCCGGTAAGCATCAGGTCTGGACGTGCGGAATAGAGGCCTTCGTCAACGAGGAAATACTCCTGTTCCCATCCGAGGTTGGAAACTACTTTCTTCACGTCAGGATAGAAATAGTGGCAAACGTCTGTAGCAGCCACGTTTACGGCGTGCAGAGCCCGGAGCAGAGGAGCCTTATAGTCAAGAGCCTCACCGGTATAAGAGATGAAAATGGTTGGGATGCAGAGTGTGTCGTCGATGATAAATACGGGTGACGTTGGATCCCATGCTGAGTAACCGCGTGCCTCGAAAGTGTTGCGTATACCACCACTTGGGAATGAACTGGCATCAGGCTCCTGCTGTACGAGCAACTTTCCAGAGAATTCCTCAATCATACCGCCCTTGCCGTCGTGCTCGATGAAGGCATCGTGCTTCTCGGCTGTTCCCTCGGTAAGCGGCTGGAACCAGTGCGTGTAGTGTGTCACACCATTCTCTTCGGCCCACTGCTTCATGCCTGCAGCCACAGCGTTGGCTATGGAGCGGTCGAGCTTGGAACCGTTGTCGATCACGTCGATGAGTTTCTCATAGACATCGGCAGGAAGATATTTGTACATCTTCGCACGGTTGAACACGTACTTGCTGAAGAATTCCGACGGACGCTCCACGGGAGCAATCACTTCGAGAGGTTTTTTCTTGAATGCCTCTTCGACAACCTGAAATCTCAAATTTGCCATTTTCTTAATCTTTTATTATTGTTTAAACTTTTATTGTCTGTATCGTATAAAGCCTAAGTTTGCACTTGCAAAGATACGGCTTTTTTCACTCTCTTGCATTGTTTTTGTATCATTATTCAGCATTTTGACTGTCTTTTTGTATTTATAGGCAGTTCCGGTGCTGAATAATGATGGCTTTCTCTATCCTCTTTTAGGGATGGAGTGTGAATCCGAATACCAGGTAAGCTTTCTGTGTGCTTGGGTTGGCTGCCACGCTGGCAAACACCGGAACGGAGAACGAGTCGGTAATCTTGATGTCCTTGCTGGCTTTCAGCGAGATGTTTGTCACTGCAAATCCGTTTGCGTTGGCATAAGAACTGGTGGCCCAAGGCACCATGCCTACGGATGCCGACCAGTCACAACCGCCTAACTTGAAAGGAGCCGTAGCCTCAAAATAGGATGAGTAGGCACGTTTGCCGCTCTTGTTGGCACCGTCGTTGCCCGCAAAGTTGGTGAACCACTGGAGCGACAGGGGACCGAAGTCGTAGCCTACGTTTGCTTCAAACAAGTGGGATGTCTTGTGGGCAGCATAGCAGAAATACTTCGTGTTGGGACTGTTAAACCAGTAGTCGGTCACGCCCACGTTGAAACCACCTGTCGAGTAAGCCAATGTCAGGTCAAGTTCCTTCGTGTCGGAAGATTCTGAGAGACCCACGTTGCCCCATGCTGAGAGTGACAAACCCTTGTAGCCGATACCCAACGTTGGCTGGATGCTCACTTCTCCGCATTTCTGGCCACGCCAGATATACTCGTTGACGAAGTCTGCCGAAACGGTTGTTTCCACCTTGTCCTGAGCTGTAGCTGCAGTGGCGATGGCCATCGTGCCGAGTGCCATCATGCCCAATCTCTTCAAATCCTTCATAATCTTTTCCCTTTCTTTTTTAAGATGAAACTTTGTGTTTGTGTGTTATTATCTCTCTCTGTTATTTGTTCATCCATTGTGCAATTCGGCGCATGGCCTCTTCGCAGTCTTCTCTTTCGCCGAATGAGGTGAAGCGCACGTAGCCTTCGCCGCTCGGTCCGAAACCTACACCCGGTGTGCAGACGATTTGTGCTCCGTAGAGCAGTTGCTCGAAGAACTTCCAGCTGCCCACTCCTTCTGGAGTTTTCACCCACAGGTAAGGCGCATTCACACCACCATAAACTTTGAATCCCATTTGCGTCAGTGCTTCGTACATCAGTTTGGCATTGCCCATGTAGTAGTCAATCACCTCGCGGGTCTGCTGTTTTCCTTCGGGCGTATAGATGGCCTCGGCAGCTCGCTGGCTGATATAGCTTGTTCCGTTGAACTTGGTACACTGGCGCCGGTCCCACATAGGGTTGAGTGCCACCCGTTCTTCCCCGTTGAAGGGAATGGCTGTGAGTTCTTTCGGTATGACGGTGTAGCCGCATCTTACTCCTGTAAACCCTGCAGTCTTGGAATAGCTGTGGAACTCTATTGCCACCTTGCGTGCTCCCTTTATCTCGTAGATGGAGTGGGGTATTTCCGGGTCGGTGATATAGGCTTCGTAGGCAGCGTCGTAGAGGATGATGGTGTCATTCTTGATGGCATAGTTAACCCACTTGCGCAGTTCCTCTTTCGTGATGACCGTTCCTGTCGGGTTGTTGGGGTAGCAGAGGTAAATCATGTCTACCCGGTGGTCGGGAATCTGCGGAACGAAATTGTTTTCCTCCAGACAGGGCATGTAGGTAATGTTGCTCCACTTGCCGTCTTGAAGCACTCCGGCTCTTCCACACATCACGTTGGAATCGATATACACTGGATAGATAGGGTCAGTCACGCCTACGCTGTTGTCCCAGCGGAGCAGTTCGCCGATGTTTCCCGTATCACTCTTGGCACCGTCGTTGACGAATATCTCGCTTGGGTCGAGGTGTATGCCCCGTGGCAGAAAGTCGTTCTTCACGATGGCCTCGCGCAGCCAAAGGTAGCCCTGTTCGGGTCCGTAGCCATGGAAAGTCTCTTTGCTTGCCATTTCGTCTACCGCCTTGTGCATGGCCTCGATGACTGCTGGAGCCAATGGGCGTGTCACGTCGCCTATTCCCAGACTGTTCACCTTTGCTTTGGGGTGTGATATCTTGAACGAGTTGACCTTTTTCGCTATGTCTGCAAAGAGATAGTTCTTTTGCAGTTTCAGATAGTGTTCGTTGACTAATGCCATATCTTTTTACTCTTTTATTGTTGTTTATAGTTCTTGTTGTTTTTGCCTAAAGCTTGATTTCCCCGTCGAAGACGAAGGCTGCAGGACCAGTCATGTAGACGTGGTTGTCGGCTTCGCTCCATTCAATGTGGAGTGTGCCTCCGTCCATCTTGATGTCGCTTGTGCGTCCCCGTCTGTTGGTCAGTGCCGCAGCCACGGCTGTGGCACATGCTCCGGTACCGCATGCCATGGTGATGCCGCTACCTCTTTCCCATACCCTGGTGCGGATTTCTCCGTCGGGCATTATTTGCGCAAACTCTATGTTGGCTCTTTCCGGGAAGCTCTTGTCGTGCTCCATGATGCTGCCGAACCGTGCGATGTCTATGTCGTCTATGTCGTCGACAAAGGTAACGAAATGCGGGTTGCCCATTGAAACGAACGTTCCCTTGAATGAGCGGAAAGCCGCTTTCAGCGTGCCATCGCCTTCGGACGCATATTGCTTGCTGTTTTCCAGTTGCGGTTCCAGCATGTCCACGGTCACGCTTTCCACCTGGGTCTTGTCTTCGTTGAGGTGCAAGTGCAGCGTTTTGATGCCCGATAGTGTTTCAAGGCGGATGCTTGTGCTGTGCGTGAGTCCCCGTTCATAGAGATATTTCCCGATGCATCTTGAAGCATTTCCGCACATCATGGCCTCCGATCCGTCGGCATTGAATATTCTCATCCGGTAGTCGGCCCGCATGCTGGTAGGTTTGCAAATCAGCACCAACCCGTCGCTTCCGATGCCCTTGTGGCGGTCGCTCCATTTGATGGAGGCTGCGTTGGGGTCTTCTATATTATATAATAATGTATTGACATATATATAATCATTTCCTGCCCCATGCATCTTGGTGAACTTGATTGTGTGTGCCATATTGCTTTCCTTTTATTGTTGATGTTTGCCTTTTGTTTTGTTTCTGCTGCAAAATTACTACATTTCGTCTTACGTCAAATGCTTTTGGTGGCGTTTTCACGTTCTTTTTTAGATAAAATATCAAATTGTAAGATATTTATAGAATTGTGCTTACAGTTTGAATAAATATTTCGCGGCCTTCTTCACAATATGTTATCCTGTTTAAAAACATTGTATCAAAATGTGGTAAATATAATTAATTGTATATCAAAATGTTGTACTTTTGCACACGAAACATAACAAAAAGTTATTGAAATGAATATTAACCAATAAAAAAGAAAAGAGAGGTAAACATGAAGAAGATTGAAGCTATCATCCGCAAGACCAAGTTCGAGGATGTGAAGGAAGCACTTCTTGCTGCCGACATCGAATGGTTCTCTTATTATGATGTAAGAGGTGAGGGCAAGATGCGCCAGGCGCGAATCTACCGTGGCGTTATGTACGACACCAGCAGCATTGAGCGTGTGCTGATTAATATAGTGGTGCGCGACAAGAATGTGGAGAAGACGATAGCTGCCATTCAGGGTGCAGCCCGTACCGGAGAGATTGGCGACGGCCGCATATTCATTATCCCGATAGACGATTCCATCCGTATCCGCACAGGCGAGCGTGGCGACATTGCTCTTTACAATGCGGAGCAGGAAAAGTAAAAGCATGGGAATCGGAGAAGAGAGAGACAAGGGATAATAACAACACACAACATTTTTAAAGATTAAGATTATGACAACATTATTTTTGGCAGCCGAATCGGTGGCAGACGTGGCCAAGAGCGTTTCCGATTTGGGCTTGAGCGTAGATACAGTATGGATGTTGCTTGCAGCAATGCTCGTGTTCTTCATGCAGCCAGGCTTTGCTCTCTGCGAGGCAGGCTTTACCCGTAGCAAGAACACGGCCAACATTCTTTTCAAGAACTTTGTCGACTTTATGGTCGGTTCAGTGCTTTTCTGGTTTGTCGGTTTCGGCTTCATGTTTGGCAGCGACGGTGCCGGTTTCATTGGTATGCCTAACTTCGGTGACTTGTCGTTCTATCATGGCGACCTGCCTACAGAGGGCTTCCTGATTTTCGAGACCGTGTTCTGTGCCACTTCAGCCACCATCGTTTCTGGTGCCATGGCAGAGCGCACCAAGTTCTCCATGTACTGCGTCTATTCGTTCTTCATCTCTTTGATCATCTATCCCGTTGAGGGACATTGGACCTGGGGTGGAGGTTGGCTTTGCAATGCCGATCCCGCTTCGTTCATGATGCAGACTTTCGGTGCCACGTTCCATGACTTTGCCGGTTCTGCCATTGTTCACTCCGTTGGTGGTGTGCTCGCCTTGGTGGGTGCCATCTGCCTGGGTCCCCGTTTGGGCAAGTACGACAAGCATGGCAAGAGCCGCGCCATTCCCGGCCACAACCTGATGGCTGCTGCTCTAGGTGTGTTCATCCTTTGGTTCGGATGGTTCGGTTTCAACCCCGGTTCTCAGCTCGCCGCCTCAGGTGAAGTGAACCGTGTGGCCATCTCCCACGTGTTCCTCACCACCAACCTGGCTGCCGTAGCCGGTGGTCTTGCCACCATGTTCACCTCTTGGATTAAGTATGGTAAACCTTCGTTCTCGCTCACCCTCAACGGTGTTCTTGCTGGATTGGTAGCCATCACGGCCGGCTGCGACCTCGTTTCACCACTTGGTTCACTCATCATTGGTTTCTTGGCAGGTGTCATCCTTGTCTATGGCATTGAGTTCATCGACACCAAGCTCCACATTGACGACCCTGTTGGTGCCAGCTCCGTTCATGGCATCTGTGGTATCTTCGGAACCCTGATGACAGGTCTCTTCGCCCTCGACGGTGGCGCCTTCTACGGCGGTGGCTTCGGATTCTTCGGTGCTCAGGTGCTCGGCATCGTCTGCATAGACCTTTGGGCAGCAGTGGCAGGATTCATCCTCTTCTACAGCATCAAGAAGATTGCCGGTCTGCGTGTTGACAAGCGCATTGAGGAAGAAGGTCTCGACATCTACGAGCATGGAGAGTCTTGCTACAACTAAATTCTTGATAATATACAATATCTGACCTGGTAGTTATCGGAAGACACAGCGCTTCCGATAACTCTTCATCTCATCCCCAGGAGAACTTAAACAATTAAACATAGAAGAAATATGTGTGGAATAGTATCTATTTTCAACATTCAGGAGCAGACTCCTGAACTGCGCCAGAAGGCGCTTCGCATGAGTGCCAAGATTCGTCACCGCGGTCCCGACTGGAGCGGTATCTATTGCGGCGGTTCCGCCATCCTTGCCCACGAGCGTCTGTCTATCGTGGATCCCGAGTCGGGCAAGCAGCCACTGTTCAGTCCCGACAAGAAACAGGTGCTTGCCGTCAATGGCGAGATATACAATCATCAGGACATCCGCCGTCGGTTTGCAGGTCGCTATCAGTTCCAGACGGGCAGTGACTGCGAGGTGATACTCGCCCTCTATCGCGAAAAGGGCATTCATTTCCTCGAGGACTTGAGCGGCATCTTTGCCTTTGCGCTTTACGATGCCGAGAAAGATGAGTTTCTCATTGCCCGCGATCCCATCGGCGTGATTCCCCTCTACATCGGTTACGATGCCGACGGAAAGGTGTATGTGGCAAGTGAACTCAAGGCGCTCGAAGGCCAGTGCGACCGCTACGAGCCTTTCCTTCCCGGACATTATTACTGGAGCCGTGAGGGAGAGATGAAGAGATACTACACCCGCGACTGGTTCGACTATGAAAATGTGAAGGACAATCCTGCCAGTGTCGCCGACATTCATGATTCGCTGGAGGCTGCCGTGAAGCGCCAGCTGATGAGCGACGTGCCCTATGGCGTGCTGCTCAGTGGCGGTCTTGACTCGTCGGTCATCAGTGCCATTGCCGAGAAATACTCCGAGAAGCGCATCGAGGAAGGTGGAGCCACCAAGGCTTGGTGGCCGCGCCTGCACTCCTTTGCCGTGGGCCTGAAGGGCGCGCCCGACTTGGCCAAAGCCCGTATGGTGGCAGATCATATAGGAACCGTGCACCACGAAATCAACTACACCATCCAGGAAGGGCTCGACGCCATACGCGACGTTATCTACTACATCGAGACCTACGACGTGACCACAGTCCGTGCCTCCACCCCTATGTACCTCTTGGCGCGCGTCATTAAGAGCATGGGCATCAAGATGGTGCTTTCCGGTGAGGGTGCCGACGAAATCTTCGGCGGTTATCTCTACTTCCATAAGGCTCCCAATGCCAGGGCTTTCCATGAGGAGACCGTGCGCAAGCTGTCCAAGCTCTATCTTTACGACTGCCTGCGTGCCAACAAGAGCCTTTCGGCTTGGGGCGTAGAGGGGCGTGTGCCGTTTCTCGACAAGGAGTTTCTCGATGTGGCCATGCGCACCAATCCCGAGGCCAAGATGTGTCCGGGACACACCATCGAGAAGAAGATTGTCCGTGAGGCCTTTGCCGACATGTTGCCCGACGAAGTGGCATGGCGCCAGAAGGAGCAGTTCTCCGATGGAGTGGGCTACAGTTGGATAGACACACTGAAGAAGATCACCTCCGATCAGGTGAGCGACGAGGAGATGGCGCATGCCGCCGAGCGGTTCCCCATCAACCCACCGCGCAACAAGGAAGAATACTACTACCGTTCCATCTTCGCCGAGCATTTCCCCAGCGACAGTGCAGCCCTTTCGGTGCCGAGCGTGCCGAGCGTGGCTTGCTCCACCGCCGAGGCGTTGGCGTGGGATGAGGCGTTCAAGAACATGAACGATCCCAGTGGCCGTGCTGTGGCAGGTGTGCACGAAGATGCGTACAAGAAATAACAAGCTTGCCATATTTTTGACGTATTTGTAGAAAGAGAGCATCCCGGGCCGATTCGACATTCTGCCGTCGTTTCGTGTCCGGGATTTTTATATCCTTGGGCTTTCTGTTTAGGCAATGGAAAGTAGGCTTTTCACCACTTCAAGAATTCTGAACCTATCTCCGTTAACGGTAGAGTTGCATATAGTTAATGGCAGAGCATCGCATCGTTAATGGTAACGTAATGCTCTTTTTACCGAGGTGAAAAAAGTTTTTTTGCCCGACTTGTGCAACAGACTGGCTCGTCTGAAGGGAAGGGCGAAAAGAAAAGGTTCTTTCACCCGAGTGCAAACAACAGGTACTTTTGGGTGTCGTTGGGTGTCTTGATCGCGATCAACGGTCACTTTTAAGAGCATCACTAACTGAAAATCCTGTTTTGAGGCTCTTCCGCAATTTGGAGTGATGATTGTTTGTCATCGTTAGGGCCAAACAGAAAGGCGGGCTGAAAGCCCAACCTGTACCCAGCCCAGGGCAAGCGTAGCGACACCCTGGGCTGGGTCAAAACGCACATCCTACCTGAAAGGTCAAAAGCATTACTCATAAGCTTGCTGATGTTATGCTTTTGCCCTTTCTATTATATTTGCACATTGAAAAATAAAGAGAATAGCGCTAAAGTTGTGAATTATAACACAAAACAATTTAGTACCAGTGCAAGCTAGGCTTGTAGCTTTTCTTCGTGTAGTTCAGTCTATACACTACGCCCGCCATCGCATACGATGGAATCACGTTGGTGCGTTTGCTGCTCACGTAGCTACTAGTTTGTGTATATTCCACATGCTTCAACTGCTTCAGAATGTCAAAGCCTTCAAGCACTACCATCAGCTTGACGTCGAGGAATATGTGCACCGATTGTTCTCCGAGCCTGCCCTGCAGTGATCTGTACTG
>ULUS01024527.1_pt1 | contig 18262 bp, 8 predicted proteins | sample 1958761 | NCBI WGS metagenome assembly ULUS01 (sample SAMEA4835767, study PRJEB28245) | human gut metagenome | biome: gut microbiome; material: fecal sample | place: Denmark | collected 2008
GCCATGTAATGGAACAGCTTCGCGGGGACATCGACTCTTCGAGGCCCATGCTGACCAAGGGTTGCTGCAAAGGAAACAACTATGAACAAAACCTATCACTCGATTTTCCGGATGAACCAAAATTACTCCATGATCGGAAAAAATCCTCCAAAAGGAATGAGCTTCTCAGATTTTATTTGTACTTTCGCCGTGTCATTCGAAGATTTTGCTATACCTGTTTTTGCAGCACTAAGGTAGGTAAGAATCTGACATGGCAAAAAGATTTGAGCAGCTTTTTGTTGCTCAGACACTTATAAAAAACACTAACTCACAGTGCTGCAGCAATTAGGAATAATATCAACCTATGCTATACACATTTTCATCAGCACACCTCGCTGCTATACGCGAGGCTCACAACAACCTTAGAACGCTGAGCCATTTAGTCCCCGTACTGGACAAAGATGGCGAACCGTCTTATAGCGGCGGTGAGTCTTCCGTCGTGTTCAAGATGAAGGACGAGCAGACCGGGAAGTGCTATGCCCTCAAGTGTTTTACCGAGGAGCAGGAAGGACGCGCGGAGGCATACCGTCTGATAGAAGAGGAGTTGAAATTTGTCGATTCACCCCATATCACTTCTGTGAAATATTTGGAAAAGGAGCTCTTTGTCGATAGCGACAGTGAAGACAACGAGCATTCCGTGCTGCTGATGGATTGGATTGAGGGCAAAACTATGGAGGCATACATTAACGCTTACTTTATGGACGGTCACGCTATGGCAATGCTCTACTACCAGTTCTGCAAGATGGTGGATTGGCTTCGTTCGCAGTCATTTGCGCATGGCGACATCAGGCTCGACAACATCATAGTGCGCCCCAATGGAACGCTCACCCTCGTTGACTACGACGACATGTTTGTGCCGGCTATGAAAGGACGGAAGTCCCCAACGATCAGTGCAAAGGATTTCTCCCACCCCCTTCGCACCATAGACGACTTCGGCGAAACCACCGACGATTTTGCCTTGGTCTCCATAGCCCTCTCGCTCAAAGCCATCTCTCTTGACTCGTCTCTGCTTCAGAACTACGGAGCATCCGACCGTTTGCTTTTCGCCCCCTTCGAATATTTTGACTTGAGCATGAGGAATAACTTTGCTCCCCTGCAAGATTTATTAAATGCCGCAGAGGATGAATTTGGTGTAAAATATAGCAAGGATTGGAAAAGACTGCTTAAAGCACCCCAAAATTTAGAAGGCGAGTATTCTATCAGAGAAGGAGCGAAAGTGATTGAGAAAGAAGCTTTTTCCGAATGCAATTCTCTCAAAAGTGTTATCATTCCAAATAGTGTCACAATTATTGAGGATTGGGCTTTTCTAGGTTGTTGTTCACTTAGAAGTATCGATATTCCCGATAGCGTCACCAAAATAGGCGTTAGCGCTTTTTCTGGTTGCAGTTCTCTCATGAGCATCCACATGCCAGACTCGGTAACCAGTATTGGATATAACGCTTTTGAAGGATGTATTTCCCTCAAAAACATCCACATTCCAGATTCGGTAACAAGTATTGGAAGCAACGCTTTTGAGGAATGCGTTTCTCTCAAAAGCATCATCATTCCAGATTCGGTGACAAGAATTGAAGGATGGACTTTTTACTATTGCAAGTCCCTCAAAAGCATCATTATTCCAGACTCTGTGACATCTATTGGGGATAGTGCTTTTTCCGATTGTAAATCCCTCATAAACATCAACATTCCAAATGGTGTAACGAGTATTGGAGATAGCGCTTTCTCCAATTGTCATTCTCTTACAAGCGTTACCATTCCAAGCAGTGTAATAGCTATTGGCACGAATCCATTTTGTGGATGCCCAGCTGATTTGAAGAACGAGTCAAAAGCCTTCATATATGAACACAATGTTTTATTCAACAAAGATAAGACAACACTTATTTCGTATAGAGCAAAAGAAGCGAACTACGTCATTCCTGACAGCGTGACAAGTATTGGAGAATGTGCTTTTTTAGAGTGCAATTCTCTCACAAGCATCATTATTCCAGACAGCGTAACAAGTATTGGGGTGTGTGCTTTTGCTCAATGTAATTCCCTAACAAGTATCAACATTCCAGACTCTGTGACAACCATCGCGAATCATGCTTTTTACAATTGTAAATCCCTCAAAAGCATCAAAATTCCTGATTCTGTAACAAGTATTGGGGACTGCGCATTTGAGGAATGTGATTCCCTTTCCCCTCAAGTCAAATCCGACATCATTCAACGCTTTGAGGAAAATGTCTTTTAAACATAATAGTAATTGAATCGTAAGCGTGGTCCGTCACACACCTTCGCAACTGGTGAACGGCAATGCTCCGTTTTTTTAGGCCACTTTTAACCCAAATCGGTCATTAGGAAACGACCGATTGGGGTTAAACTTGGGTCAAGCTACAACAGTTCTATGTTGAACTTGCGAGAACATTATAGCCTTACTCCTTGATTGCTTGATGCCTAGTATCGCTTTCGGAAAATTGTTAGGCATATTGCCCTGGTGGTGATGCAAGTCATCTGATAAATATTCCCGTAATACGTACTTGTTCCAATCAAGAATAGGCATGAAATCATCATTCGCAATTATAACCTATTGTACATTTCGTTCATCCCTGCTGCTCTTTTTGCCACAGTCTCCTTGATCATATAGGGTTGGAGTACAATAAGCTCCTTTCCAAAAGATGATAGTTCACGAATCAATTCATAATTCTCTATGCAATCTATCTGAAAGAACCTACCGCCTACAAGGATTGGCTGTTCGTTTCTTAATTTCTCCTCTATGTCAGCATTGATATGCTTTTGCGACTTATGGAGAGGTTTTGTCTCAACATAGTCTTTAGACTGATCGCTGACCCAAAAGATTATTTTCAAGACAGGACCATCGTTGAGAGTTACACCGATAATGTCCTCAAACCTCTCATTGATATCCCCCTCGTATTCTAGATAGTGATGGGAAGGTTGCGGCACTATACTATCTATTCTGTCAAGTGCAAAACAGAGAAGCTTTTCGTCCGACTCTGCCGCAGCAAACAAAAACCATCTGCGGTTGTACTCTTTGAGTAGGTATGGATGAACATTTAGGGACAAGGTTTTGTTTGAATCTTGAAATTTATGGTAATGTAGTTCAATGACTTGCTTATGAGATATGGCTGTAAATAGTTCCCCTAGAATGCTCGAATTCTCCTGAGGATTCTTTGCCAAAGATATTATTTTCCGGTCATTATTCCTTACGCCTAACCCTAGGCGCAACCCTTCAAGGGCTTCCAAGTTTGGAAGTCCGTCAAATTGACCCAACAGAGAAAGCGCTTCTCGCAATAGATACTCTTCATCATCGCTCATTTCTTTTGTAAATATTGAAAATGAAGGATTAGCGTAGCGCAGGCACTGTTTTGCGAAAGACTTTTGTTTCTCCCTATTATATCCTGGCACAGTGTATCGTTCAATCTGCACCATAAACGGCCCTTCTTTTTCCAGATAGTATATGTCTTTTTCTATTGTGCGGCGGACGACTCCGTTTGATTTGGGATCCAGTTTGCACAGACAATTACTAACCTCCTCTGTTAAATCATCGAGGGAGTAATTGTGATACCTACTACTAAGAAGTTCGTCAAGTATCTTATATCTTGTCATTGCGTTTTTGTTTACTGGCATAATTATTTTATTGAATTGATAAGCGGACGGATTTTTGAATCATACTCGGCATTGCCAAAATTTATGACAACTAGATTCTTTTTGCATCGTGTAAGACCAGTGTAGAGCAACTCATCAAAAGACAAATTGAAAGTCGTTGTCGTATCATAAAGAGGCTCCAAGATAAGGAACACGACTTCGCTTTCCCATCCTTTAAAGGAATTGATAGTTGATATTTTAATGGTTCCGCTATTCATCCAGAAATGCAATTTCTTGTTATCTCGAATGTTTTTATAATTATCTGTATAAACCTCTTGTTTGAATTTGGTTAAGATTTCCTTATAGTGTTCTCTGAAAGCTTTAAACGCAGCAAGACTGGTTCCACATTTTACACATTCTTCTTCCAGACGCTTTTCGAATGTATTGGTAAATTCGACACACAAATCGTAAATTGCGAAAAGAATGGCAACACGCTGACGAACTTTGATAATATCATCAGTATACAATTGTTGTCTATTCGAAAACATCTTCTTTTTAAAGTGTTCACATATACTACAGAACCACCCAGAATGCGGGTTGTCTCCCCTATTTTTACCGATGTAGTTTAAATGAGTCATGTACATTGATTCTATGGTCTCAAGCATAGAATTGGTTCTTTCTCTACTTGCATAGCGATAGTACAAGTCGAATGTCCGAAGCAAATTGGTTGTGTAGCCAAGAATTGTTATGTCGTTAGGAGACACGTTCGAATTCTTGTATAGTATATTGCCGCGTATAATATTGTATAAAGCAACAATTGGCATATTATTCTGAAGATACATATAGTCTATGTACCCCTCCTTTCCTTGTTCCTGACCAAAGAAAGAAAATGTACCATTCTCCGAAAAGTCATCAACATCATATTTTTCGCAAAAGATGTTGAGCTGGAATGATTGAGCCAACTCTCTTACCTTAAAGTCGGAGCGAAAACAATATTTCAATTCATTCACACCACGCACATTGGTAACAACATCCTTTTTCTCCGTAGGCTGACCATATATATTTTGCTTTACATCTCCAAACAAGACATAATCGCCAAGTGGATCGCGAAAATAACTCTTAACAATATCCATCCACGATCTATGATAGTCTTGAATTTCATCTATGAGAACAGCATCATACTTGCGTATTTCTTGCTTATGTTCATCGAATAAATGCACGTTGCCATAGAACGTCTTTTCAAGGTATTCTCCAATTTTTTCTTTCGGCATGCCTTTAGGAATTTCGAATTCAATTCCCAAATTGTTAAGTTCTGCATTGATAAACTGATGATAGTTCACAACGATGAAATTTTGAACGGGAAACTCTTCGTCAACTCTATTCAACTTGTCGTGGATAAAGTTCTTCAACGTTATGTTGTATGTTAGTATGAGAATTTTTGGATTGTTGTTCCGCTCCAATGCTCTTTTATATGCCCGCACTGCACGTGCAGCCAGGACAGTTGTCTTGCCAGAGCCGAAAACGCCACGAACTCTTTGCTCTAAGGTTTCAGAATATATGACACTCTTCTGCTTGTCGGAATACTTATATGGAACACCTTGCGAACGCATGTGTAAGGGTGGTGTAAGTATTCGTTTGAAGTTTTTATACAGATTGCTTTTAAAGAACAATGAAGGTTGCTTTGCCATCATGTATCTTTTCTTCAACAACGAGAAAAAATGGTCTTTGTTCAGTGCATCTTTTCCTATAAAGTCAATATTGTACTTCAGGAAAGTTTGATATTTTTCATCCTCTTTATAGGGTGCAACGAGCAAGTTGTTTAAACGTGCCTGACTTGCACAATGGAAATATATGGCACAAGTCACCATGTTGAAATGACGAAAATCCTTGATTTTCATCCGAAGCAAATCGGCCACATGAAGGTCAAAGAGATTATTCTTGTATTTCAACACTTGGTCTATCGGAGATTTTACGACAGAATCATTCGGCTTATAAACCCATTTCCTCTTTTCATTCAAGCAAAAATTATCCAGATTCCAGTCCTTCACTTCTATAACCATCACGCCATAGTCTTTGCGCATAATAAGCACATCTGGTCTATCTCCATTGAGATATGGATTAAAGAATACCTCAAAGGAATCATCCAATGTAGCATCAAGGAAATTAAGCAAAGTGCTTTCTCCTTCAGTAGGCTGCACCTTGAAAAGCTTGATTTTGTCTAAAGAAGGGTAGAATATTGCCATACGTATCAATTATTTTTCACCATTGGATAAATGACTTGATGGTAGAAATCAACCAACATTGTTGTTTGTATATGCTCCTTGCCTTTTCCACCATGAGCGACTTGTGTATTCCTAATTTTTTTTAGTTGAATGTACTGTTTCACTTCTGATAGTTTCATGCCAAATTCTATGAACAATGCCGCAGAAACCAACGTTACATCTGATCCCGCAACATCACACCACCCGTTTGGCACAGATTTACTTTCTCTATAAAACCCATCTATATCGATCACAGTTTTACGACCATCAATTTCCTTACGCTTGAAAAACATATGTCCTGTCAGTTGTACTTGAAAATTCTTATCATTATTGCTAGTCAAAAAAAAATCATTTCCAGAAGAGCAAATGTTATATCCATTGAAATTTTTGATGTAGTCTTCAACAAAAACGATTTCATTCAATAGCACTGCCCCAAGTAAGTCTTGATCCTCTTCAGCATTATCGAGACACAATAGCCTTACTATTGTGTCTAATCTTTTAGCTACCTCTGGGTTTAATTCTTGTTGGGCAGTGTACAACTTCTTTAAGTATGATAATTTACATGCTTTTTGGATTAGACGAGCAAATTCATTGTAAATCGATAAAGAACTTTCCCGGTTCAGATTTAAATCTGGAGATTCTTTAAGTACATACCCCAAGGCTTTGATCCTATTTAATTGCTCTTTTAAATTCCAAATCTTATTGGAGGCGGAGAAAATTACTATTTGATTTCCCTCGTTAACCTTCTTTATATGTTCAGCAACCTTATGACCGGACAAGTCCTTTGTTTGTTTAAAGTCATCTTCATGCAGTCTAAGATCTATTATATAACAATCTGCTTCGTTTGCATCGACGAATGCATTTATGCGTTCTATTTGTTGCTCACAGGTTAATTCATTACAAAAACCTTCATAACACACGAATTCAGCTCTACTGTGCTCAAAAATGGCAGAGAGTATATTTTTCCATCCTTTATTATACTCGTCATCAACATAGACTATTTTCTTTCCTGCTATACCAAGAATAACAGAACTGTTTTTATGTTTATTCTTAAACTTATCATGCCCGCCATACCTTGCATGCAGATACTTAAAATACAATGAATTTAGAAACGATGGAGCTAGTATCTCAGGATGCTCACTCCAGTTGAACATTTCTGCCAAACGATATATAGCCCATTGGTTTGATACACCATGATTGTCCCCAACATTTGTAGGTATTTTCAGTCGAAGGTTTCCTATTCCATTTGAATATTCGTTGTCAGAAATATCGCGCAAACTTGATGTAATTTCCATAATTTTTTTGTAACCGTATCCAACATAGTAAACGCCTGGCATTTTAAGGATGTCAAAACAGTCATCATGAAGCAAATCAGAATACGTTGCTTCGCCATAAATGACAATAGGCGTACACTTGTTGGGAGTGTCTAACAAACGAATCAACATAGCTAAACGCAATCCAAGAAAGTCCGAGAAGGTTTCTCCAAAGCAGAGCGGAACGAATACGCCATCATATTTATCTCTCCCCATGCTTTTTGCGACAGTATTGCACAGACTGGAATCATCGCACGAAAAGTCAAACGAATCTTCAACGATTGCATTCTCAAATGGAGGACACAAAGCATCTTCAGATGCCAAGAAAAAGAACAACTTCTTATCGGTTACCCGAGTGTCCAGGTCCATATTAGCTTCGTTGACTTTTTTTATTGCCTTACATAGGTCATCTTCCAATTCAGGATATTGACCGAACAGTAAATATTTAAAATCAGCTTCCCCAATCCGATAATGTTGCAAAAAACACTCTAGATTTGAATAAAGTATATGTGGAGGCAAATAGCATATGTTCCCATCTGTGTTTATGCTTCTTTGACTTTTGCTACCACTAAAATATGCTATCACAACACCTTGATTCTTTTCAATATTTTTCAGCCATTGCGAAACACCTTTTTTATATGCATCTCCAACGACATCGATAAAGGATTCGTGATATATAATGACACTACCTGCATGATGGATTACATCCATACAAACTGAAAAATTTTCAAAATCGCTTATTGAGGTTAATATGTCCGAATATTCCTCTATCTTGGTATCCGACCATCCATAGTCGGTTCGCCGGGACGTTTTGTCATCAATTAAATATATCATGTCAGCTGAATTCTAATATATATTTTACTCCATTAACTTTATCAATTTCGCAGGAAGGTATTTTGGTATTGTCACACAATAAAGCACTTCCTTTAGTCCACAAATCTATCCTTGCCGATACCTTTTCATCAAAGTCAGCTTCAACATATAGGTTACATAAACCATTTATCTGATTCTTTATAAGGTCTGCTTGACTTTCACCGATACGCTCGGTGGCAGCCTTTAAAGTCTTCCCGTAATAATACCCTTTATCGTGGATAATAAGGAATATCTTATCTCCAGACTCGTAAAATGATAATTCAATGTTTATTTCATTATCCTTGTGCGCTTCTTTGCATATTTTTAAAATTTTCTTATATGCTTGAACCAATTTATCTACATCGGTCAACAATTCAATATCGTCATTAAAGTTTTCCTGAGAAAAAGACACATTAATTCCATCAATTCCACGTTTTTGATTTTGGTATGCCAAAATGTTTCGTAAGGAATTGTCACGTCTAATATGAAATAGACTTTTGAAGTATATAACAAGTTTGCTGAAGGACTCTATCCTTTCCCCTGTTAAATAGGACCTTATCGGCTTTTTAAATCTATAACCATTATTCTTCTGTCTTTTTGCTATATTCCTACCCGGTGAAAGTATTATACCTTCATTTTCTTTACTCCATTTGATTAATTCCTCGTGGTTCCATCCAATTGGAATATTTAGGCTAGACCATGGTTTATGGCTTATGCCTAAATAAGCTTTCAGCAGACCTTGGAATTTACCATTCTTTAGTTGTTGCTCTTTAAATAATGCGTTTAACCGATCGATTATTATCTTTGAATGGCGTTCAAAATCATAATTTTCGGTGTTGCAATATTTGTTGATCTCCTCAACGGTCTCTTCTGTATCAATTTCATGACACGTATATTTTAATATTTCATCTTGATTGAATTTATAGAGAAACGCACGCAAATTATTGGGAGAGATGTATTCGTTTTGACCATTTCCCGTCTTTATTTTTACCTCTTCTGCTCCTCTACTTTGATACGTAACAGGTAACACGCAATCTCTTGCAAGCAACCTGTCTCGTTTTGCCTGTTGTTCCCGTGTAAGTCCCTTATTATGAGTAAGGAAATATATTAAATCACGAACATCATTCGTTCCCTGTTTTTTTGCCATATTAATCAATTCTATCTTAATCTATATCAATACCATCTAAAATCACATCGTCGGAGATGTCGTCAGGACAAATATCTTTCAGAGGTCCTAATTCTATCAGATTTTTTGATTTTTCAATGTCGTGACATGTTTTGCTGTTTTTAGGACATTGCAACCCTTTTGTCGTATTCTGTATGATATCTGCAGGTGTAGCATTCACGTGGGATGTCATCACATCTGCATGAGCGACATCTTGATTTATAGCATTACTTAACAATCTTGCAGCTTCCTCGATACCATGTTTCTCCCAAGTATCCAACAGCGCATCTACATCAACATTTGCGTTGAGCAAACTAAGGCACTTGGACCGTTTCATTTCCGACTTTGTTATGAGCCAAAAATTCTTCCCTTTAGCCCGGCAAAGTGTAACGAAGCATTGACTCAACAGATTGCTTTCAACCTTTTCTCCAGATTGCAATGTCGCAATATCCTTGCATATGTGGACCTGGGTAGACTTGCTAATTGCAAGGACCTTCTCTCGCTCGTCTATCGTGCATCTACCAACCAGTTTCTTTTTGGGAGACACTTCTAATTGAATACTCGTCCCAAAAAGTTTCTGGAAATCTGCTGTCGGATATGAATACACATAGATGTATGATTTCCCTTTGTCGGTCTCCGAATCTTCAAATACCAGTCCCTTAAGATTATTAAAACGAGCAAGTAACTTCAGGTAAGTGGAGTCTTTGGCTCCTTTTACCATGCGCATATAGTTAAGTTTCCCATCAATGACATTTTCCATAACGGGTTCTCCTTTCTTTATATAGCCTTTTGTGCGCTTGTAATAGTTGTAGAACAGCGCATAGGCTTTGCCATACCCGTCCTTTTCCCAACAATGCAGCATCCATCTTAGGTCGCGTACATATTTTCGCGTTACGTTGGCTCTTTGATTGACCGTAAGTCCCGTTACTTCCTGACGTTCTCCGTCACGTTGCAAACGTGTCTTTTTGTCATTCATCTTGAACCCCTGCTCCTCGATGATTCTTTTTATTTCTGTGCGAAACACACTCCCTTCATTATATATAGATTTCCCATTATAAGTGTTGTGCATGCTCGAAAACGTCATATCATCAGCATACCTGCTGTAATGCAGGCCAAAACGCTTTGCTACACCACGCATTCTGCGGTCCAATTTATCACAAATTGCATTTGTCAAGAGTGGTGACGTGGCAGCGCCTTGCGGCAATACATTTGCAGTACCATCGCCATTAACATGACAACAAAGACCGGCTACTACGTTAGCGACATCCCTTGGAAAATTGAATGGTGGAAGTTGTATCCTTGCCCATACTCTAGCCTGTGGAATAGAAGGAAAGAAATTTTCCAGATCGATATTAAAGACATAATGATGTCCAATATGCATACATGCATTGGTTACAACAGATCTCCCCTCAGTAAATCCCATTGCGGATTCACCAGGAGAATAAATCGCCTTAAAAACTATGTTAAGCATGTCAAGCAAAATGCCCAGCTGGTAGCATGGTGCATTTATTTCTCTAACACCACCGCTTTTTTTCCTGATATGAAAAGCTCTATATCTATCTGGAATGGTTTTTGAATTGGAGAAATGCAAAAGTTGTTTTTCTGTAATCTTATATTTACTGCTATTAAACTCATCAGTTTTGACATCATTAAGCAACTTGGCAAAATCTGCCAAGTTATCAACCTTTCTCATTCTGTGTTGTATATCATTTTTCTCCATGACGTTAGTTTAAGTTTAAAAAGCGGTCAATGAAATTAATGGGCAGAGATTTTCTTTGTTTTTATAATATAACCATATCATCTATAGATATTACAAATCAGTCTTCGACTGTAACAAAATACAACGTTGTTTTATCATTCTTTTTTTAGTAGAACGACACTCGACAGATACCATCGAGCCAGAGTCAAAATTTGTTGCCCATGTGATTTCAAAGACCGCTTGTTCTTTATTTCGCTTGCAAAGGTACGAATAATCTGCGAACTCTATATTCGCAGGCGCAATAAATATTGCCGAATGAGCTATTTTTTTAGCCTTAGCCCAAAAATATAGGGATCAATTGCCGTTCACTCCTCTGATCTTCTTACGTTACCATATATGGAGAGCTTCAGCAATACTCCTCCTTGAACCAAAGGTAATAGATGGGGTCAACAAAGGCGAAGTTCTCCTTTTCTTTCTCTATGATGTCCTTGTTTTGAAGGGTCTTCTTGTTCTTGACAATCGTGTTAGGGTTGCCCAGGTTATAGATTTGCTTCACGGCTTGCGACGAGAAATGCTGCTCACCAAGGGCTATCGCCTTGAGCATCTCTATCTGTGTGGAGCTCAGCGATTCCGTAAGATTCTGAAACATTGGGATGTTGATGTTCAACACTTGCTTCAAGCCCAAAGAGAAAACCTCTTCTGTCACCTCTGACGCGGTAAAGCTCCAGATGAAATAGCATAGCTGTTGGAGATACCACGAATGGCAAGCCACGGTATCACAGATTCTTTCAGCCAGCTCTTTGGAGATGGACTTGCCTGTCTTCTCAAAAGACGACTGGATAAAAGGAATCCAATGTTCCTTGGCTATCTTCTGCATGAAAATCACTTGGCCGAAACGATAGAACGGACTATTGGAATTGTTGAAGATATTGAGCATCATGTTGCGCTTGCTACCATAAAGGCAGTAAGAGGTCAACTGCTGCTGTTGCCAAACGGAGCGCATCTTGCCCTCCATGTTCTTATACTCAGGGAGATTTGCCAATTGCTGAAACTCATCAATGCACACGATGATCTTGACGCCCTTCTCCCTTGCCAGAATCTCCGGCAACTGGAGAATCGTCATCTTGTCACGCTCTTGTGGCACAAACTTCATGTCGAAAGCGACAAAATCCGTTATCTGGTCGTTCACGACAATCTGCGGAACGACACCTGTCAAGAACTTCTTGGCATCCTCTATCCAACGTTCCATCTTTGACGAGGCGCAAGCGATGACTTGGCTGGCAAAGGTGCGATAGAACTCTGCCTCAGAGCCAATGCTAAATGCGTCGATATAACAGATTCTCACATTCTTATCCTCTGCACTCAGCTCTCCCATCGCTTTCTTGACAAGCGACGACTTGCCCCATCTACGTGGCGAAATAAGCATCACGTTGATATGGGAAGCCAGCATTTGCTTGAGCATAGCGCGGTCCTCCACACGGTCGATAAAATTCTCCTCGGTAGCTAAAGTGCCAAACTGAAATGGTGATTGATATGCGGTCATCTTCCGAAACATTTTCTGAAATACTTCGGCAAATATACTAAATTTTACCCAAAGGTAAGTTACCCCAGGGTAACATTTAGTGATTGTTAGCATTCCATATCTGTCCTACTATAAACCACAAGAAACAGCTAAGATGATGGGTGGGGAATCTACCCATGAAGCAAATAGTAAGAAAACCTTTCTAACAATACTGTTATAATACTTTACTTACAAACTTATTTTGAGTCACGTATCGCGGCTACAGACAGAGCCTGAGAATAGTAAACTGATTACTGAAAGAAAAAACGGCGAAGGCGTGGAGAAAAACAGCATTGAGGGCTTGGTGCTTGATTTTGGGCTATGTTAAATGGATACGGAGAAAAAGTTAATGGGCCGTTAATTCATGCTAATCAACTTGCATTCGGCTAAACGGAAGGTTATCTTTGTATAGTTGCTCCACTATGGCAATTTGCACCCCAGCCATCTTTGCACGAGAGGCAGGACGCAACGGAACAAAAGAATGTAAAATATAATACACCAAAATAATAATGAAAAAGTTAAGTTTCTTATCAATTTCCTCTGTTGGGCATCTAGAAATATCGTTCTCGTATCGACCACGTATCGATCCCGTATCAATCCCGTATCAATCCCGTATCGTTCTCGTATCATCCTCCTATCGTTCTCCTATCGTTCTCGCTTCCGGAAGCGGAAACAATACGGAAACAATACGGAGCCGATATACCTTGGAAGGGAGGACGATACGAGGATGAGGCTTAGCGGATACTTGGAGGTAGGGCTCCTAAGGTCAAAAACACTGTGTTGACGGTGTGCGAAGAATGCCTTTTGAAGGGTTTTCTAACAATACGACAGGAATTTACCCCCCCCATTTAAAATCGCTCACAAATATTTTGCGACAAGAAACAATCTGTGTACCTTTGCAGCGATTTAATTTTTTAATTTAGCGTCTATGAAAAAGATTTTTGTTTGCAGCCTGGCCTTTTTGTTAGGGTCAAGTGGCGCAATGGCGCAGAGTGTAAGCGACCGAGTCGAGCTCAACGAGAAAGAAAGCGTTGGCATGACCCTGTCCCGCTTCTCACCTGTAAAGCCAAAAAGTGAGGATGCAAACGCCTTGTTGCGTTATCCGATGTTGCGTTTGGTGCGACAAGACGAACCAACGAAGCCAAGCATTCCCTATGCGGAGCGTACATTCACGGAGCGCAAGGCCCAGCACGCCGCCCCCAACCAAGTGGGCGACATCATGCGTGCCGCAGCAGGGCGTGAGCTTTGGGGAAATGTCACTTACAGCAATGCGTGGGAATCCTACGACTACAGAGGATTCTACACTTTCGACTCCAGTGTAAACCCATTGCAGATGCAGATGCTGGGTACGAACGGCAGCTTCTACATGGAGGGAAATGGTGGAGCAGTCTTCCAGGATGGGACCCTCTACGTGGTGCGCTATGCCACCTATGGAAGTTACTTCTTCATCTACATCAACACCTACGACCCCGAGACCTTCGTCCAGATGGGTAGCACTTCGACCGAGGACGTGACCTTTGTTGCTCTCGAGACTGCCACCAATCCTGCAACGGGTAAAACATACGGCGTGTTCTACAACAGCGACGCGACGGGCTTTGTTCTTGGAACAGTCGATTACACCACCATGACACGCAAGGATTTCGGCGCTCTGGAGCACCCCTACGTCGCATTGGGCGTGACCAAGGACGACGTGATCTATGGTGTGGCAACCGATGGCAACCTTTATCGCATCGACCAGAACACCTGCGAGGAAACCCTGATTGGCAGCACTGGCGTGGAGCTTCTGCTGAGCGACGGCGGCCACTACGGCCAAAGTGGCGAGATCGACACGAAGACGGGCATTTTCTACTGGGCTTGTAAGGACGCCCAAAAGAACGCTGCCCTCTACACGGTTGATCTGCAGACGGGTGCGGCTACGAAGCTGGCCGACTTCCCGGGACAGGAGACGGTCTATGGCCTCTATGTGCCTCCCGCTCCTGCAGAAGACGGTGCCCCTGCAGCGGTCGAAAACCTGAATGCATCCTTCACGGACAACTCGCTTGTAGGTAAGGTGGCGTTCACAGCCCCAACAGCCACCTATGCTGGAGGCACGCTCAGCGGTCAGCTTTCCTACTATGTCATGGTAGGCAATGATACGCTGGCTACAGGCAAGACCTATCCCGGCGCATTTGTATGCGAGACGGTGACAGTGCCAGAGGGCGTGACCACCTTCCGCGTCACGACAGCCAACGAGGTTGGATCAAGTCCCGAGAACAAGGTCAAAGTCTATGTGGGCAACGATGAGCCTACACAGGTCAAGGACGTCAACCTCGCCATCGACCCTGAGACAGGTGTGGCCAAACTGACGTGGAGCCCTGTCACGACGGGCATCAACGGCGGCTATATCGGCAACATCACCTACAATGTGGTACGCTATCCAGACTCCACGACGGTGGCAACGGGACTTGCGGCTACCGAGTTTACCGAGACCTTCTCTGCCGAGGAGCCGCTACAGACCTATAGCTACGGAGTAGCCGCTGTCAACGACACGCAGACGGGCGTGGCTGGCATCTCCAACAAGAGTGTGTTTGGTGCCGCCATCGTGCCTCCCTACAGCGAGCCGCTCGACAACGAAGGTGCCCTCGAACTCTACACCATCATCGACAACAACGAGGATGGATCGACATGGGAGTTTAACGAGAAAGAGGGTGCCGCGTCATATAAGTATAGCCGCGTCAACGATGGCGACGACTGGCTTATCACACCAGCCATCCAACTGAAGGGCGGCAAGCTCTACTCCGTTTCGTTCGAGACCTGTGGCTACGGCTATACCTACCACGAGCGCATCGAGGTGAAGTATGGCAACCAGCCTACAGTAGCAGGCATGACCCATCAGCTCTTGGACTCTACGGATATCATGTCGCCCAACTACACGAAGTTTACACGCGAGATAGCAGCCGATACCGACCAGAAGGTCTATGTGGGCTTCCACGCCATTAGTCCTGCCGACGAGTTCCGCCTCTATCTGAAGAACGTAGAGGTGTACGAAGGCCTCTCCCTCACCCTGGCCGACTCTGTGCAGCAGTTGAGCCTTGTCCCTGCCGAGAAAGGCGAGTTGCGCGTAGATGGCAGCTTCAAGACACCGAGTCTGACCCTGGGTGGCGACACCTTGGGCAACAACCTGACCAAGGTAGAGGTATTGCGCAACGGCAAACTGCTTCAGACCTACGAGGCGCCTGACACAGCCAGCGTACTGACGTTCACCGACGACCAGCCCGTCAACGGCTTCAACAACTATGTGGTGAAGGTCTATACTGCCGAGGGCGAGGGACGTCCCGCCCACGCCCAGGTCTATGTCGGCGTTGACACGCCGAAGTATCCGAAGCGTCCGAAACTGACTGACCAGAGCAACAGCATCCACATGGCATGGAAAGCCGTGGGCAATACTGGTGCCAACGGCGGCTACGTGAACACTGACAAGGTCTGGTATCGGATTTACGACGTGGACCAAAGCAACAACGACATGGTTGCCGAACTGAGAGACAGCGTCCAGGGCACGAGTTACGACATCGACTACGACACCAACGCTGGCGAGCAGAAGGCGATCCAGTTTGGCCTTTCCGCTTCCAATTCTGCTGGCAATAGCCTCATCGTGGGTTCTGACCCGCTGATCGTTGGCCAGGCTTACACACTGCCGTTCCGCGAGAGCCTTGCCCAATGTGCCGTCTCCAACTTCTGGTGGGGCGACCGAACGGGCAACTCTGCCTTCACCCTCTCCAATGAGAACGCTTCCGACGGTGATGGCGGATGCTTCGCCCTCAACACTGCAGCACCGCAGGAAACTGCTTGGATCAACAGTGGAAAGATCGCTTTGGGCGGCGTAGCCAACCCGAAACTTTACTTCAGCCACTATGCCGACACGCGCTCAGACATGAAACTGACCGTAGAGGTTCAGAAACCGGACGGCACGGTGGACAGCCTCTATACGTTTGACTACAAGACGCTCACTCAGGACGACGACAACGAGTGGCGCAGAGAGTCTGTATCGCTCAAGGAGTATGCTTCCCTGCCGTACGTCATCGTGCGCTTCAGAGGCGAAATCGGTGTCAAGGCCTATTCGCTGTACCTGGACGACATCGTAGTGGAGAACATTTTCGTCAATGACCTCAAGGCCGAGATCATCACTCCGGGTCAACTTCGCAAGAACAAGACGAGCAAGGTGAGCATCAAGGTGACCAACAAGGGTGATAAACCTGCGAACCGCTACACGGCTGCTTTGTATGCAAATGGTGAGGAAGTAGATGCAGAAACTGTGGAGGATGTGCTGAATCCGCTGCAGAGCCGTACGTTCACCTTCGACTACACGCCCAGCCTCTTTGATGAGGGCGAGACGGTCGAGCTGAAGGCTGTGGCAGAATTTGACGACGATGACTACACGGATGACAACGAGGTCAGCGCCGTCGTCAAGGTCCTTACGCCCGACCAGGCCAAACCCGAGAATGTGTCGGCCGAGGCAGTCGGTGCTGGCACGGGACAGGTGAATGTTGCATGGGCGCAGCCCAATGACGAGTCGGCCTCCGTCACTGACGATATGGAGAGCTATACTTCATGGAGCGTCGATGACTTCGGTTTCTGGAATAGCGTATATGGCGAGCCTAAGGGCGGCGCAGGCCAAATCTACTCTTCCGTTCCCTATCCGCACCAGGGCGAGAAGTTTGGCTTTATGGTCTTCGACCCAAGAGACTGGTCGTGGGAGTTGACAGACAAGAACCCATCGCTGAAGCCGCATTCGGGCAAGAAGTATCTGGCTTCGTTCTACAATTATACGGAGGAAGCCGGAAGCGTGGAATTCTATGACAGCAACGACTGGCTTGTCAGTCCTACCCTCTCGGGAGAGGCACAGACCATTTCGTTCTGGGTGAACAACGTCAAGGCAGGCGATTCTGACAACGTGGAGAAGTTTGAGCTTCTTTACTCCGTGGCAGGCAACGACACGACCAAGTTTGTCAAGCTGGGTGACACCTACACCGTCTCTGGTGGTGAGTGGCAGCAGATCACCGCCAGTCTCCCCGCAGGCGCTACGCATTTCGCCATCCGCCATTGCACCAACTCCAAACACTCCTTCGTGTTCATGGTCGACGACGTATGCTATGTAGGTGGTAGCGGAGTTCTGAAAGGCTACAACGTCTATCGTGACCAAACACTGGTAGCTACTTTGGAGCCGACCCAGACGACCTTTACGGATAGCAAGGTGCCCGATGGCACACACACCTATGCCGTCACGGCACTCTATGCCGAGGGCGAGTCTGCTCCCGCATTCTCGCAGCGTGTCACTACGGCCATCAGCTCTCTCGCCGTGGAGGACGGAAAACCGTTCGATGCTTATACGGTCGATGGCAAGTTGGTGGGCCGCAACCTCACTTCGCTGAAGCAGTTGAAGAAAGGCACCTACGTCATCAATGACAAGACGGTGGTCGTGAAGTAACACGTTTTCGTCTTTGTAGATTCTTAAAAAGAGGCCAGGAGCAAAAACTCCTGACCTCTTTTCTTTCATATTTTTATTTGGTTTTATTTGATGATGCCATTGTCCGTATCGCGGAGGTTGATGCGCTTTTCGGCGGCCTTGTGCTTGCTGCCACGGCTGAGACGCCACGAGATGTTGATCGAGACTTGGTTGCCATTGCCGTTGGAATAGCCGATGGTGTGCTTGTAGAGGTCGCGGTTGAGGAGCTCGTTCTCATACGCCTTGTAGTGGCTATCGAAGAGATTGACCCAAGACAATGAGAATTGCCAGTCGCGCCATGTGTAGGATGC
>ULUS01024756.1_pt1 | contig 18088 bp, 10 predicted proteins | sample 1958761 | NCBI WGS metagenome assembly ULUS01 (sample SAMEA4835767, study PRJEB28245) | human gut metagenome | biome: gut microbiome; material: fecal sample | place: Denmark | collected 2008
AGAAATCGCCGACTCCAAGAGCCTGACCAAAGAGGAACAGGAAAAATACGACAACAGCATGATGGTCATGTGGGACAATTATGCGGTATATAAGCATGCTGAAGAGAAAGGAATAGAAAAAGGTATGGAAAAAGGTAGGAAAGAGATTGCTTTGAACCTATTGACATACAACACTCCAATAGACGTCATTGCAAAATCCACAGGCTTATCTATCGAAGAGATTAAGAAATTGGAACAATAATACTATACGAACAAGAGGGTGTGTCATAAGTGGGATGACATGCCCTTTTTTTTTCGCTATTTCAGCTACTTCTGTCAGCTAACTCAACCACTTCTTTCTGCAAACTCAGCCACTTCATTCTGCAAGCAAATCCGTCTCATTCAGCTTACGAATTCGAATCTTCGAGACAACGAAGTCATATCTTCAAGCCAGCGCAATCGAATCTTCAAGCCAGCGCAATCGGATCTTCAAGCCAGCGCAGTCGGATGTATCGGCTCAATGAAACGTATGAACTTGCGCAATGAAGAACATGGTTTCATCAGCGTAAGCGGCTCCGCTTGCCCTGGGACTGCTGAAATTACGTCACGACGCAGCTTCTGATGCGTCACGACGTAGCAATCAGTGCGTCGCGACGCAGCAACAGATACGTCGTGATGTAATTTCTGCTAACTCCTGCCCCATCAAGTAAGCCTCATCTGAACTTCAAAAAAGCCTCAGTAAACGTTACGTAGGGCTCACTTACCCGCCTGAATCAATACGACGAAAAGGCAATATTGTAGAAACAACACTTCCGAAAACGTTTACGTTAGATTTTTCATTTATTTTATTCAACATTTAAAAATTTTAATTACCTTTGTAGCAGAAATCTAAGATTATAACCAAAAATCGAAGATTCCTTATGATCTATTGAGAATCAAACACGACAACAACTAATCGCTAGTAAGTTCAATTAGACCAGAGAAACTTAACAAGATATAATAATAACCTACAAAACAAACATCGTTATGTATCAACAACTGAAACGTGCCAGCATGGCACTGACCTTGAGTTCGGTTTGTTTCCTCGCTTTTGCGCAGAAAACAATCCAAGGTACCGTTAAGGATGCTAATGGCGACCCAATGATTGGTGTAACCATTACTGACCAGAATGGTAAAGCAGGTGGCATCACCGACCTTGACGGTAAGTTTACCATTCAGAACGCAGACCCTAATGCGGTCTTGACTTTCAGCTACATCGGCTGCAAGCCTAAGAAAGTAAAAGTAGGAAGTCAGAAAACATGGAACATCGTACTTGAAGATGACAATGCAGCCCTTGACGAGGTCGTTGTCGTTGGTTATGGTACTATGCGTAAACGCGACGTAACTGGTTCTATCGCATCTGTCAACTCAGAAAAGATAGCCGCTCGTGGTACTACCAATCTTGCAGAGTCTTTGCAGGGTTCTGTTCCAGGTGTCAACATCACCCAGTCTGGTAGCCGCGCAGGTGCAGGCTTCAATATTCAGGTTCGTGGACAGGCTTCTATCAACAAGCAGGCACAGCCATTGTATGTTATCGATGGTGTAGTTTGCGACAACATGGACTTCCTCAATCCTGATGATATCGACCGCATCGACGTATTGAAAGATGCATCTTCTACCGCCATCTATGGTTCCCGTGCCTCTGCCGGTGTCATCATGATTACCACCAAGGGCAGCAAGGGTGCAGACAAGGCACAGAAGGCAACCATCTCTTATGACGGATATTATGGCATCAAGAAGTTGGCGCGCATGCCTGAGTTTATGGATGCCAACGAGTTCATGGATTATCGTTTTGCCAGATATACCACGCTCGATGGTAAGAGCTACGATGGCTCTAGCCGCAAGGGTGTTGATGCCGAAGGACATCCACACTACATCATCAAGAATACCGACTTGAATTCTGCCTTCCTGACCCGCAAGGGAGCAACCAGCTACAAAGACTCCAAACTTTATGACCTGATGATGGATCCAAGTTTCGACGGTTACGACTGGAAGAAGATGGTTACCCGCACAGCCGCCCAGCAAAACCACTTCATCAGTGCTGCCGGTGCTACAGAAAAGGTAAACTACCGTGTAGGTATGGGTTATCAGGGAGAAGAGAACGTATTCAAAGGCAACGACTATGAGCGTTTCAACTTCAAGGGAGCAATGGATGCCAAGCTCTCCAAGATATTCGAGGCAGGTTTCTCTACCAACATGTCAATGAGCCGCACCCAGGATGTATGTACTGATGGTACTTATTCTCCATACGTGAATGCATTCTATTTTAACCCATTCGTATCTCCAACAGATGCAGATGGCAACCTGATTCCTAACCCGGGAGCAAAGGCAGCCTTTGGTTCAGATGCACAGTTTACATCTACATATAACCCGCTCATCGATTTGAATGACGGCAACTACACCGACGAGACCAAGATGTACCGACTGATGGGTAACTTCTACCTGCGTGCCAACATCATCAAGGGATTGAAGTTTACAACCACCTTCTCTCCTAACTACTCTCACAAGCGTCAGGGAATCTTCTACGCAACAGGTCTGAACGAGGGTAACGATGTAGGTTCTACTTACTACCAGAAGAACAAGACCAACTTCGGTTCAGTAGCCAATACTACCCGTGTAGACTGGACGTGGGACAACCAGTTTGACTACAACCGCACATTTGGCGACCACACTGTTGGTGCTATGGCACTGTTCTCACTCTACAAGAGCAATACAGAATACCAGTATGAAGAAGGCAAGGGTATCGCCAGCGACCATACTACATTCCACAACCTGGAAACAGCCAGCGGCGACAAAACGCTCTCCTCTTCTTATACTGAGTCATCATTGGAGTCATTTGCTTTCCGTGCCAACTATTCCTACAAGGGTCGTTACATGGCTACAGCTACACTCCGTACCGATGGCAGTTCACGTTTCGCAGACGGCAACCGATGGGGCTGGTTCCCTTCTGTAGCTGCAGCATGGCGTATCTCTGATGAAGCTTGGATGAAGCAGTTCAACAACTGGTTAGACAATGCTAAACTCCGTCTGTCATATGGTGTTACAGGTAACAACAATGTGGGTGACTATGTAACTATCGCTTCTGCTACAGGTCCATCTTATGTAACCATAGATGGCAAAGAGGTACAGGGTTATCATCCTAACGGATTGGTAAATACAGAACTCATCTGGGAGAAGGTGAAGGAATTCGATGTAGGTCTCGACCTGAGTTTCCTGAAAAACCGCATCAATGTAACAGCCGACTTCTACAACCGTCTTTCTGATGGTCAGATTATGTCACGTTCAGTGCCTATCGAAACTGGTGAGAAGACTTCAACCTTCAATGTAGGTTCTGTCCAAAACAGAGGTATAGAACTCGGTTTGAACTTTAACATCATCAACAAGAAAGACTTCTCCTGGAGTGCGAACGTAAACTTCGCCCGCAACTGGAACAAGATTAAGGAGTTGAGTAACGGTAAGGTTGATGAGGTAGCCAACAACTGGTTTATCGGCGAGCCACTGAACGTACTCCGTGACTATACCCATACCGATGTCATCACCGACAAGGGTGTAACCATGCACACCATGAATGGTGACAAGCATTATACCCTGAAGGAATTCTACGAGAAGTATGGCACTAAGTATAAGTGGTATGAAGGTCAGGTAGCCGTAAACGACTGGAACGATGACGGTAAGATTGACGACAACGATAAGCAGATTTATGGCTGCACAGATCCTCGCTGGACAGGTAGTTTCTCTACCAATGTTTACTTCAAGGGTTTCGACTTCTCTATCATGTTCTATACCAAGAGCGGATTCTGGTCACGCAGCTACTTCCATGAGAAGTATATGAAGTATGGCGACCGTGGTAATGCCCACATGAAGTTGGATTTCTACATACCAAAGGGAGCACCAATCATCGATCATGCTACAGGTGAGATTACAACCGCTACAGAGACCCACTACGGAAAGTATCCTTATCCAAACAACAGCGATGCATCTATGGGTGGTTACTTCGGCGACAAGGGTTCAGCCAAGGGAGAAGGTTTCCAGTATCAGAAGACCTCTTTCACCAAGGTTAAGAACATTACCCTGGGTTACACATTGCCTAAGAGCGTAGTAAGCAAGGCTGGTATCAGAAATCTCCGTGTTTATGTAAACGTTCTGAACCCATTCTGCTTCACCAACTACAAGGGCTTCGACCCAGAGTGGGCATCACAGAATCTGCAGAATGGCGGTCCATCATCTGTAACCTACCAGTTTGGTGTAAATCTTAAGTTCTAATCTCATTAAATGAAGTAAACAATTATGAAAAAGATATTATATAGCGTAGCACTGGCGGCCTGCTGCATGGGAACCATGACAAGTTGCAGCGACTTCCTGGATGCTAGCAACAAGTCGAATGTAACTGATAAACAGACTTTTGCAACAAAAGAGGGATTCAACAGCCTCGTCAATGATGCCTATCAGCATCTGCAAAACGTTTATGCAGCTCCTCTGTTCACTAGCTGTTTCTCAGCAGGTACAGACATGTATGCCGATGGCCGTAACAAGATGAACGAGGCATTGAATACTTACGAGACCTTGACTCCAGAAAATACGGATATCAAGAATCTCTATACTTACCTCTATGCAGGTATCCGTGCAGCCAACTCTGTATCATATTATGCACAGACAGCCCAAGTTGATGAAAAGACTAAGGGGCAGCTTGTAGGCGAAGCCCGTGTATTGGCTGCCTACGAGTATTATCTCCTGGTAAACAACTTCGGTGGTGTGCCTATCATGAAGGACTTCCTCACCACAGCAGGCACAGGATATCCTAAGTCTTCTGCTGCAGATGTATATGCCTATATCATCAGCGAGCTCGAAGATGTTATCAGTAAGAATGTGCTCCAAGCTTCTACAGCTACCAAGGGTGGCGGCAGAATCAGCCAGGAAACAGCCAAGGCTATCCTAGCCAAAACCTACCTTTCTGCAGCATGGGACCTCAACAAGCAGGAATACTTCTCCAAGGCTGCAGCTCTTGCCGATGAGGTGATTGCAGGCAGAAAACTGACTACCCCATTTGACAAGCTCTGGAAGGCAGACGGATCGGGCGATGACAACGAAGAGTTCCTTTGGGATGTGGAATATGATTTGGCTACAGCCAACAATACAACATCAGGTGGTACAGAATGGAGCGGCTACTACTGCAACTATCTGGGTGGAAACGAAGATCCTATCAAGGCTACAACCTCCAGCTATGTACCAACCCTCTATGCCTTGCATTGCTTCCAGAAAGGCGACCTGCGTTACGATGCTACCTTTATGAAGGAATTGCCAGATATGAACAAGGGAAATGCTGCAGGTACCGGCTACTGGACCTGGTACAAGAATGGTGAGAGTTTGGTAGGTAAGCCAGTAACGCGATACTATTCTGCATGGTATGAAACAGATGCCGACTTTGAAGCATGGAAGGCTATAGATCCTGCAAACAGAGCAAACACCTATCGCATTCCGATGGATTCACAGAGCAAGGAAGCACAGAATATGGACGGCAGAGATATGGAATATTACGATAACCAGCAACTGGTATATGGTTCCAGTCCATGCAAGAAGTTTGACGACAGCAAGACTGCTAAGACAGAGAAGAACACCTGCTATCGCGACATCCATATCATCACTTTGCCAGAGATGTATCTTGTAGCAGCTGAGGCTTATCTGAAGACTGGTGATAATCCTAAGGCATTGGCACGACTCAATGAGGTTCACCAGCGCGCTGGTCTTTCTGCACTTACAGGAACTATCACTATCGATGACATCCTTGATGAGAATGCATGCGAGAACTTCGGTAATGAGGCACGCTGGATGGATCTTCGAAGAACCCAAACCCTGGTAACACGTTGCACCAAATATAACCATGAGATGGGAGACAAGGCTGCCCAGTATATCGGCAAGAAGCTTCTTCGCCCTATCCCACAGGCTGCAATTGATGCCAATGACCAGCTGACATTAGCCGACCAGAATCCTGGTTACTAATCAAAGTCATTATGTTGATAAGAAAACCTATCAGGACATACGTTAATCATTAGGTTTAAGACCGTATTCTAGGGAGATAATTCCTGATGGATACGGTCTTTCTTTTGGTTCTATCGGCAAGGTATACGTAATCGTTTTCGTAGTTTTTCGCCCACTATCTGCATGCGGTAAGCAAAAATATCGTAACTTTGCAGAAAATCTTATAGAATACAAAAATAATAAAATAAATAAACCTAAGAAGAAATGAAGAAATCAATCATTAAGACAGCCGTGCTGGCTGCGCTCATGGCTCTGCCAATGTTCGCTAAAGCACAAACTTTCGCAGGTATCACAGCCGAGCAGAACGCACAGAACACTCCTGAAGGATGGACTGCCGTTGCTCTGCCACAGTTGCCAGCTATCACTTCGGCAAATACAATTAACATCAAGGATTGCGGTGCCTCTACAACTTCTGCAGATAATACCAAGGCTATCCAGAAGGCTCTTGATGCAGTTCCTTCAACTGGCGGTATGGTCGTAATTCCTGCCGGTACATGGATGTTTGGTAGCACAGACCAGATGACCAGCAAGACCGAAGTACTCAGCATCAAGGCGAAGACCATCCTTCACCTCAGCGCAGGTGCCACATTGAAGCTCGTGGAATACGGCAAGGCTCCTAACAATAAGATTGTCTTCATCGGCGGAAAGAACAAGGGTAAGAACGTTACCGACATTGTTATCGAGGGTGAAGGTGAAACTTCAGTCATCGACGGTCAGGGTGCACGCTGGTGGCTTGCAAGAGAGAATGGCGAAACCTTCAATCCTGGTGCAATGATCCGCTTCGAGCAGGGCAAGCGCTTCCTGCTCCGTAACTTCAAGATTCAGAATACTCCGGGTGTAAACATCACCATCAGCAACAGCGGTAAGGCTAGCCATGCTACCATCCATGATGTAACCATCAGTGAACCTTCATCTGAAGCTGGCAAGGGAAAGGCATCGCATAACACCGATGGAATCTCTATCTGGGGTCCATACGTTAATATCTACAACTGTAACATCAGCAACGGCGATGACAATATCGTTTGCGACGACAATGCACAGTATATCCATGTCTGGAACTGCGACTTTGGTACAGGACATGGTGCTTCTATCGGTAGTTTCACCAAGAACATCAAGCATGTATGGTTCGACAATATCAACATGAACGGCACTACAGCAGGTATCCGCATGAAGACGGGTATCAACAGTGACGGTACTCTGCGTGGCGGTGGCGAGGAGGACTGGAAGTTCACCAACTTCACCATGACCAAGGTTAAGAACCCATTCTCTATCGACTGCTACTACGACAAGAACTACAACAGTGCCCCTGCCGTAGACAAGGCAAATGCCAGAGCTCTTGATAGTACTACCCCAACCTACAACGGCATTCTGCTTCAGAACGTGAAGACAACAGATGTTTGCGATGGTAACGCTATCTTCCTGATTGGCCGCCCTGAGAGCCACATCAAGAATGTAACACTCGACAATGTACAGATTTCAGCAAAGAAAGGTATCGATATCCGCTTCGTAGATAATCTCGTGTTCAAGAATAACTCTAAGATTACCGTCAGTAGCGGTTCTATCTGGCTCAAGAAGTTTGATTCTACTTGGACTGACGAGTGTGATGCTACGTCTACAGGTTCAACCGTTACTGATACCAAGGGGCCTTTCACATTAAACTCAAATACTTTGACGGATAAGACAGCCGGTTCTTTCAGCAACGGCTTCGCTATCAGCAATGAGAAGGGAAAGACATACGATACTGGTTCCGGTACCAACTATATCAAGTATAGCGCAAATCAATACACCATCATCATTCCTGACGGCATAAAGATTGTCAAAATGGATATCGAGGGAAAAGACAATTACTCAGATGCAGATGCCTATCTCGGCGAGATAAACGGCACAAGCTATGATGCTTCTACCTATGTTTTTCCAAAAGACAAAAGTCTGAAAAAATATACAGTAGAGTTTGATTCACCTGTAGAGCACACGCTTACTTTCACTCCAAAGGTAAAGCAGTGCATCCTGCAGTTCACTCTCTATACAGAGACTTCTACAGGCATTCAGCCAATTGCTGCCATCGCCAAGGTAAACAATAACAACATTTACGACCTCAGCGGTCGCATGGTAAAGTTCAATGCCAAGGCCGAAGACCTGCAAAGTCTCAAAAAAGGGATCTATATCTACAACAACAAGAAATACGTAGCTAAATAATTCATTTAAACATCGGTAACAATGAAAATAAAATCGCATTCACTCCTGTGCCTTCTCGCAACCATCGCTTTGAGTTCTCCGCTCTCTGCGGTGAGCGTGAATGCCCAGAAAGCGGTATCCAAGACATGGAATCCGAACCTGAAGAACGGAATGTACCGCAACCCGGTTATTGACGCCGACTACTCAGACCCAGACGTATGCCGTGTGGGCAATGACTACTATATGACCTCCTCTTCCTTCCAGTGTTTCCCAGGCCTTCAGATTCTGCACAGCACCGACCTGGTAAACTGGGAGATTATAGGCGCTGCCCTACTCGATGACTATCCTGTTTTGCCTGAATATCAGGGAACCGAACTGGATTGGCGCAAGAAGGTTCAGCATGGCAACTATGTGTGGGCACCCTCTATACGCTATCACGACGGATGGTTCTATATCTACTGTGGCGATCCAGACCAGGGACTCTTCATGACCAAGACACAGGACCCTCGTGGTCCGTGGGAACCTATCACCTGGGTGATGAAGGGAAAAGGTCTTATTGACTGCTGCCCTCTTTGGGATGAAGACGGCAAGGCTTATCTTTCGCATGGATGCGCCGGTTCAAGAGCCGGTATCAAGTCTGTACTCTTCGTAGCTCCGATGTCACCTGACGGCACCAAGGTTATCGGTCCTTCACGCATTGTATATGACGGTCATGAAGACCAGCCAACCATCGAGGGAACCAAATTCTACAAGCGCAACGGATATTATTATATCATGAGTCCTGCGGGCGGAGTGAAGTATGGCTGGCAGGTAGAACTGCGTTCCAAGAATCCATACGGTCCTTACGAGGAGTATGTGGGTATGGCACAGGGAAAGAACAAGAAGGTGAATGGTCCTCACCAGGGTGCATGGGTAGATACCCAGAACGGCGAAGACTGGTTTCTCCACTTCCAGGATAAGCACGCTTATGGTCGTGTGGTTCATCTGCAACCAGCCAAATGGGTAAACGACTGGCTCGTCATCGGTGACGACAAGGATGGCGATGGCTGCGGTGACCCTGTTCAGCAATGGAAAAAGCCAAACCTGCCATCAAGCGGTAACTTCCAGCCTAAGGAATCGGATGATTTCAACAGCGTAGATTTAGGTCTGCAATGGCAGTGGAACGGTCCTTACAGTCAGTACTGGTACTTCTGTGATGCCAAGAACTCCAAGTTGCGTCTCTATGGTGTGCAGCAGGCTGAAGATGTAAAGAACCTGTATGATTTGCCAAACCTCCTGCTCCAGAAACTCCCTACCGAGAACTTTACTGCTACTGCCAAGGTGAAGTTCATACCTAACCGCACCGAGGCTTACAAGGAGAATGATAAGGTATTGGGCGAAAGCGCCGGCATGATCATGCAAGGCATGGACTATGCAGCACTCAAGTTTGTTGATACCAAGGAAGAGGGTGTTGTATTGCAATATGTAACCTGCGAGAAGGCTGAGAAGGGAAAGGCTGAGAAGGTGGTAAAGCAAGTGGCCATCAAGACCAGCAAGCAGCCTCAACCTTACACCGTGAAGTATGCCGTAGATGATATTCCTTCTTCCCGCATCGCGACCCAGGATGTATGGCTCCGCATGAAGGTTCATAGCGAAGGCATCGCCAACCAGATACAGGCTATCGCTGAATGGAGCTACAGTCTGGATGGTAAGAAATTCACCAAGATAGGCAATCCTTTCACTGTGCGTGAAGGCAAGTGGATTGGTGCCAAGCTCGGTTTCTTCAACACCCGCACAGCCAAGAAGAACGATGCTGCTTTCTTCGACGTAGACTGGATTCATTTCGAAAAATAACGCTTTCCAGCTAACGCGTTATTTCAGAGAATATTTTGGGAAACAAAAAAATCCCCCTCATTGCAAATCAATGCAGCGAGGGGGATTAATCTTTATGAGTAATCTAAAAATTCTAATCTTTCTTTTCTTCTGTAGGCTCTGCCTTTGTTGCTTTCTTGGCAGGTGCCTTCTTGGCAGGTGCCTTCTTGGCTGCAGACTTAGCTGCGGCCTTCTTGGCAGGAACCTTAGTAGCCTTTTCACCACGCAGTTTATCAGTTTCCTTCTCTATCTTTTCAATCTTAGCCTGAAGACGGACAATCTCCTTGTCCTTCATCTCAAGCTCTTCATCCTGATTCTTGATGGTAGTAAGCAGGCCCTCAAGCTGATCGTTATCAACATCAGCAGGATAGAGGTCGTTTACTCGGGTGATGAAGTCGCCAAGAATGTTCATATAGTTAGTGAAAGCATCGAAAGGACTTGAATAGATACCTCTGTCAAGACCCACATTGCTTGGCTTGGTAGTCATGAAGCGGAAGTTGTTGCTTGCCTGCAGGTAATCCCAGTCCTGATTGATACGTGGATCGTTGGCGATACGTACACGGTCTGCCACACTGTAAAGCTTATTGAAAGCCTCACGCTGCATCGGGTTACCCAACCACGAACTTACATCACGCTCCTCGTCTACCCAACTCAAGGTATCAGGCACATTCACCTCGCCTACCGACTTGATCTTCTTGCAGATTTCTGAAGGTGTTGAGAAGGTGATGCCACGGTCCTTGGCACACTGAGGCAGTGCCTTCATAAACTCGAGGATGTTGCTTGACAGAGGCTGGGCAATACCTAGAGCAGAAAGCTCCATGAAGATATTGATAACCTGCTCCTCCTCAGGGAAGGCAGCAATCTGGTTCATATAGTTGTCGGCAAAGAGTGGATAACCGTCCCAATCGCTGTTGCTGAAGCGCAGAGAGATATCATCGCTCAGGTTCACATCGCGCAAAAGGAGCTTCAACTTAGGGTTCAGGGCGCAATGGTAAACATAGTGAGGAGACTTCCAGCCGAGCACGTGCTTGGCACCCTCGGTGAGCATACCAATGAATCCCATGTTGGCAACATCGTTACCGATATCATCGCTGTAGATGAGCGAAGAGTTGCGCAATACGGTAGGCTTCTTACCAAAATATTCCTCTATCTTGGTGCACTGGCGCATCACCTCATCCTTGAAACTTGCCTCATTAACCAGAGAAGCAAGTCCGTGAGAGTAAGGCTCAGCCAGGAACTCTACACAACCCGTATTGTTGAGCTGCTGAAGCTTCTCCAGTACCTGAGGAGCATGAAGTTCCAACTGCTCCATACCCACACCCGAAAGCGAGAAAGCTACCTTGAAATACTTGGCGTTCTTTTCAATCATCTCCTGAAGGGCATTCAAGGCTGGCATATAAGAGCGCTCAGCAATCTCGTTGATGCTACGGTCGTTCTCGTAGTCATCATAGTAATAATGGTCGGTACCGATGTCGAAGAAGCGGTAGCGTTTCAGATGGGTAATCTGATGTATCTCGAAATATAAACAAATTGTTTTCATAAAAATTTGAAATTTGAACGTTTAACTTGTAAGATGAGTAAAGCCTCAAAATTATCATTCTTCGTTCTTCACTCTTCACTTAACCTACTTCCAACCTAAGGTCTTGAGGTACAGGTCTTTGATGCGGGCTCCCACTTTCTCCCAGGTAATCCGGTCTACTTCTTTCTTGCCTTCCTCTGAGAGATAATCGAAAAGACTCTCGTTGTGACAGATGCTGTAGATGGCATCGGCAAGGGCATGGATATCCCAGTAGTCTACCTTGATACAGTTGGACAGGATTTCTCCACATCCACTCTGCTTGGAGATAATGGTTGGTGTGCCGCACTGCATAGCTTCCAAAGGTGAGATACCGAACGGCTCGCTCACAGATGGCATCACGTAGACATCACTGTCTTTCAGACATTCATAAACCTGTTTGCCGCGCATAAAGCCAGGGAAGTGGAACCGGTCGGCAATGCCTCTTTCAGCAGCGAGATAAATCATCTGATCCATCATATCGCCCGAACCTGCCATACAGAAACGCACATTGCGGGTACGGTGCAATACCATGTTGGCAGCCTCTACGAAATATTCAGGTCCCTTCTGCATGGTAAGACGTCCCAGGAAGGTTACGACCTTCTCCTTGCCCTTATGATTTGGGCGTGGAATATCCTGCCACTCCTGCTTCAATGGGTATACGGCATTGTGCATGGCGAAACACTTGCGTGGATCTTGGTGATACTGGTGAATTACCGTCTGACGGGTCAACTCGGATACACACATGATGCAGTCGGCATTATCCATACCGTCTTTCTCGATAGCGTAAACGGTAGGGTTCACCTTTCCACGGCTACGGTCGAAATCAGTAGCATGAACGTGGATGCACAATGGCTTGCCGCTCACTCGCTTGGCATGAATTCCGGCAGGGAATGTCAGCCAGTCGTGAGCATGGATAATATCAAATTCCTCAGAACGGGCTACAACTCCGGCAATGATGCTATAGTTGTTGATCTCGTCATGAAGATTTGACGGATAACCACCGGCAAATTCCATACAGCCGAGGTCATTTACATGCATATAATTAAAATCGGCATAGATGTGGTCACGGTAACGGAAATAATCGTCCGGATTCATGATATTACCTACCCGCTGCTGCACATAGTCGTGATTTACATCTCGCCAGGCGATAGGCACACTGTTCATTGCCACAATCTTGCAGGCACTGCGGTCCTCATCACCGAAAGGATGAGGCAGACACAATGTGATATCAACATCGCCCTGGGCATGAAGTCCCTGGGAGATACCAAAGTTGGCAGTTGCCAAACCACCAAATACGTGAGGAGGATACTCCCATCCAAACATTAAAACTTTCATATAGCAGTCCTCCTATTATTAATATTGATATTTTTCAAGAAACTCGAGCGCACGCAGAATCTCAGCCACATTCATGGCGAAAGAGATGGCACCACGACCTGCGAATGGAGGGTTTCCATCGAAGAGTTCGCTGATGGTACCGAGACAGTGGGAAGACATTTCGTCCTCATAACCTACCATCTGGCGTTCGATAAAGCTCAAACGGGTACGCTTATAGAGTTTCAGACTTGCCTCCATATAGAAGCCACCGAGCCATGGCCATGCCGTACCCTGATGGTAAGCATAGTCGCGCTGGGTCTGCGGACCTACATAAACAGGATTATATCCACCGCTCTTTGGCGAAAGTGAACGCAATCCCTTAGGAGTAAGGAGTTCGCGTGTACAGATATCAAGAACCTGCTTCTTCTGGTCTTGCGACAATGGAGAATAGTCGAAAGCCACTGCAAATATCATGTTCGGGCGAACGCTCCAGTCCATCATATTTCCATCAACATAATCATAGAGATAGCCATATTCATTGAGGAAGGTATCGAGGAACGCCTGCTTGGTTTTCTCAGCCTGAGCCAGGAGTTTCTGCTGGCTGTCTTCTTCACCTACTGTTGCAGCAAGAGAAGCACAGAAACACAAAGCGTTATACCACAAAGCATTGAACTCTACGATATATCCGGTACGTGGAACCACTGGTCTGCCGTTGGCTGTAGAGTTCATCCAGGTAACAGCCTTGTCCTTACCATCAGTATAAAGCAATCCGTTCTCTTCGAGCTTCAGGTTCGGATGCTTGTTATCCTGGATAAAGGAGATGACATCCTTGATAAACTGTCCATACTTCTTGAAGCAGTCTTCCTTGCTGGTTTCCTTAGCATACTGCTGCAAAGCCCAGACAGCCCACAATGGTACGTCAGGCTGTTCAATCTCGGCAATATGCACACTGACCGGTTTACCTTCCATAAACTCGTAGTAACCTTTCATCGCAGTCTTCATCACCAGTTCGAAGTAGTCATCCTCCTCGATAGAGAGGGTGAGACCAGGAAGAGCGATAAATGTATCGCGGGCTCTACACTTAAACCAAGGGTAACCAGCCAGGATATAACGGTCATCGTTCTTTTCACGACGATGGAACTGATGTGCCGCATTGACCAGACAGTGGAAGAAATTGTCACGAGGCGAACGCTCATCCACTTCCTTGTCGAAGAGCTTCTTCAGGCTGACCGCCTTGATTTCTGATGTAGAAGCAGCAAAGACGATGGTTTCGCCTTTCTTGATATCCATTTCAAAATAGCCAGGAACATAGAGGTCTTCGTTAGAAGCATAACCTCTCTCCTGCTCTTTTGGATATTCCACGCCACGATACCAATCTGGACAGAATTTAAACTCGTTCTTCTTGGAGAACTGCATGTAGAGATCAGGATAACCTGCATACATACAGGTCTTGATGCCATGATCTACCTCAGCATAATCACGAGATGCGGTAGCATTCTCATGAGTAAACTGACGGACACTGCGGAAAGCCAAGAATGGACGGAAACGAAGGGTTGTAGCCGAATGGCCGTCTACCAGCGTATAGCGAATCAGAATGCGATTCTCATAATGCTGGAATACAACTTCCTTTTTCAGGATAACACCACCTACGCGATAAAGGGTAGTTGGCACTTTATCACAATCAAACTCACGAATGTACTTGTGGCCCATCGGACTGTAGTTGTTGCCCTGGTACTTGTGCAAGCCGAGGTTAAACTCTGCTCCATGCTGAATCACCGTAACATCCAGCGAACTCAAGAGCACATGATTCTCATCGTCCAGTTCTGGAACCGGCACGACAAGTAATCCGTGATACTTGCGGGTATTACAGTCTACAATCGTTGAGCACGAATATGCACCCGAGCGATTTGTCCTCAACAACTCCTTAGGCAACGACTCTTGAAGATTCGTCATAAGGGCCTTTTCGAATTTTAGATAACTCATAGATCTATATTAAGGTTCTATATTTTTGTTGACTAAATTAATTGCTTTCAAAGGTAACACTTTTTTGTGGTATAACAAAGTTTTTTGTATGCCATTTTTAGAAAAAATTGCCTTTTTATGTTTTAAAACATATTTTTAGACAAAAATGCTTGATTATTTCGAGAAAAAGCATTACTTTTGCACTCAGTTTTCAGTTTAAAAGATTTGTACACATGGCAGCTAGAGGAAAATACGATAAAGAAAATATAGCAATGCTGATTGCTAAGCTATGGGGAGGCATCACTGATGACCAGTTCGATTTACTGAAAGAACATCTGGAAATCAAGAAGTATAAGAAGAACGAAATCATCTACAAGAACGAGGGTACTCCTGAATATGCACTATGTCTCATAGCGGGAAAAGTGAAGATATACAAAGAAGGTATCGGTGGCAAGAGCCAGATTATCCGTGTTATCAAACCGATTGAATTTTTTGGTTTCAGAGCCTATTTTGCAGATGAGATATACAAGACGGCAGCCATGTCGCTGGAAAACTGCATCGTTGCCCAGTTCCCGCTGGCAGTTCTCATGAAACTGATCTCCAAGAGTTTCAACATCGGCTTCTTCTTTATCAAATATCTCAGTGTGGAAATAGGTAAATCGGACGACCGTACCGTGAACCTCACCCAGAAACATATCCGTGCCCGACTTGCAGAGGGACTGATATTTCTGAAAGACTCTTATGGGTTAGAAAAAGACGGAAAAACTCTTGACATCCGATTGAGTCGTGAAGATCTGGCAAATCTCTGTAATATGACAACGAGCAATGCCATCCGTACGCTCTCAGCCTTTACGGCAGAAGAACTCATCAATACAGAAGGAAGGAAAATCAAAATCTTACAGGAAGAAGAAATCATAAAAATAGCAGAACTCGGATAAAGTTCTGCTATTTTTTATTTATATGTTTTACATTATACGTTTTTCTTGATACATTTCACTTATTACGGACATACTGGTTATACGGGTATCAGGAAGTTGATAACCTCCTGAATTACAGTAATCTGGAATGGGCCTACCGGTGTATTCATCAATCTGCCATCAATACCTATCAGGGCATGCTGGGCATCGAGCACCTCTACCTCTCGGGTACGGTAAGGATGCACACTCTTATGGTTGAGGAACTTACCTTTCACAAAAAGATAGATTCCCTCGAAGAGCTGGGTTGTCTTAGGATGAGATACCACCGACACATCAAGCAGTCCGTTATATGGCACAGCATTCGGAGTCTGTCCATATCCTGTTCCATTGCCTATACACATCGTCATCACTCTACGCTTGATAACATCCGAATTGATTTTCACATGCATCTTATAGTCCAGACGCTGGAATATCATCAGGATGAAGGAACAGAGAAACGACAGGGTACGTGAACCGAAGATATGATGGGTTTTTCGTCTCAGGTTCATGATGGCGGCGATGAGTCCGATATTGATACAGTTGAGGAAATAGCGACGGCATTTCTCCCCCTTCTTGTTCACATAGCGGATACAACCGAGGTCAATCTTTCTGATACGACGTTTTTTCAGCGACGCCACCGTCTTCTCGATATCGCTGTCGCTGAATCCCCAGAAGTGGGCAAAGTCGTTCATCAGTCCGTTAGGAATAACACCCAGTGCCACCTCTTCTCTTTCTTTCGGATCTATCTGCATCAGACAGTTTACGGCATCATTGAGCGCAGAATCTCCACCAACGATGACAATGGTCTTATAACCATTGTTGATAAACATTCTGATGAGCCGTTCTACGCTCTTCTGATTCTCGCTCTGCACAAAGTCGTAATCCACGCCTTGCTGCTTGAGCACCTTCTCTATTTTTTCCCAGCGCTTGTTACTTCGCCAGCCTCCTCTAGGGCAATAAAGCAGCCCCCATTTATTCTCGTTTACCATTGTCTCTTCTTTGTAATTTGAAAGTTGTATTAAAATATCACTTCCGCCCAGCCACCGTTGCATCCGATTCCATCGGATGCCAGCACCCTAGCCAGATTCCAGTCCGCAGCCTAGCTTCTCATCAGTTCCAAAACCGTCTCCACCTTTTTCTCCATTGGCTGCAATGCATCTACCCAATGGATAGTAAAGCCTCTGCGCTCCATACCTCTGAACCACGTCATCTGCCTTTTGGCAAACTGATGGATTGCAATTTCCAGACCGCGATACATCTCATCGTATGAAGTCTTACCGATCACATATTCTGTAATAAACTTATATTCCAAACCATAATAGATGAGATTTTCGGCAGGAATACCACGATCTAGCAGTCCCTTGATTTCATCTACCATTCCCTCATCCAATCGCTGTTTCAGTCTCCGTGAAATTTTCTCCCTTCTTGCGTCCCGGTCTATGCTGACACCGATAATCAGCGAATCAACCGCAGGGAGTTCACGTTCGGGCATCGGATGCTCCAGATTATAGCTTTCAATCTCTATCGCCCGGATAGCTCGCTGTGCTGTATCCACGTCTGTGCGATTGTGCATATTAGAACCCGTTTTCGCCTTCAGCTCTTTCAGTATCAGCGTAAGTTCCTCTAAACTCTTATGAGCCAATGATTCACGGAGTTCCGGGTTCTGCGGAACAGGTGAAAGATGATAACCTTTCAGCACCGACTCAATATAGAGTCCTGTACCTCCACATAATATCGGAAATGCCCCTCTCTTCTGAATATCCTGATAGGCATCATAAAAATCCTGCTGATATTCAAAGAGATTATATTTCGTACCAGGCTCACAGATATCAATGAGGTGATAAGGTATCTGCTTGCCATGGATGGTATAGTCAGCCAGATCCTTACCCGTACCTATATCCATGCCGCGATATACCTGCCGGCTGTCAGCACTTATGATTTCAGCGCCCTTGGCAGGGGTACCCGACAAATGGGCACCCAGGCTATTGATCCTGGCTGCAAGAGCGGCAGCAAGACTCGTCTTACCACTCGCCGTAGGTCCCAATATGGTTATCATCGAATATTTCATGCCGCAAAGTTAAATGAAATTATTGAGAAAACAAAATAAAATGAAAAAAATTCTCACTTATAAAAACAAAAAGCCGTCCAGCATTGAAAAAATGCTGGACGGCCATATACTTAATCGTTAAGAGGCAACGAATTAACCGTTGTGCTTCTT
>ULUS01001792.1_pt1 | contig 18069 bp, 9 predicted proteins | sample 1958761 | NCBI WGS metagenome assembly ULUS01 (sample SAMEA4835767, study PRJEB28245) | human gut metagenome | biome: gut microbiome; material: fecal sample | place: Denmark | collected 2008
TAATTGTTTACCAGACAGCAATAACTCTTTTACTTTTACAACACTCCCAGCTGGTTGAGAAATATTGCCACGATGCACACCGGGCACACATAGCGCACGAGAATCATGTACACGCCGAAGAACGTGCCGCGCAGCGTGCCCCAGTTAGTGAACTCGTCCTTTATCAGCTGGCGCGGCACCACCCAGCCCATGAAGATGCAGGTGAGCACTCCGCCGAACGGCAGCAGCAGCTGACCCGTTACGAAGTCGAACCAGTCGAACAGCGTCTTTCCGCACACGCTCAGCCATGCTCTGTCGCCGAGCGAGAGCGAGCAGAACGCGCCTATCACCGAGCACACCACCGTGACGAGGCGTGCCGCATTCTTGCGGTCGAGGCATGTCTCCTCGCTGAGGAACGCCGTGCTCACCTCGTGCAGCGAAATGAGCGACGTGAGGGCAGCAAGCGAGAGCAGCATGTAGAACATGACGGCTACGGCTGTGCCCACAAGCGGCATTCCGGCGAACGCCTGCTGGAACACGTTGGGCAGAGTGATGAAGATGAGCGACGGACCGCTATCGGGGCTTACGCCCACGCTGAACGCAGCGGGGAAGATCATGAGTCCGGCGAGAATAGCCACCAGCGTGTCGATGACGGCGATGTTCACAGCCGACTTCAGCAGATGGGTCTCTCGCGAGAAATAGCTTGCGAACGTGCTTATGCAGCCCATGCTAAGTCCCAGCGAGTAGAACGCCTGACCCATTGCGGCGAGAAACACCTTGCCGCTCACCTTCGAGAAGTCGGGCTTGAAGAGAAAGTCTACGCCCTTCATTCCGCCGGGCAACAGACACGAACTCACAACCACCACCAGCAGCAGCACGAAGAGCGTCGGCATGAAGGCTTTCGACGCACGCTCGATGCCGCCGCGCACGCCGCGCACGATGATGAAGTGGCAGATGCAGAGTATCGCCACAGTCCATAAAACCGGCTTCACGGGCGATGCGGAGAAGTCGGCGAAATAGTTAGCTATGTACTGCGGGTCGCCGCTCAGCTCGCCCACGCCCGAGGCGAAGATATACTGCAGGCACCAGCCCGACACCACGGCATAATAGCCCGTGATGAGGAAACCCGTGAGCACGCCCATCAGTCCTACGAAGCGCCACGCCTTATGCGTGTCCATGCGCGAGTAGGCGCGTGCGGTGTTGGCTGCTCCGTGTCTGCCGATGATAAACTCGCTCATCATGCAGGGAATGCCGAGCAGCATTATGCACATTATATATATAAGGATAAAGGCGGCGCCGCCGTTGTCGCCCGCCATATAAGGGAAACGCCATACGTTTCCTAAACCTACTGCCGATCCTGCTGTGGCAAGAACCATGCCCAACTTGCTTCCAAAACTAACTCTCTTTTGTGTCATCCTTGATACTTTTTTATTGTGTTACTATTATAATGCGCACACTCCTTGCGCCTTACAGCTTGCAAATTTACACATTTTTGCGCTTTCTACAAACAATCGTAAACACAAAACGGCGAAGAAGTATACAATTAACAATGCGTCATATACAAAGAAAGGCGACACCAAACAACCCGAAAATCCCTTTCAAGTTGTTTGGCGTCGCCTTGCTATGTTGTTACAGTCGTAAAATATACGCTTTATGAATGGCGCTCTGCGTTCATGAGTGGTATTCTGCGTTCATGAACAGCGCCCGATTGCACTTTAAGAGTAGCGCAGAATCTGACCTGGGCGCAGACGCATCGTCTTTGTGATGTGGTTGAGCTTGCAGATATTTTCTACAGTTACGCCGCGCTTCTTCGCGATGCGCTCCAATGTCTCGCCCTTCTTCACCTTGTGGTAAGAAATCTGGTCGGTAAGACCCGAAGTGGTACGCTTGTTTGTAGCGTAGTCGTCCGAAGAGTTGGTGCTTGCATAAGTAGAAGAATCCTGCTTACCGCGCAAGCGTGTAGCGTTGGTCGACTCGTTGTCGTATGTCTCTTTGTTGAATGCGTAGTAGTCGCCGGTTACGTCCTGCGCGCGGAAGTCGAACATAAGCGCCGGGTTGAGCGCAACGCCGCAAAGACGTGTTTCGAAGTGGAGATGCGAACCGGTGCTGCGGCCTGTATTGCCGCCGAGACCGATAACCTCGCCCGAACGAACCTCCTGGTTCTCCTCGACGAGCTGCTTTGAGAGGTGGCCGTAGATGGTCTCCAGGCCGTTGTTGTGGCGAATTACGATATACTTGCCGTAGCCGCCTGCCTCGTAGCGCACGATGCGCACTTTGCCCGAGAAGGCAGCGCGGATTGTGTCGCCGATGTACACCTTGATGTCGAGACCCTTGTGCTGGCGTCCCCAACGCGAACCGAAGTTGCTCGTGATGACACGGCTTGTGGTAGGCATGGTGAAGTGGCGGAGGTCTATCTTGTATGTCTTAGGAAGCTCAGTAGCGCGGTGAGCGTACTTGTTGTCCCAGTTGGCGTATAGGTCTGCAGAGGGCGATTCGAGTTCTTCGCGCATAGTGATGTTGCGAAGCATGATTGTGTCGACGGCTGCCATCTTACGGTCTACCGGCGCCTGGCGTGCAAGAAGGTCTTGTGCGTTGGCGGTTGTAGAAGTAACGGCGAGCAACATCGATATTGCAAATGTCTTAACGATTTTCTTCAAATTCATTCTTCAGGCAGTTTTTTTTAAAATAGAATGAGTATATCATTCCTTCAAAAAGATGGTCATCGAATTGTAGTATATTCGATATCAGTAGTAGTTAATTTGCAATGTTGGCATAGCATTTTGAACATTGCGTTGCAAAGATACGAAAAAATATTGAATAATATTACATGATGCACTCTGCATTAACAGTTTTTGTACGAAGTTTAACATTTTCTTTGCAGCTATAAAGCAAAAAAACAAGCCGACAGACACGCCGTCGTATCAGCCTGTCTGTCAGCTTGTTGCTATGAAATTGCCGCCCAATTGATGTTCGTATTGCGCAATTCGCGCAGTCGGCGCCAGAGCATGGCGTACTCCGACGAGGTGCATGTAGGGTCGGCGTCTATTATCTTCTGAGCTTCTTCGCGTGCGATGGTCATTATCTGTCCGTCGCGCGCTATGTCGGCTATCTTCAGGTCGAAGGCAATGCCGCTTTGCTGCGTGCCTTCGAGGTCGCCGGGTCCGCGCAGCTTGAGGTCGGCCTCAGCGATGCGGAATCCGTCGTTGGTCTCGCACATGATGTCGATGCGCTTGCTCGTCTCGGCGGAGAGCTTGTAGGTGGTGACGAGTATGCAATAGCTCTGGTCGGCGCCGCGTCCTACGCGTCCGCGCAGCTGATGTAGCTGCGAGAGTCCGAAGCGCTGCGAGTCGAGTATCACCATCACGGAGGCGTTGGGCACGTTCACGCCCACCTCGATGACGGTGGTTGCGACGAGAATCTGCGTCTCGCCCGATACGAACTTCTGCATCTCGGCGTCTTTCTCCTTCGACTTCATCTTGCCGTGCACCTTGCTTATCTTGAACTCGGGGAAGATGTCGCACAGCGCGGCGTAGCCTTCCTCGAGGTTCTTGAGGTCGCTCTTCTCGCTCTCGGTGATGAGCGGATAGACGATGTAGACCTGACGTCCGAGTCGTATCTGCTGGCGTATGCCGGCGTAGAGCGATGTCATCTGACTGTCGTACTTGTGTATGGTCTGCACGGGCTTGCGACCGGGTGGCAGTTCGTCGATTATGCTCACGTCGAGGTCGCCGTAGATGGTCATGGCGAGTGTGCGCGGTATGGGCGTTGCGGTCATCACGAGTATGTGGGGTGGGTTCTCGCCCTTAGCCCAAAGGCGTGCGCGCTGAGCCACGCCGAAGCGGTGCTGCTCGTCGATAACCGCCACGCCGAGTCGCTGGAAACGCACGGGGTCTTCGAGCACGGCATGCGTTCCGACGAGTATCTTCACCTCGCCGGCTATGAGGGCGTCGAGCACTTCCTGACGCCGTTTGCCCTTCACCTGCCCCGTCAGCAGTTCGACGCGTATGTCGAGACCGCGCAGAAACTCCTGTATCGTGGCGAAGTGCTGCTCGGCGAGTATCTCGGTAGGCGCCATGATGCACGCCTGATAGCCGTTGCCGAGCGCTATGAGCATGGTCATGAGCGCCACGAGGGTCTTTCCGCTGCCCACGTCGCCCTGCAGCAGGCGGTTCATCTGACGGCCCGAACGCATGTCGTCGCGTATCTCGTGCACGACGCGCTTCTGCGCACCGGTGAGCTCGAACTTAAGGTTCTCGGAGTAGAAGCGGTGGAAGTCGTCGCCCACCTGCGAGAACACGTAGCCGCGGAACTTGCGGCGATGGTCGGAGGCGTAGCGCAGGATGTTGAGCTGCACGTAGAACAGCTCCTCGAACTTCAGTCGCTCGCGCGCCTTCTGCATCTCGATGGCGTTCTTCGGATAGTGGACGCAGCGCAGGGCTGTGTCGCGCGAGACGAGGTGGCGTGCGTTCACGATGAAGTCGGGCAGCGTCTCGGGTATCGGCTCCGTTATCTTCTGCAGCATCGCCTTCACCATCTTCTCCAAGGCGCGCGACGAGATGTTGCGCTTCTTCATCTGCTCGGTAGTGACGTAGTAGGGCTGCATGCCCATCTCGGAGAGCTGCAGTTCAGAGGCGCGCTCTATCTCGGGATGAGAGAACTGGAAACGCCCGCCGTATACCGTGGGGCGTCCGAACACGATGTAATCTTCGCCCACCTTATAGGTCTTGTAAACGTACTGCGCGCCGGAGAACCACACGAGGTCGACCACTCCCCTGCCGTCGGAGAAGTGAGCCACGACACGCTTCTTGCGTGCCGACATCTCGAACTCCTCAAACGAGAGTATCCTGCCGCGTATCTGCACGAACGGCATGTCGCTCTGCAGTTCGTGTATGGCATAGATGCGGCTCCTATCCACATATTTATATGGATAGTACTCCAGAAGGTCGCCCCAGGTGCGCACGCCCAACTCCTTGTTGAGCACGTCCTTTTTGTTGGGGCCGACTCCTGGCAGATACATTATGTCCTGTGAGAGGATGTTCATTTCATGAATTTTGAATTTTGAGTTTTGAGTTTTGAATTATTGCCTATGGCAATTTTGAGTTTTGAATTTTGAGTTTTGAATTATTCTCGGCTTCGCCTGCGATTTTGAATTTATGAGTTTTGAGTTATGAATTGCGAATTTTTAATTCAAAATTGAATAACTCAAAATGCGCGCAGCGCATAATTCAAAACTCAAAACTCAAAATTCAAAATTCAAAATTGAACAACTCAAAATGCGCGCAGCGCATAATTCAAAACTCAAAACTCAAAATTCAAAACTCGTACATCATTCCTTTCTTCAACTCCTCAACGACGCCTGCGCCCTTGAACTCCTCGAGCAGTCGGTAGGCGTAGGCGAACGATGCGCCGGGACCCTTGCCCGTGATGATATTGCCGTCGGCAGTGCAAGGCTCGGCGGTATATGTGGCGCCCTCAAGCTCTGTCTCGAAGCCCGGATAGCACGTAGCGCGCTTGCCGCGGAGCAGCCCGAGATGGCCCAGCACCATAGGCGCAGCGCAGATGGCGCCGATGAGCTTCTGCTGTTCGGCATGGCGCACGAGAGCCGCGCGCACGCCTTCGTGCTCGTCGAGGTTCTTAGCGCCGGGCATTCCGCCGGGCAGCATGAGCAGGTCGGCGTCACTGTAGTCGGCATCGGCGAACATCATGTCCGCCTTCACCTGCACGCCGTGCGCCGACGCCACCATGTCCGTAGCGTTGATGCTAACAGTCTTTACGTTGAGTCCGCCGCGGCGGAGGATGTCTACTGGTGCCAACGCCTCGATGTCCTCGAAGCCGTCGGCAAGAAATACGTATGCTTTTGCCATGTCGTATATGTTTACTTGTTGTTGTTCTGCATTCTTCACTTTCGGACGCAGCACGCCGAACGGATCGGCTGTCTTCGCGTCGTCCTCATCCTTCTTTTTAAGCGAATAGAATCGTGCCATGTATGTATCTGTTTATCAGGCAGCGCCGCTTCAACGCACGCCGCCGCTTGTTTCTTTCGATTGCAAATATACCGTTTTTTGGCGAAACTCCGTAAGGTTTCTACTAAAAGTAGCGCAGCGCGACTAAAAAACACATTTCTAAAAATGATTTTTAAAAATATCATTTTTCAAACAATCATTTTCAAAACCTACCCCTCTCTGCCACGAACCGCTTCAGCAGAAACGTCAGGAAGTATGGGAATGTATAGAACTTGCCGTTGAATCCGATATTCTTGTACCCCAACTTGATACCGTATTTTATATCTGGATACTTGTCTTCTTTCAGCAGATTGTTCAGTGAGGCGGTAGCGTTGTCATTAGCCTTCACCTCTACCGGGATCAAAGAATCGGCATCTCTTACAAAGAAGTCCATTTCGAGTGCGGGTCTGTCGCTGTTGTAGTAATAAAGATTGTAACCCTGCTTCACAAGCATGTCTCCAACTATATTCTCATAGACAGCCCCCTTGTACGTGCCGAGATTCTTGTTAGCCCTCAAGTCCTCTTGAGCTTCTTCGTCAAGAGAAGCAATCAGCAGACCAGTATCCTTGTAGTAAATCTTATAAAGTTTAGGGTCGTAGTTACCCTTCAACGGAAGCTCCGGCTGATTCAGACAATAGCAGACATTGATGACTCCTGCATCAGCCAGCCACTCTACACACCCCACATAATCTCTGTTACGTGCGTTCTTGCCTATCTTTGTTATCTGGAAACGCTTGTTCTCTTTGGCAAGGAACGTGGAGATGTGGCTATAGACAGCCTTCACCTTAGCTTTATCCAAACCTTCTACATACTTGGTGATATCTTCCTCATAGTCTTTCAGCAACTGACGCTGAATAGCCAAAGTACCGCTGAAATTGTTGTTCTTGATATACGAATCTACCACCTCAGGCATACCGCCTATAGTAACATAATCGCGGAAAAGACCGAAAAGAACGTCCATCTGCAAATTGTTTATAGGCTTGACCTCCAACATGTTCTGGTAAAGGTCGTCTATAAATTCCTCTGAATACCCTTTTGCCCATAGGAATTCTTCGAAATCCATAGAATGCATCTCGTAATCCTCCTTGTAGCCAACACTGTTCGACTCTATTTCACGATAGTTGATACCCATCAATGAACCGGAGCAAATTACATCAAACCGACCATCGAGTTTGAAAAACTTCAATGAAGTAGCACAATTGGGACATGCCTGCAACTCATCAAAAAAGAAAAGCGTGTCACCGGGTATAAACTTCAATTCAGGATTAAGCAAGGAGATGTTCTTCAGAATCGCATCAACTTCAAACCCATCTTCAAAGATAGCCCTATACCTCTTTTGCTCTACAAAATTAATCTGAATAACACATTGATAGTTCTGGCTGGCAAACCATTCAACAGAACGAGTCTTGCCAACCTGTCGGGCACCTTTAATAATAAGTGGTTTATGGTCTGGATTGTTCTTCCATTCCAACAAGTAGTTATCTACCTTTCTTTTGAGCAGTTTATCCATATTCCTATTCATTTGTTATATGTGCAAAGATAACACTTTTCACATAATCCACCTCATAAACACCCCCGTTTTTCACATAATCCGCACTTAAAACAGCTTGATTTTCACATAATCCGCCGCATAAACGCCCTATTTTTCACATAATCGCACTATAAAACACCCGGTTTTTTCACATAATCCGCAATACGGAGCGCTACTCCATCACTCCTCCTCATCATTCATATTCTTCCGCAAGTCGTTTTCACCCATAGTTAGGCAAACACTGCGCACAACGAAATAATGCTTTTATTTTTCATATAAATAGATTTTGTTTCTGCAAACTTACAAATAATAATAATCCAGTAAGAAGAATATCCGGCTGAATACTTGCCCAACGCCGCCGAAATTCACCTCTACTCTTTGCTTAATCTTTGCTTGAATAAAACGAACAGCGGATTCGCTGGGTGCGATGAAGCAAAGCGGATTGGACGGGGTTAGGATGGTGTTTTTTTACATTTTTACTCTTTTACTTTCTAATGCAAATATTGGTTCTTCCGTTAAATGAGTAGACGCTTGTCGTGTATAGCGTATAACTTTAACGTGAATATCCTTATTTTGGGTCAATAATGATGGAGTATAACGAACAAGAAGCAAGGTATTCTAAGAAGTCAACTGATGCATAATATAAGCATAGTGAAGCTGTTGTGTTTAGTCGCAACCGCTGGCAGATACCCCTCTCCGGCTGGCAGATAGGCTGGCAGATATCGCTTCCGGGAGCATATCTGCCAGCCTTTATTGTGCTCAGAATGTGCGGGTTACGGCGATACTGGGAGATATGGTAGATTTTTTCACGTACAGAGACTTTACTCTGATATAACAAAGAACTATACCCTTTCGGGTGCAATATCAAATAAATTTTATATATTTGCACCCGAAAGGGTATAATTGTATATATATGGAAACATCAATAGCTGCATTTGTGAAAGAACGCCGACGTATGTTCAACCTCACGCAGGTGGACTTAGCGGAGAAGTCGGGCGTAGGACTGCGCTTCGTGCGCGAACTGGAACAGGGTAAACAGACGCTGCGCATAGACAAAATAAACCAGGTGCTCGCGCTTTTCGGGCACGAAGTGGGCGCAGTGCCACACACATCATAACATCACCAACTATGAAGAGTGCAAAGATTTATATGTACGACCGCTACGCCGGTCGGCTGACGGAGGACGAGAACGGCTTCCGCTTTGTGTACGACAGCGAGTATCTCGCGGCGGAGGGCGCTGAGCCTATCAGCCTCACAATGCCGCTGCGCGAAGAACCGTATGAGGACAAGGTGCTCTTCCCGTTCTTCGACGGACTGGTGCCGGAGGGTTGGCTGCTGAACATTGCGGAACGCAGCTGGAAGATAAACCAGCGCGACCGTATGTCGCTGTTGCTCGCATGCTGCAAGGACTGCATCGGAGCGGTGAGCGTGGTGCCGGAGGAGGGAGCCGACGGCACGGCGCACAACCCAAACTGAGGTATTGCTAACTAAAAAACTATTGATTATGGAAAAATGCCTTTACTGCTACAAGCCGCTGAAAGAGGGACAGAAGGACTTTCACCCTGCCTGCGCACGCAAGATGTTCGGCGTGAAGGAGGTGCCGGCGCTGCCCTACAGACGCAGCGAGATAGCCGACCTCGCAAAGCAGGTGGTACGGGCGCAGACCACGCTGACCGGCGTGCAGGCGAAGCTGTCGCTCGACGTGAACCCGGGCGGAAAGAACGAGCCCGACCGCTTCACAATCGTAGGTCTGTGGGGACGCTACATTCTGAAACCACAGACCGACGCCTATCGTGCACTGCCCGAACTGGAGGACCTGACGATGCACATGGCGGAGGCGGCGAAAATAGCCGTCGTGCCCCACTCGCTCATTCGCTTTGCCGACGGAGAGCTGTGCTACATAACGCGGCGCATAGACCGCGAACGCGACGGATCGAAGATTGCGATGGAGGACATGTGCCAGCTCACGGAGCGACTCACCGAGTACAAGTACAAGGGTTCGTACGAGCAGATTGCGAAGCACATAAAGAAGTATTCGGCGGTGCCGCAGCTCGACCTCGTGAACTACTGGGAGATGGTGGTGTTCTCGTGGATTACGGGTAACTCGGACATGCACCTGAAGAACTTCTCGCTCTACAAGTCGCCGATGGGCTACTGTCTGACGCCTGCCTACGACCTGCTGTCGACCGCAATAGTGATGCCCGAAGACAAGGAGGAGATGGCGCTGACGCTCAACGGCAAGAAGGCGCGCATAAGGCGCAGCGACTTCGAGAAGTCGATAATAGCTTCGGGCGTGAACGAGAAGGTGCTCGACAACATTGCGAAGAAATTCCGCAAGGCGCTGATGAAATGGATTGAACTTATAGAGGCGTCGTTCCTGCCAGACGACTTCAAACGGCAGTACAAACGACTTATTCTGAAAAGGATGCTGATGCTAAGATGATGGTTTGAAGCATCGTGTTTATACCCTTTCGGGTGTAATATCAAGCAAATCGTTTGAGATTACACCCGAAAGGGTATAATTATATATACGTACATATACAATAAAAACGCTGCAAGCAGTCGGTGAAGACTCGCTTGCAGCGTTTTCTCGTTTATGGTTTATACCGCTGTCCGGCTAAAGAACCGGACAGTGATATCTGGATTTATGCTTTATTCAGCAGACTCCTCGTTAGAGTAGTCGGTCACGTTGCGGCGGTTAGCCTGCATGCGGTCGTACTCTTCGCGTGAACCCACGATGAGCTTGTCCCACTGACGCAGACCGGTACCTGCCGGGATGAGGTGACCAGAGATAACGTTCTCCTTCATACCCTCAAGGAAGTCTACCTTACCGCGGATAGCAGCCTCGTTGAGCACCTTGGTTGTCTCCTGGAACGAAGCAGCCGAGATGAAGCTCTTGGTCTGGAGAGCGGCACGTGTGATACCCTGCAGTATCTGTGTAGATGTAGCAGGCACGGTGTCGCGAACCTGAACGAGACGGAGGTCGCGGCGCTTGAGGCTTGAGTTCTCGTCGCGCAACTTGCGTGCCGAAACGATCTGACCAACCTTGAGCACGTCAGAGTCACCAGCGTCGGTGACGTACTTCTTGCCCCAGATGCGGTCGTTCTCCTCAGCGAAGTCGAGCTTGTCTACCATCTCCTGCTCGAGGAATGTTGTATCGCCCGGCTCGTCGATCTGCACCTTGCGCATCATCTGGCGAACGATAATCTCGAAGTGCTTGTCGTTGATCTTCACACCCTGCAGACGGTAAACGTCCTGCACCTCGTTAACGATGTACTCCTGAACGGCAGTAGGACCCTTGATGGCGAGGATGTCGCCCGGAGTGATGATACCGTCAGAAAGCGGTGTGCCTGCGCGTACGGCGTCGTGCTCCTGTACAAGAATCTGCTTAGAGAGCGATACGAGGTACTTGCGCTGGTCGCCGGTCTTCGATGTAACGATGATCTCGCGGTTGCCACGCTTCACCTTACCCATTGTCACCTCACCATCGATTTCTGATACGACAGCTGGGTTAGACGGGTTGCGAGCCTCGAAGAGCTCGGTTACACGTGGGAGACCACCGGTGATATCGCCTGCAGAACCTGCTGCACGTGGAATCTTAACGAGTGTGGTACCGGTCTTCACGGTCTGGCCGTCGTCGCATACTACGTGGCCGCCTACCGGGAAGTTGTATGTACCGATAACCTCGCCGTTTGCATCAAGCACGTCGCAGGTCGGCACCTTCGACTTGTCCTTAGAGTCGGTGATGATCTTCTCGGTAAGACCTGTCGCCTCGTCGGTCTCAGCGCGGTATGTGATGCCCTCGATAACGTCGTTGAAGCGGAGCGTACCTGCGTACTCTGTAACGATAACGGCGTTGAACGGGTCCCACTTAGCGATGAGGTCGCCCTTCTTCACAACGTCGCCATCCTTGAAGTAGAGCGAAGAACCGTAAGGCACGTTGACAGAAGCGAGTGCGATGTCGGTATTCGGGTCGACGAACTGCAACTCTGTAAGACGGCTCACTACCATCTGGCAGTTGACGTCCTTCTCGCCGTTGTTCTCTACGAACGGAACGACACGGAGGTCCTCAAACTTAAGCTTGCAGTCGTTCTTTGCTGTGATAGAAGCGTTGGCTGCTGCGTTACCAGCCACACCACCGGCGTGGAAGGTACGGAGAGTAAGCTGTGTACCCGGCTCACCGATAGCCTGAGCTGCGATGACACCGACAGCCTCGCCGAGCTGTACCATGCGCTGTGTAGCGAGGTTGCGGCCGTAACACTTCATGCATACGCCCTTCTTGCTCTCGCAAGTGAGCACCGAACGAATCTCTACGCTCTCGATTGGAGAGTCCTCGATGAACTGTGCCTTAGCCTCTGTGATCTCCTCGCCAGCATTGACGATAACCTCGCCAGTGCGCGGGTCGACAACGTCGTGTACTGACACACGACCGAGGATGCGCTCGCCGAGAGAAGAAACCACCTCGTCGCCGTTCTTAAGAGCGGTGCAGACAAGTCCGCGCAGTGTGCCGCAATCCTCCTCAGAGATGATTACGTCGTGCGAAACGTCTACAAGACGACGTGTAAGGTAACCGGCGTCGGCTGTCTTCATAGCGGTATCGGCAAGACCCTTACGGGCACCGTGCGAAGCGATGAAGTACTCGAGCACCGACATACCCTCCTTGAAGTTAGAGATAATCGGGTTCTCGATAATCTGATGACCCTCGGCACCTGCCTTCATAGGCTTAGCCATAAGACCACGCATACCAGAAAGCTGCTTGATCTGGTCCTTAGAACCACGGGCACCAGAGTCGAGCATCATGAATACGGCGTTGAAGCCCTGGTCGGCCTCTGTCATCTCCTTCATAAGGATGCTTGCGAGGTCGTTGTTCACGTGAGTCCAGGTATCGATCACCTGGTTGTAACGCTCGTTCTCAGTGATGAAGCCCATGTTATAGTTGTCCTGGATGGCGCGAATCTCTTCGTGACCGCGCTCCACGATTTCCTTCTTTTCTGGCGGGATGATAATATCGTCGAGGTTGAATGAAAGACCTGCAACGTAAGCCATACGGTAACCGAGGTTCTTGATGCCGTCGAGGAACTCGCAGGCACGAGCCATACCTACAGCCTTGATTACGTCGGAGATGAGTCCGCGCAGAGTCTTCTTAGAGATGATATCGTTGAAGAAGCCTACTTCCTCAGGGATGATCTGGTTGACGATGACACGTCCTACAGATGTCTCCACCATGCGCTTCTGGAGCTGGCCGTCCACTACGTCCTTCACGATTACCTTAACCGGAGCGTGGAGGTCGCACTTGCCCTCGTTGTAAGCAATGATAGCTTCCTCGTCGCCGTAGAACGAAAGGCCTGAACCCTTTGCACCCGGACGGAGCTTTGTAATATAGTAGAGACCGAGCACCATATCCTGTGACGGCACTGTGATAGGAGCACCGTTGGCAGGGTTGAGGATGTTGTGGCTCTGAAGCATCAGCACCTGAGCTTCGAGGATAGCCTCGTTGCTCAACGGAAGGTGAACAGCCATCTGGTCGCCGTCGAAGTCGGCGTTGAACGCCGTACATGCCAACGGGTGGAGCTGGATAGCCTTGCCCTCGATGAGCTTCGGCTGGAACGCCTGAATACCGAGACGGTGAAGTGTCGGCGCACGGTTGAGCATTACTGGGTGGCCCTTCATTACGTTCTCGAGGATGTCCCAGATAACCGGCTCGCGACGGTCTACGATCTTCTTTGCGCTCTTAACGGTCTTCACGATACCGCGCTCGATGAGCTTGCGGATGATGAACGGCTTGTAGAGCTCGGCTGCCATGAGCTTCGGCAGACCGCACTCGCCCATCTTCAGTTCCGGACCTACAACGATAACCGAACGTGCTGAATAGTCGACACGCTTACCGAGGAGGTTCTGACGGAAGCGGCCCTGCTTACCCTTCAAAGAGTCAGAGAGTGACTTGAGCGGACGGTTGGCGTCGCTCTTAACGGCGCTCGACTTGCGTGAGTTGTCGAAGAGGCTGTCTACCGCCTCCTGAAGCATACGCTTCTCGTTGCGGAGGATAACCTCAGGAGCCTTGATCTCTACGAGACGCTTCAGACGGTTGTTACGGATAATTACACGACGGTAGAGGTCGTTGAGGTCGGATGTTGCGAAACGACCGCCATCCAGCGGCACGAGCGGACGGAGCTCCGGCGGAGTAACCGGGATAATCTTCATGATCATCCACTCCGGACGGTTTACGCCCTTGCTTCCGCGGAATGCCTCTACAACCTGCAGACGCTTCAGAGCCTCTGTCTTGCGCTGCTGCGAAGAGTCGTTGTTGGCACGGTCGCGCAACTCGTATGAAAGAGAGTCGAGGTCGAGACCTGCGAGAAGATCGTAGACAGCCTCTGCACCCATCTTTGCGATGAACTTGTTCGGATCGCTGTCTTCAAGAAGGTCGTTCTCAGCACCGAGCTTGTTCTCTACGATGTCGAGATACTCCTCCTCGGTAAGGAGGTCCATCTTGTGCGAACCGTTGTACTCGTCACCCTGCTCGTCGGTGCGTCCTTCGAACGCACCGGGCTGGATAACTACATACTTCTCGTAGTAGATAACCTGATCGAGTCTCTTTGTCGGCATACCGAGCAGATAGCCGATCTTGTTAGGCAGCGAGCGGAAGTACCAGATGTGAGCTACGGGCACAACGAGTTCGATGTGTCCGCTGCGCTCACGGCGTACCTTCTTCTCAGTTACCTCAACACCGCATCGGTCGCAGACAATGCCCTTGTAGCGGATGCGCTTGTACTTGCCGCAGGCGCACTCATAGTCGCGTGTCGGACCGAAGATGCGCTCGCAGAACAAGCCGTCGCGCTCGGGCTTGTAGGTGCGGTAGTTGATGGTCTCAGGCTTGGTAACCTCACCATACGAATTTTCCAGGATCTCCTCCGGAGAGGCAAGACCGATGGTAATCTTCGTGAAATTATTCTTAACTTTTGTATCTTTCTTGAAAGCCATATATTTCTATAGTTTTGGGATGTTCGGATTAATCAAGTTTGATGCTCAGACCAAGACCGCGGAGCTCATGCAGGAGCACGTTGAGCGACTCTGGGATGCCCGGTGTAGGCATTGGGTCGCCCTTAACGATAGCCTCGTAAGCCTTTGAACGGCCCACTGTATCGTCGGACTTGATTGTCAGAATTTCCTGAAGCACGTGGCTGGCACCGAACGCCTCGATAGCCCAAACCTCCATCTCACCAAAACGCTGTCCACCGAACTGTGCCTTACCACCGAGCGGCTGCTGTGTGATGAGCGAGTACGGACCGATTGAACGGGCGTGCATCTTGTCCTCAACCATGTGACCGAGTTTCAAGAAGTATGTCACACCTACTGTAGCCGGCTGGTCGAAGCGCTCGCCTGTCTCACCATCATAAAGGTGTGTAGAGCAGAGGTGCGGCAGACCTGCCTTGTCTGTCCATTCAGAGAGGTCCTCAAGGTGAGCACCGTCGAAGATAGGTGTAGCGAACTTGACGCCGAGCTTACGGCCGGCAGCACCGAGGATAGCCTCGAAGATCTGACCGAGGTTCATACGAGAAGGCACACCAAGCGGGTTCAATACCAAGTCGACCGGACGACCGTCCTCGAGGAACGGCATATCCTCCATACGTGTAATCTTCGAAACGATACCCTTGTTACCGTGACGACCTGCGAGCTTATCACCTACGCCTATCTTACGCTTCTTTGCAACGTATACCTTAGCCATCTGGAGAATGCCTGAAGGCAGCTCGTCGCCGATGGTGATGGCGAACTTCTTACGCTTGAGCTCTGCGTCGAGCAGCTTGTACTTGCGTATATAGTTCATGATGAGCTTAGAGATGAGCTTGTCGGTGTGCTCGTCGCCGGTCCAGTCGTTCGACTGAATGCCGTCGTACTCGAGGTTCTTCAGCATTGTAGCTGTGAACTTGGTGCCCTTTGTGATGATCTCTGCACCTGAGTAGTCCTTAACACCCTGCGAAGCCTTGCCCTCGGTGAGTGTGAGGAGCTTGTCGACGAGAATGTCCTTCAAGTCGTCATTCTTTGCCTCGTACTCCTCGTCGATCTTGGCGAGAATCACCTTGTCCTGCTTCTTCGACTCGCGTGTCTTGACGGCACGAGAGAAGAGCTTCTTGTCGATAACCACACCGCTGAGCGACGGGTTAGCCTTGAGTGAAGAGTCCTTCACGTCGCCAGCCTTGTCGCCGAAGATGGCGCGGAGCAGTTTCTCCTCCGGTGACGGGTCGCTCTCGCCCTTCGGCGAAATCTTACCGATGAGGATGTCGCCCGGCTCGATGCGTGCACCGATGCGAACGATACCGTTGTCGTCGAGGTCCTTTGTAGCTTCCTCCGAAACGTTAGGAATATCGCTTGTGAACTCCTCCATGCCGCGCTTTGTCTCGCGAACGTCGAGTGAGTACTCGTCAACGTGTACAGATGTAAGCACGTCGTCGCGAATCATGCGCTCTGAAAGCACGATGGCGTCCTCATAGTTGTAACCCTTCCACGGCATGTAAGCCACGAGGAGGTTGCGACCGAGTGCGAGCTCGCCGTTCTCTGTAGCGTAACCCTCTGTGAGGATGTCGCCCTTCTTAACGCGCTGACCCTTGTTGCAGATAGGACGCAAGTCGATGGTCATGTTCTGGTTGGTGCGGCGGAACTTCGGAATGCGGTACTCCTTGAGAGCCGGCTCGAAGCTTACGAACTCCTCGTCGTCGGTGCGGTCGTAGAGGATGCGGATTGTTGTAGCGTCTACGTATTCGATAACGCCCTCGCCCTCTGCAGTAATCATTGTACGAGAGTCCTCGCACACCTGCTTCTCAAGACCTGTACCTACGATAGGTGCGTCGTTGTGGAGCAATGGCACTGCCTGGCGCATCATGTTACATCCCATGAGTGCGCGGTGACCGTCGTCGTGCTCCAAGAACGGGATAAGACCTGCCGACACAGATGCAATCTGCTGCGGAGAGACGTCCATGAGGTCTACGTCTGATGGCGGCACAACCGGGAACTCGGCGTTCTGACGGCACTTAACGTTGTCGCGGATGAACGAACCGTCCTCGCGCAGAGGAGCGTTACCCTGACCGATTACGTGGTCTTCCTCTTCCTCAGCGGTGAGGTATACTACGTGGTCGTTATTGAGGTCGACGAGCGAATCCTTTACGCGGCGGTAAGGAGTGGCGATGAAGCCGAGCTCGTTGATAGTTGCGTAAACGCAGAGAGACGAGATAAGACCGATGTTCGGACCCTCAGGGCTCTCAATCGGGCAAAGACGTCCGTAGTGTGTATAGTGTACGTCTCGCACCTCGAAGCCTGCACGCTCACGTGACAGACCGCCAGGACCGAGTGCCGAGAGACGACGCTTGTGAGTAACCTCGGCAAGCGGGTTGGTCTGGTCCATGAACTGCGAGAGCGGGTTGGTGCCGAAGAACGAGCTTACAACGCTCGAGATTGTCTTGGCGTTGATAAGGTCTGTCGGCTGGAACACCTCGTTGTCACGCACGTTCATGCGCTCGCGGATCGTGCGGCTCATACGTGCCAGACCGATAGAGAACTGGTTGCTGAGCTGCTCGCCTACTGTGCGTACGCGGCGGTTAGAGAGGTGGTCGATATCGTCAACAGTTGCGTTAGAGTTAACCAACTGGATGAGATAGCGGATGATGGCGATGATATCCTCCTTTGTAAGAACGCGTGTCTCAGAGTCGATGTCGAGACCGAGCTTCTTGTTGATGCGGTAGCGACCAACTTCGCCGAGGTCGTAGCGCTTGTCAGAGAAGAATATGTTCTGGAACACCTCGCGTGCCGATGCGTCATCAGCCGGGTCAGCGTTGCGGAGCTGACGGTAGATGTAGAGCACAGCCTCCTTCTCAGAGTTAGAGGGGTCTTTAGCGAGAGTGTTGAAAATGATTGAGTAGCGTGAAGCTGCCTCTACGTCCTTGTGGAGAAGCACTGAAGCGTTGCCCGACTCGAGGATGTCGTCGATGTTCTCTTCTGTGAGCACAGTCTCGCGCTCCATGATAACCTCGTTGCGCTCGATAGACACAACCTCGCCCGTATCCTCGTCTACGAAATCCTCGTTCCAGGTCTTCAGCACACGTGCGGCGAGCTTGCGGCCGATGGCAGCCTTCATGTTCTTCTTGTTCACATTCACCTCCTCAGCAAGGTCGAATATCTGGAGGATATCCTTGTCCTGCTCGAAGCCCATGGCGCGCAGAAGAGTTGTTACGGGCAACTTCTTCTTACGGTCGATGTATGCGTACATCACGTTGTTGATGTCGGTAGCGAACTCAATCCACGAACCCTTGAACGGGATGATACGTGCCGAGTAGAGCACAGTACCATTGGCATGCACACCCTGACCGAAGAACACGCCCGGCGAGCGGTGCAACTGCGAAACGACTACGCGCTCTGCACCGTTGATGACGAACGTACCGTTGGATGTCATGTAAGGGATAGTGCCAAGGAAAACGTCCTGTATGAATGTGCCGAAGTCTTCGTGGTCGGGATCCGTACAGTAGAGTTTCATCTTAGCCTTCAAAGGTACGCTATATGTAAGACCGC
>ULUS01001180.1_pt1 | contig 18061 bp, 9 predicted proteins | sample 1958761 | NCBI WGS metagenome assembly ULUS01 (sample SAMEA4835767, study PRJEB28245) | human gut metagenome | biome: gut microbiome; material: fecal sample | place: Denmark | collected 2008
GAGAACTCCACCAGCCTTCCGGTCTTGATCTCCACCGCCTCCACCTTTTCTATCAGGTCTTTCACCTCGGCACCGTAGGCCCCGATGTTCTGCACGGCACTCGCCCCCACCTCACCGGGAATGAGCGAGAGGTTCTCGGCTCCGTGCCAGCCCTTGCCCACGCAGAGTGCCACCACGTCGTCCCACACTTCGCCCGAACCGCAGCGCAGCAGCACGCTGGCACCACAGTCTTCGGCCTCACATCCCTTGATGGCCGAGTGGACCACGGTGGCAGGATAGTCGGCCGTGAGCAGCAGGTTGCTGCCACCTCCGATGATGAGCAGGGGGAAATCGGCGTCGGCAAGCGAACGCACCAGCGACTGGGCTTCTTCTACCGAAGCATATTCCACAAAGCGTCTGCACTTGGCAGCTATGCCGAACGTGTTGTGCGGCAAGAGGTCGTATGACTTGAGGTCTTTCATCATTGCACGAGTTTAATGAGTTTCCATTGACCATTCTTTTTCCTGAACGTCAGCTCGGTCTCGAATCCGTTGGCTATGCCGCGAAGCACGAAAATCTTCTGCGTGCTCTCGGTGTATTTCTGTCCGTAGATAATGTTGTAGATGAATCCGTGGGGCAGTTCGGGAGCGAAGCTCGGCCACTGCCATGGCTCGATGGTTCCGGTCATGGTGCTGAAGTCGTCGTCGGGGTCAGGCCCGGTGAACACCACAGGGTCGTTCACATGACGGTTCTGGAAGGCGGTGTCGGTGGCAAACTTGTCGTAGAACTTCAGGAACGAGGCATTCTTGTTCTCATAAAGTCCCTTGTGGCGTATGCCCTCCAGCATCCATTCGCCTTGACGGCGGAAGAAGAAATATTGCTTGACCGACTTCTTTCCGAAGTAGATTTTCTCCACCACCACATTGTCTATCGTGGTGTCCTTCACCAGATTCATCTGCTTGCGGTTGTCGAAAATCAGCGTGTAGTAATCCTGGTCCATGAAGAAGTGTTCCATCTTCCATTGCTTCTTTTTCACATAGGAAAGCTTGCCGAACCTGTCGACAGGCAGCGGAAACTTGATGCGCTTCATCTGCAGCTTGCGGTTGGCGGCAAAGTTGAAGATGAAATCGTCGAACAATTCGTCTGCCGCCTTGGGCATTGGGGTCTCCGAGATAAGGTTGTCGAGTGTGTCGACCTTTGAAGTGTCTGCGGGCAACGTGTCTGCCACAATCGTGTCGGTGCTTGCCTGCTTCTTGTCAGTGCATCCTGTAGACCAGCACGAGATGATGACCGCAACAAGAAAAACACATAATACACTTTTTTTCATAAACATAATAACTATAGGATAATGTACCCTCAAATTTCTGCAAAAGTACAACTTTATTTCGATTTATGCTCTATTTTAAGCTAAAAATATTACCTTTGCATTGTTTTTGGCAGACACCCCTACCCGCCCCCGGAAACAGGTGCCGCCAAGCAAGTCAAGAAGAACAGAAAAAGAACAACAGATATGTTATTAGAGAAGATTGAAGCGCTCCTCAAAGAAGTGAGCGAACTGACGGCCTCCAATGCAGAGGAAATAGAGGCACTGCGTTTGAAATATCTCAGCAAGAAGGGCGAAATCAATGCCCTGATGGCCGACTTCCGCAACGTGGCTGCCGAGGACAAGAAAGCCGTGGGCATGAAGATCAACGAACTGAAGCAGATGGCCATCGACAAGATCAACACACTCAAGGAGCAGGCCGAAACTGCCGAAAGCGAAAGCGACGACATTGACCTTACACGCACTCCCTATCCCATCAAGCTCGGCACACGCCATCCGCTTACCGTCACACGCAACCAGATTATCGACATTTTCTCGCACATGGGCTTCACACTCGCCGAAGGACCTGAAATCGACGACGACCTCCACGTGTTCACCAAGCTCAACTTTGCCGCCGACCATCCGGCCCGCGACATGCAGGACACCTTTTTCGTGGAGCAAAACCCGAACGACGTGACCAAGAACATATTGCTCCGTTCACACACCAGCAACGACCAGAGCCGCATCATGGAGCACCAGCAGCCACCCATCCGCGTGATCTGCCCCGGACGCGTCTACCGCAACGAGGCCATCTCTGCCCGTGCCCACTGCTTCTTCCATCAGGTCGAAGGTCTGTATGTCGACAAGAACGTGTCGTTCACCGACCTGAAGCAGGTGTTGCTCACCTTCGCCCGCGAGATGTTCGGTCCCGACACAAAGATACGTCTCCGTCCGAGCTACTTCCCCTTCACCGAGCCCAGCGCCGAAATGGACATCTCCTGCCACATCTGCGGCGGCAAGGGCTGTGGCTTCTGCAAGCACACCGGCTGGGTGGAAATCCTCGGTTGCGGCATGGTAGACCCCAATGTGCTCGAGGCTTGTGGCATCGACAGCAAAGTCTACACAGGCTATGCCTTCGGCATGGGTGTGGAGCGCATCACCAACCTGAAATACCAGGTGGCTGACCTCCGCATGTTCTCCGAAAACGATACCCGTTTCCTTGACGAATTCAAATCAGCTTATTAATACATAATTGAAATAACGACAAAGAGAAATCCCCTCTGCCGTCCCTGTAGACAGCAGAGGGGATTCTCATTTACAGGTAACAAGAGCATTGGTGCCATATCCCCGCCCTTGGAAAGCCTGCACCTCAGCAAGCTGTACATCATGTACCGATGGTTGTCCCGCAGAAGGTGTTGCTGTTTAAAAGGAAATCCCCTCTGCCGTCCTAACAGACAGCAGGGGGGATTCTCATTTTCAGGCGGCAGGAGCACTGGTTGCCATATCCCTGCCATTGAAAAACCTGCACCTCAGCAAGCTGTACATCATGAGCCGATAATTATCCGCAGAAGGTGTTGCTGTTTAAAAGGAAATCCCCTCTGCCGTTCTGCGACGACAGAGGGGATTCTCATTGTTGCCCTCTATAGGCATTCGGGGTACAACTCCCCTTATGCCAATGAAAGGCCTGCACCTTAGAAGATATAAGTGCGCTCCAACCAGTAGATAATCATACCTGCCAGGTAACCCACAAAGGCTATCCAACTCACGTGCTTCATATACCAGCCGAAGGTAATCTTTTCGAGACCCATCACCACTACGCCTGCAGCACTTCCGATGATAAGCATCGAACCGCCCACACCGGCACAATAGGCGAGCAACTGCCAGAAGATGCCGTCCACTGCCATGTCGCCTGTAGGAGCAACGGGATACATGCCCATGCAACCTGCCACAAGAGGCACATTGTCGACAATACTTGAGAGCACACCGATGATGCCTGTCACCATGTAGTGGTTGCCGTCGAAGGCCACGTTCAGGCCCTGGCCGAGCATGGTCAGCACGCCGATGGTTTCCAGACAAGCCACAGCCATGAGGATGCCGAGGAAGAAGAGAATGGTACTCATGTCAATGCGTGAGAGCATGTTGGTCACACGCTTCTGCATGCCGCCCTTGTCGCTGGCACGATGCAGGTTGCGGTAGAATATCTCCGTCACCGTCCACAGCAAGCCGAGGATAAGGAGAATGCCCACGAACGGAGGCAGATGGGTGATCGACTTGAAGATGGGCACGAAGATAAGACCGCCCACACCCACGAAGAACACAATCTTGCGCTGCAGTGCCGTGAAGTCGCTCGTTGCCACAGCCGATGCACTGTTGTCAGTGGTGACAATCTCGCCCTTCAGCGAAAGCGAGAGAATGTAGGCAGGCACCACCATCGACACAACGGAAGGCACGATGATTTCCTTAATAACACCGGCAGCCGTAATCAGGCCCTTGTTCCAGAGCATGATGGTTGTCACGTCGCCAATAGGCGAGAATGCGCCGCCCGAATTGGCAGAGATGATGACCAGCGAGGCATAGATGATGCGGTCCTTGTGGTCAGCCACGAGCTTGCGCAGAATCATGATCATCACGATACTGGTGGTAAGGTTGTCGAGGATGGCGGAAAGGAAGAAGGTCATCACGGCAATACGCCACAGCAGGGCTTTCTTGCTCTTGGTCTTCATCATGTCCTTCACGAAGTTGAATCCTCCGTTCTGGTCCACCAATTCCACGATGGTCATGGCGCCCATCAGGAAGAAGAGCGTCGTGGCGGTACTGCCGAGATGCTTCTCCATGACGTCACTCACGGCAAGAGCCACATTGTCACCGATGGCGCTTGAAATGTAACTTCCCGGATCCAACATGAAGAGTGTCCAGCAGAACACGAACATCAGCAGCGCAATGGCAGCCTTGTTCACCTTTGTCAGGCTTTCAAGGGCAATGCAGAGATAGCCCAGCACGAAAACCGTGACAATAGCAATTGTTAATGTTGTCATTTGTTTTTGTTTTATGATTTAGTTTTGTTTGTCCTTATTCTGTTCCTTGTTCAAGCATGTTGAGGAAGGTGTCCTCGTCGACAATGGGCACGCCGAGTTTCTCTGCCTTCTGCAGTTTGGAGGGTCCCATGTTGTCACCCGCCAGTATGAAACTGGTCTTGCCGCTGATGCTGCCCACGTTCTTGCCTCCGTTTTGCTCGATCATGGCCTTGTATTCGTCGCGGCTGTGCTTGGCAAACACACCGCTGATGACGATGCTCTTGCCAGCCAGCACGTCAGAGCCGCCCGTCAGCTGCTCTTCCGACAGCTGCATCTGCAGTCCGTAGCGTCTCAGGCGGTCAACAATCTGCAGGTTGCGCTCGTCGTGGAAATAGGTAATCACGCTCTTGGCAATCACCTCGCCCACGCCTTCAATCTCAAGCAGTTGGTCGAGCGTGGCATGCTGCAGGGCGTCCATGGTCTTGAAGTGGCGCGCTATGAGCCTGGCCGAAGTATCGCCCACGAAGCGTATGCCGAGGGCAAACACCACGCGTTCGAAGGGCACTTGCTTGGAAGCCTCTATACCCTGTACTATCTTTTGTGCCGAACGGGTGCGGCTTCCGTCGCCGTTGATGTCCTGCACGGTGATGTCGTAAAGGTCTGCCACATTATGTATCAGTCCGCGGCGGTAATAGTCGTCCACGGTTTCGGGGCCGAGCGAGTCTATGTTCATCGCCTTGCGGGCAATGAAATGCTCGATGCGCCCCTTGATTTGCGGCGGACAGCCGGAGTCGTTGGGGCAATAGTGCACGGCTTCGCCCTCGTATCTCACCAGCTTGGCACCGCACACAGGGCAGGTGTCGATGAACTTCACCGGCTGGGCGTCGGCAGGCCTCTTGGAGAGTTCCACTCCTACTATCTTGGGAATAATCTCTCCGCCTTTCTCCACATATACATAGTCGCCCACATGCAGGTCGAAACTCTTGATGAAGTCCTCGTTGTTGAGTGTGGCGCGCTTCACGGTGGTGCCAGCCAGCTGCACAGGCTCCATGTTGGCCACGGGAGTGATGGCTCCCGTTCTGCCCACCTGATAGGTCACCTCGTTGAGCCGGGTGCACTCGCGCTCTGCCTTGAACTTGTAGGCGATGGCCCAGCGCGGACTCTTGGCGGTGTAGCCCAGGTGGCGCTGCTGCCTGAGCGAGTTCACCTTGAGCACGATGCCGTCGGTAGCCACGGGCAGGTTCTTGCGTTCCGTGTCCCAGTAGTTGATGAAGTCGTATATTTCCTGCAGGGTCTTCACCTTCTTCATGCCCTCGCTTATCTTGAATCCCCACTTGCGTGCCTCCTCGAGATTCTCGTAGTGTCCGTCCGTGGGCAGCGTGTCGCCGAGCAGATAGTAGAGGTAGGAATCAAGCTGCCGGCTTGCCACGAGTGCCGAGTTCTGACTCTTGAGCGTGCCGCTTGCCGCATTGCGCGGATTGGCGAAGAGGGGTGCCTCGGCAGCTTCGCGCTCGGCATTGAGGCGCTCGAACACCTTCCAGGGCATGAGTATCTCGCCACGTATTTCGAACTCGTGCGGATAGCCTGTGCCGGGGAGCACGAGCGGTATGGCACGGATGGTGCGCACGTTGGCTGTCACGTCGTCGCCGTGCACGCCGTCGCCGCGGGTAACGCCCTGCACGAGTCGTCCGTCCACGTAGGTGAGCGAGATGGACAGGCCGTCGTATTTCATCTCGCAGCACACGTCGAAGTCCTCGCCGTCGAGTCCCCGCTTCACGCTGTCATACCATTCCGCCACGTCCTGTTCGTTATAGGTGTTGGCGAGTGAGAGCATGGGATATTTGTGGGTCACCTGCCTGAAGTTCTGGTTCAGGTCGCTGCCCACGCGCTGTGTCGGAGAGTCGGGGTCAGCCATCTCGGGATGCCGGGCTTCGAGGTCTTGCAGTTCGTGCATCATCATGTCGAAGTCCTGGTCGCTCACGGTGGGCTGATTCAGTACATAGTATTTGTAATTATGCTCGTGCAGTTCCTTGCGGAGCTGCAGAATGCGTTCCTTGTCTTCCATAATATAATATTATCGGTTGCAAAAATAAGAAAAGAATCCCGTCCGTGCAAACATTCCGTATTAAAAAGTAAGGGCAAAACAAAAGCCGGTGCTTCCGGGCACCGGCTTTTGACATGATATGATAATGGGTCTGTTACAGGTCAAGATACTTCACGTAGCAGAAGTCCTGTCGGTGAGGCAGGTTCTCGTTCTTCGGATACATGCGCACAGCCACCTTGAACGATCCAGCCACGTCGGGCTGTACGGTGCACTCGAAGGTGTAGTTGTTGCCCTCGTGTCCCTTCACCTCGAACGGCTTCACTTCATACACAGAGTCTGCGTTGTTCTGGTTCTTGATGATCACCAGTTCCAGTCCCACGGCATTGTCGAGTCCCTGCTCGTCGATGACGTAGCGTATGGTTGTTGGCACACCGGTTTCCACGCCGTTGAGAGCCTCCACGTTTTTCGATACCACGTGTATTCCGTCCCAGCGTTCTGCCACGGTTTCCTTCCAGAGGGCGATGTCCTTGGCGAGGCGGTTGTCGTTGGCAGAAAGTTTGGCGAAGCGGGCAGCCTCCTTGCAGTAGAACTTGTCGTAGTAGTCGTCGAGCTGTCGCTTCATGGTGTAGTGGGGAGCGATGGTGGCGATGGAGTTCTTGATGGTCTTCACCCAGCCTTCGCTGTAGCCCTTCTTGTTGCGGTTGTAGTAAAGAGGGATAATCTCGTTCTCGAGCAGTCCGTAGATGGTGGCAGCGTCGAGCTGGTCCTGATAACCCTGGTTCTCGTAGGTGCGCTTCTCGGGGAGTGCCCATCCGGCACCCTCACGGTAGCCTTCCACCCACCATCCGTCGAGCACGGAGAGGTTGACCACACCGTTCATCTCGGCCTTCTCGCCCGATGTGCCCGAAGCCTCAAGCGGACGTGTAGGCGTGTTCATCCAGATGTCGACACCCGAAACGAGGCGGCGTGCGAGCTGCATGTCGTAGTCCTCGAGGAAGATGATCTTGCCGAGGAACTCTGGACGCTGGCTGATTTCGAATATCTTCTTGATGAGTCCCTGTCCGGCACCGTCAGCCGGGTGAGCCTTGCCCGAGAAGATGAACTGCACGGGGTGCTCGGGATTGTTGACGATCTTGGACAGGCGGTCAAGGTCGGTAAAGAGCAGGTGTGCGCGCTTGTAGGTGGCGAAGCGGCGGCAGAAACCGATCATCAGCGTGTCGGGACTGATGCGCTGCAGGAGCGACACCACGTGTGCGGGATTGCCCTGGTTCTTGAGCCAAGTCTCGGTGAACTTCTCACGGATGTAGCTCACGAGTTTCTTCTTCAGTGCCATACGTGTTGACCATATTTCCTCGTCGGGCACGTTATAGATGGCGTGCCATATTTCCTCGTTGCTCTGGTCGCTCATGAAGTTGGAGTCGAAGTTGTCGGCATATACCTTGCGCCATTCCGTGGCTGTCCATGTGGGTAAGTGCACGCCGTTGGTCACGTAGCCCACGTGGTTTTCCTCGGGATAGTAGCCCTTCCAGATGGGGGCGAACATGCGCTGGCTCACCCATCCGTGGAGTTTGCTCACGCCGTTCACTTCCTGACAGGTGTTGCAGGCGAAGGTTGACATGCAGAAGCGCTCCGAGTGGTCGTCGGGGTTCTGGCGTCCCATGCCGATGAACTCATCCCAGGTGATGCCCAGGCGCTGCGGATAGCCGCCCATGTACTTGCCGAAGAGAGCCTCGTCGAAATAGTCGTGGCCGGCAGGCACTGGTGTGTGCACGGTGTAGAGTGAAGAGGCGCGCACCAGTTCGAGAGCCTGGTTGAAGGTCAGTCCGCCGTCCACGTAGTCGCACAGGCGCTGGAGGTTGCACAGGGCAGCGTGGCCCTCGTTGCAGTGGTAGATATCCTTCTTGATGCCGAGTTTCTTGAGCATCAGTATGCCGCCCATACCGAGCAGTATTTCCTGTTTGAGTCGGTTTTCCCAGTCACCGCCGTAGAGTGAGTGTGTGATGGGTTTGTCGAACTCAGAGTTCATTTCGTTGTCAGTGTCAAGCAGATACAGCTTCACGCGGCCCACGTTCACTCTCCACACATAGGCATGCACCTGGTAGTTCATGTAGGGCACGTCGATGACCATCGGTGTGCCGTCTTCGTTGAGCTGGCGTTCGATGGGCAGCGAGTTGAAGTTCTGAGCCTCGTAGTTGGCAATCTGCTGTCCCTCCATGTTGAGCGACTGCTTGAAGTAGCCGAAGCGGTAGAGGAAGCCCACGGCACACATGTCCACGTTGCTGTCCGATGCCTCCTTCACGTAGTCACCGGCGAGCATGCCCAGACCTCCCGAATAGATTTTGAGCACCTGGTTGATACCATATTCCATGCAGAAGTAAGCCACGGAAGGACGGGTCTTGTCGGGCTCCACGTCCATGTATTCGCGGAATTTCTTGTACACATCGTGCACCTTCTTCATGATGGACTTGTCTTTCACGATGGCCTCTTTGCGCTCGTAGTTGAGGTTCTCGAGCAAGAGCACGGGGTTCTGTCCGGCCTGTTCATAGAGGTCCTTGTCAAGGCTCTGCCACATTTCGCGTGCCTCGTAGTTCCAGCACCACCACATGTTGTGAGCCAGCTCGTCCAGACACTTCAGTTCTTCCGGAAGCTTTGATTTCACTGCCAGCTCCTTCCACTGGGGAGCGTTGGAATAATCTGCTTTGATTTTCATATTTGCGGTAATTATTTAGTTTGTTTCTGTTTGTCTGTTCTTTCTCTCTTCGGCCTTTCTCAGGGCAATGTCGTAGGCTTCATAATAATATTGTATGAAGTTGCTCCACAGTGCCTTCTTCGAGAGTTTTTCGGCATTGGTACGGGCCTTGGTCACCTGTGACTTGGTGAAAGCCGAATACTTGGCCACGGTGTCCTTGATGGCGTCTGCCACCTCCGAGTAGTTATAGTCGGTGCGGTGTATCACCTTCACGCCGTCTTCTATCTCGCTGTTTCCGCCCTTCTCGCTGTTGGCCCACAGTCCGAATCCTGCCAGGTCGGTTGTGATGCAGGGCACCTTGAACGCCACTGCCTCCAGGGGTGTGTAGCCCCAGGGCTCGTAGTAGGAAGGATAGACGCAGAGGTCGTTGCCGAGCACCACGTCGTAGTAGGGAAGGTTGAAGATGCCGTCGTTGCCGGTGAGGTAGCATGGCAGGAAGATGAGCTTCACGCGGTCTTCCTTGCGGTTCTGCATGTCGAGGTATTTCAGCATGTCGAGCACGTTGTCGTGGCTCATGTTGTGGAGCCAGTGTGTCAGGCAGGGCACCTCGAGTGGCGTGTCGTAGCTCTGTCCGCTTTCGAGACGTTCCTTCAGGTCTTGCCGTGGCTCTCCCACCCATCCGGGCACCTCGATGAAGGCGAGCACTGTCTTTTTCAGTGCGTTGTCGCGGAGCAGCCGGTTCATGGCCTCGATATACACGTCGACGCCCTTGTTGCGGAATTCGTAGCGTCCGCTGGTCGATACGATGAGCACATCCTCGTCCTTGAGGTTCTCGCCCAGCAGGGCGTTGGCTATGTGGAGTGCCTTCTGGCGTGCCACCCTGCGCTTGCGGGTGAAGGTGATGCCTTTGGGCACGAAACTGTTGTCGAAGCCGTTGGGCAGCACCACGTCCACAGGCTTGTCCAGGAGTTCCTTGCACTCCCTGGCTGTGATTTCGCTCACGGTGGTGAAGCAGTCCACGTTCATGGCGGTCTGCTTCTCTATGCTGTGCTTGCTCTGCATGTTCAGTTCGCCCGCCATCTGGTCGCCATTGTAGGCGAAGAGGTAGTCATAGAGGGGCTTGTTGTTGCCGGCTATGCTGCGGCCTATGCTGGTGGCGTGGGTGGTGAATATGGTGGCCACCTGTGGCAGGCGGTCTTTCACGTAGAGCAGTCCCAGGCCGGTCATCCACTCGTTGCCGTGGTAGATCACCTTCATGCTGTCGTTGAGGCAGAAGCGGTAGAAACTCTCCACCACCTTGCCTGCCGCATAGGAGAACATGGACGCCTCGTCGTAGTCGCCGTAGGCGTGCAGGCTGTCCACCTGGAATTTCTCCCACAGGCGGGTATAGATTTCGTCTTTCTGCTGGAAATAGGGATTGAAGTCCACGAGCACAGAAATGGGCTCGCCAGGTATGTTCCATCTGCCCACCTTCACGTGCAGCCCTTCCTTGCGGGCAGCGTCTTTCCAATCGGAAAGCAACTGTGGGTCTTCGGTGAAATAAGGGCATGCGGTGTCTTTCCAACAGTCTGGTCCGATGAAGATGATGTGGTCTTTCATGGCATCCTGCAGCGTCTTGGCCCGCGTGGATAATACGGTGTAGATACCTCCTACCTTATTGCACACTTCCCAACTGCTTTCGAAGATATAGTCGGGAGTCATTTTGTCTTTCATCATAAGTGTTTGTTTTTAGCAGGCCCGGCATGTATCATGCACGGGCAGTCAAATTATGTGTCTTGAAACTGCCTTCTCTGTTACCACAAAGGTAACATAAAAAGGGGAGAACCGCAAGTGCAGGGGAACATTTTTTCAAAATAACGTTCTTTTGATGATATAAATTAAATTGTTTGCGGTAACTTTGCAGCAATTAATAGCAAACGTCATGAAAAAAGCATTGTTTTCTTTTCTCCTGCTGTTCTTTGCCGCCACCATGATGGCGCAGACCGACAGCACCACCTTCAAGGGGTATCTCTATAACGACGAGTATAAGGTCTACCTGAAGATTGACTTCTACAAGCAGAACATCACCGTGCCCGGCCAAGAGGTCTACGGCGAGTTGCCGGGCTATTTCGGTGCACGCCGCGACACGCGCCTCTGGCTCATCACCGACGCGAAGGTCGACAAGAAGGGCAAGCGTGCCACGGTGTCAATCATCAACGACTTCGGCAGTGAGGACCTTACCGCCGCCCTCTACCCTAACCCTGACGGCACCTTCACGCTGGAACAGCTCAAGGGCAGCAAACTCAAGATTGTGGTGAACCGCAAGTGGCTGAAGATTCCCGCCAAACTGATTCTCAAGAAGGATCCCAAGCGCGTGTAGTTTTTTCCACCTATACAGGCTGATTAGTTCCGTCACAGCGGGCTGAAAGCAAAGTTATACAGCCTTGGGCGTAGGCAGCCCAAGACACCATTCCGGCGGATTGGAAATCCGTCGGAGCATAACGTTGCATGTTCATTCTCCATTATCTAAATCTTCCGCTAAACTCTCTCCATGCATATCTAATACCATTTGTTACATCATTGACTAATTCCCCACATAACCAACATTCCCACATAACCAACATTCCCACTAACCAACATTCCCACATAACCACGTTCCGACACAAACTACACGAATCATAAGCAACATTCCCGCTAACTACGCGAAACGAAAAAAGGGAGACACACCCTTGAACAGAATGTGTCTCCCTTGGGAGATGGTTATGTTGTCTCGACCCATGGTCCGGACGGAGCCGGACCCGGGACGGGATTTCAATCGTGAGGATTAAGCCTCGGTAGCGTCGCTCCAGTCTTCCTTGCTCTTGCGGATGTAGCTCTCGTAGCGCAGCTTGGCCATTCTTTCGGTGGCGGCGAAGAGTTCGTCGGCCTCGTTAGGATAAGCCTTCTTCACTGACATGAAGCGTACTTCGTGCATGAGGTAATCCTGGAACAGGCTCCAGTCTGGCTCCTTAGAGTCGAGAGAGAATGGGTTCTTGCCCTGGGCTGCCAACGCTGGGTTGTAGCGCCACAGGTGCCAGTAACCGCAAGCCACGGCACGAGCTTCCTCAGCCTGGCTGCGTCCCATACCGCCCTTGATCTTCAGACCGTGGTTGATACATGGAGCGTAAGCGATAACGAGTGATGGGCCGGGATAAGCCTCAGCCTCGCGGATGGCCTTGAGGCACTGTGCGTTGTCGGCACCCATAGCCACCTGAGCCACGTAAACATAGCCGTAAGTGGTGGCAATCATGCCGAGGTCCTTCTTGCGTACGCGCTTGCCGCGTGCGGCAAACTGTGCGATGGCGCCCAGAGGAGTAGCCTTGGAAGACTGACCGCCGGTGTTGGAGTAAACCTCGGTGTCGAGCACGAGCAGGTTCACGTCTTCGCCCGAAGCGATCACGTGGTCGAGACCGCCGTAACCGATATCGTAAGAGGCACCGTCACCACCGATGATCCACTGTGAACGCTTCACGAGGTAGTGATCCAATGTCTTGAGTTCCTTGCATGTTTCGCAGCCTGCGGCAGCACCTTCAGCGATGAATGGCTTCAGCTTGGCGGCAGCTACCTTCGATGCGTCAGCGTCGTCCTTGGCAGCAATCCATTCCTTGGCGGCAGCCTTGTAGTCCTCGGAAGCCTTGTCGGAAGCGATGATTTCGTTCAGAAGAACTTCCACGCGCTCCTTCATCTTCTTGTTGCCGAGCACCATACCCATACCGAACTCGCAGAAGTCCTCGAACAGAGAGTTGTCGAAGGCAGGACCCTGACCCTTCTCGTTGGTGGTGTAAGGAGTAGATGGGATAGAGGCTGAGTAGATGGATGAACAACCTGTGGCGTTGGCAATCATCTGGCGGTCACCGAAGAGCTGGGCAACGAGCTTCACGTATGGAGTCTCGCCGCAACCTGAGCAAGCGCCTGAGAATTCGAACAGAGGAGTGGCGAACTGAGAGTTCTTGGGGCTCTGCTTGATGTCCACGAGATTCTGCTTTGTCTTCACGCTCTTCACGCAGTAGTCCCAACCCTTGGCAAGGTCGATCATCTCCTGGCTGTCTGGGTTGTAAGGCTTCATGGTGAGAGCCTTCTCGCCCTTCTTGCCCGGACAAACGTCGGCACAGTTGCCGCAGCCGAGACAGTCGAGTGGTGAAGGTTCGATGACGAAGTGCATGCCCTTCATGGCAGCGGGAGCCTTCATCTCAACGGTTGTGCCGTTGAAGCCCTTGAGTTCCTCGTCGTCGAGAACGAACGGACGGATGGCTGAGTGAGGACAAACGAAGGCACACTTGTTACACTGGATACAGTTTTCAGCGTTCCATACGGGCACGAATGCCTCTACGCCGCGCTTCTCGTAGGCGGCTGTTCCGTTCTGCCATGTGCCGTCCACGGTGCCGTGCTTCACGAAGTCTGACACCTTGAGCAGGTCACCGGCCTGTGCGTTGATAGGACGCACGAGTTCCTTCACGAATGCAGGAGCGTCGTCTTCCTTCACGGGATCGTCTGGCAGGTTGGCCCATGCTGGGTCTACGGTGAGCTGCTTGTACTCGCCACCGCGGTCCACGGCCTTGTAGTTCAGGTTCACCACGTCTTCGCCCTTCTTGCCGTAAGACTTCACGATGAACTTCTTCATCTGCTCCACGGCGAGGTCTACTGGGATCACGCCTGTGATGCGGAAGAATGCGCTCTGGAGGATGGTGTTGGTGCGGTTGCCCAGACCGATTTCCTGAGCGATCTTGGTGGCGTTGATGGTGTATACGGTGATGTTGTTCTTGGCGAAGTAGCGCTTCACCTTGTTAGGCATGAAGTCCACGAGTTCCTGTCCTTCGAAGATGGTGTTCAAGAGGAAGGTTCCGTTCTTCTGCAGACCGCGTGTCACGTCGTACATGTGGAGGTAAGCCTGTACGTGGCAAGCCACGAAGTTAGGTGTGTTCACCAGGTATGTAGAGTGAATCTCGTGGTCACCGAAACGGAGGTGTGAGCAGGTGAAACCGCCCGACTTCTTTGAGTCGTAAGAGAAGTAAGCCTGGCAGTACTTGTCGGTGTTGTCGCCGATGATCTTCACGGAGTTCTTGTTGGCACCTACAGTACCGTCGGCACCGAGTCCGTAGAACTTGGCCTCGAAGATGCCTTCGCCGCCCATCGGGATTTCCTCAACCTCTGGAAGTGAGGTGAAGGTAACGTCGTCGATGATGCCCACTGTGAAGTGGTTCTTGGGCTCGTCGAGCTTGAGGTTGTTGAATACGGAGATGATCTTGGCAGGTGTGGTGTCGCTTGATCCGAGACCGTAGCGGCCGCCCACGATGAGAGGCTTGTTCTCCACGTCGTAGAAGGCGCTCTTCACGTCGAGGTAGAGAGGCTCGCCCTCTGCTCCTGGCTCCTTGGTGCGGTCGAGCACGGCAATCTTCTTGCAGCTCTTTGGCACGGCAGCCAGCAGGTGCTTCACGCTGAACGGACGGTAGAGGTGAACGCTCACCATACCAACTTTCTCGCCCTGCTTGGTGAGGTAGTCGATGGCCTCGCGGGCAGCCTCGGTGGCTGAACCCATCAGGATGATGACGCGCTCTGCGTCGGCAGCGCCGTAGTAGTCGAACAGGTGGTGCTCACGGCCGGTAATCTTGCCGAGCTCCTGCATGTAGTGCTCCACAACCTCAGGAATCTGGTCGTAGGCTGAGTTGCAGGCCTCACGGTGTGTGAAGAATGTCTCGGGGTTCTCGGCTGTACCGCGAGTTACAGGACGCTCTGGTGTGAGGGCGCGGTCGCGGAAGCGCTTGATGTCGGCTGGGTCAACGAGCTTGGCCACTTCTTCCTGGTCGAGGCACTCAATCTTGTGATACTCGTGAGAGGTGCGGAATCCGTCGAAGAAGTTGATGAAGGGGATGTCTGTCTTCAGTGTGGCGAGGTGTGGCACTGCAGAGAGGTCCATCACTTCCTGCACTGAACCTGAGCAGAACATGGCGAAGCCGGTCTGGCGGCATGCCATCACGTCCTGGTGGTCACCGAAGATACAGAGTGAGTGAGAAGCCAGTGTACGGGCTGACACGTTGAACACGCAAGGCAGCATTTCACCGGCAATCTTGTACATGTTAGGAATCATCAGCAGCAGACCCTGTGAAGCGGTGAACGTTGTGGTCAACGCACCTGCCTGCAGTGATCCGTGAACGGCACCTGCGGCACCGCCTTCCGACTGCATTTCCTGTACACTGACGGTCTGGCCCCAGATGTTCTTGCGGCCTCTGGCTGCCCATTCGTCAACATGCTCCGCCATTGGTGAAGACGGAGTGATTGGGTAGATGGCGGCTACCTCGGAGAACATGTAGCTCACGTGAGCAGCGGCCTCATTACCATCACATGTGATAAATTTCTTTTCTTTCATACTTTGTTAAAGATAAAAATATTAATGTATGTTTTGTCTCGTATTTTTCCTATACCTTAATTTATTATATAGCATATATATTCATGCCCTCAATAGAGGAACCCGAAGAGCCAGAGGGGTATCTGGTTGCCCTTGCCCACCTCGGTGTTGTAGCGGGCGTAGACGGTGTCGGAGTTGTAGTGTATGCGCCCCTTGTTCTCGGCGTCGCAGATGCGGAACTTGCGCGTGCCGTCTATCATGAACTGCCCGGCGGAGCGCCCCTCGTTCACCTTGTGGTCTTTCCACATGCAGTTCACGAAGAAGGTCTCCATGAGTGCCTGCTCTTCCACCTTGATGGGATAGATGGCGTACATGAGGTTGGGGTTGTGCATCATCACGCGGGCAGGTTTCTTGGGAAACTGCTGCCCCACGGGGTATATCATGTTGATGAGCCGGGCGTCGGCAAGATACTTGATGTAGTTCATCACCGTGGCGCGGCTCGTGCTTATCTCGTGGGCGAGGTGGCTGATGTTGGGTGCCTTGGGACCCTCGACAGCGAGAAGATAAAAGAGTTTCTTGATTTTGGTGAGGTATTTCAGCTCTATCTGCTTGATGATGAGTATGTCCACCTCGGTCATCATGTTCATGGTCTTGAGCAGGTTTTCCTCAAAGTTGCGGTGCTCCAGGAAGAAGGGATAGAATCCGTGGTGCAGATAGGCGTGGAAATGCTTGGAGGGGCTCACCTCGGGAAGTATCTTCTTGACCAGGCGTTCGTGGTCGTTGAGTATCTCGTCGAGCGTGAGGGGCTTGAAATGGCAGTCCTCCATCAGGTTGAGGTATTCGCGGAAGGAGAACCCGCGCATGTTGTAGCTCTTCACGATGCCTTTCAGCTCGGGTGTGCCGTCCTTCAGGCGCATCACGCTCGAACCGGTGAACACGATCTTCAGGTCGGGATACTGGTCGTAGCACTGGCGCAGGTCGCGGCTCCAGTTGGGCTGCTTGAACACTTGGTCGATGAGCAGCGTGCGGCCGCCGTTGCGGTAGAAGTCGCCGGCAAACTCGGCTATGCCGCGGTCCTGGAAGCAGAAGTTGTTCATGTTCACGTAGAGACAGCGGTGGTCGTCGGCACGGAAATGCTCCTTGGCATACTGCAGCAGGAAGACGGTCTTGCCTACCCCACGGGTACCCTTAATGCCGATCATGCGGTCGTTCCAGTCGATCTCATCCATCAGGGTGCGACGAACGGGGGCGTCCGTATGTTCTACGAGGTACTTGTGTGTGCGAAAGAAGGCTTCCATTCCTGTTTTTGGTTTGATTCCTTATTTTGGTGCAAAGATAATATCTTTTTCTCAAATTGCAAACCGCAGATAGCAAAATATCCTAAATTTTACTCTTTTTTGCACTCTATCCGCTCTCTCTCGCCCATAGTTCCCCAAAACTTTCCCTTTTCTCCCCGTTTTGTGGGCTACTCTTCCCTGTGTGGCGTCAGTACGCGGCAAGGGAATGGCGGACTGTGAGCGACATTCGAGGTCGGTTCCGGCCAACAGACCGGAAGTCTCATCTCGCCGCACAAGTCCTACCTCACGACCTTTACACTCACGTCATACGCAAGTGGGCAAATTGGCGGGCTGAAAGCCCAACTTCTACATAGCCCAGGATAAAGCGAAGCGGCACCCTGGGTACAGAAACAAACACCATCACGCCCTGTAAGGGCAAAAGTAGAACCAACTACCTGTGTTTCAGCTACTTTCGCTCTTACAGGGCGTAGCCTTAGAACAGACATCAACCAAGGTATTGCTCCGCTTGCCTTGGGCAAGCTACAGACGGGGCTTTCAGCCTGCACTCCACGGCTCTTGCAATCCAATCCTTACGCCAATTGGCAACAACTCTGAATCACGTGGTGGCCAACGGCACGGCTTTATTTTATGTGGTGAACGGACTTCGGGGGTCACGCCTAAACGCTGAAGCACAAACATCACACCCGAACCCTAACGGACGGAAAGACAGCGGGCAACGCACGGAACGAACCAATAGCCACAACGACTTAATAGGTCAACAGACGGCCTTTGCGCCCTGCAACACGCACCCAACCGACAGGCAAACGAATTGCAAAATAATGTTTCATGCGCCATTTACAACCCTTAACCGAAACCGGAAAAACAACAGCCACGCACTCTGCCGGCCTTTCGCCAACACATTCCAAAACGCCCGTGTTCACGGGATTCGTGCGCACATTCACGGAAAAGTGTGACAGTTTTCACGATTTTGCACGGTTTTGAAGCCCCTATGCAGTGTGCAATGGGGTACGGCAAAAACCATGCCAAAAACCGCCATCACGACGAAAGAAAGAACATCTGCCCTTCTTTTTGTAAACAAACAGGAAGTCCTGCACACACCCTAAGCACCCCACCCTATCGCCGACAACACGCCGACGGACACCAAGAACACACCGACAGGCGGTTAACGACACGTTAGTGGCACACTAATCTATCGCCAACGGCACACTAACGGAAACTCACCTCGACGAAGACAGGCTTCGGCGGAAACAACCTGACCTCCGCCACAAGTCCCGGAAACGGAACAGACGGATGAGAGCAAGAACGTAAACAAAAATTACCGCAAAGAAAACTCCCCGGACCGCCGTTTTTCCCTGCACACAAAATGTGACGTC
>ULUS01009128.1_pt1 | contig 18053 bp, 10 predicted proteins | sample 1958761 | NCBI WGS metagenome assembly ULUS01 (sample SAMEA4835767, study PRJEB28245) | human gut metagenome | biome: gut microbiome; material: fecal sample | place: Denmark | collected 2008
ATAATTAATATACATATTATTATTAGATGGATTTTATTCAGACAATCATTATCGCTATTGTAGAGGGATTGACCGAGTTCTTGCCTGTGTCAAGTACAGGTCACATGATTATCACCGAAAACTTGTTGGGCGTAGATATTCAGGATCAGTTTGTTAACGCTTTTACTGTCATCATTCAGTTTGGTGCTATTCTCTCTGTTATCTGTTTGTATTGGAAGAGATTTTTCTATCCGGATTCAGTGAAAACAGGCGAGAAGACCTATTGGAAGGCAATGTTCGATTTCTATGCACGATTGGTAGTGGGTACTGTACCTGCGGTGGTGTTGGGTCTTGCTTTTAATGATTTTATTGAGTCTAACCTTGGCAATGTGCAGTTGGTAGGTTGGATGCTTGTCATTGGTGGTGTCTTCATGCTCTTCTGCGATAAGATATTCAATAAAGGTAGTGAGCAGACTAAGTTTACTTACAAGCGCGCCTTGACCATCGGTTTTATCCAGTGTATTGCGATGATTCCTGGTGTGTCTCGTTCTATGTCAACCATCGTGGGTGGTATGTCTCAGCGTCTTACTCGTAAGGCTGCTGCAGAGTTCTCATTCTTCTTGGCGGTTCCAACTATGTTTGGTGCCACTTGTCTGGAGGTTTATAAGCTCATCAGCCATGGTGGCGGTTCGTTGCTCACCCAGGGTAATAATCTGGTAACATTGATTTTAGGTTCCGTGGTAGCATTCGTCGTTGCCATCCTCGCCATCAAGTTTTTCATCAATTATGTCACCAAGTACGGTTTCGCAGCTTTCGGCTGGTATCGTATCGTTGTAGGACTCATCATCATCATCTGCGGCCTTTGTGGTGTAGACATGCAGATGGTGGATTAAATATTTCATAATGGATTTCAGAAAAGGAGAAATTATTGCCATCGACAAGCCTTATCGCATGTCGAGTTTCGGAGCCCTGGCACATGTTCGCTATCTCCTCAGCAAGAAGCTCGGTTTTAAGGTGAAGATAGGACATGCCGGTACGCTCGATCCCCTTGCCACTGGCGTGTTGGTGCTCTGTACAGGAAAATGTACCAAGCAGATAGAAGAGTTGCAGACGCATACCAAGGAGTATACGGCCACTCTACAGCTGGGTGCTACTACGGCTAGCTATGATAAGGAGCACAGTGTGAATCATACTTTCCCTACCAAGCACATCACCCGTGAACTGGTAGAGGAAACACTCAAGCAGTTTGTGGGCGAAATCCAGCAGGTTCCACCTACCTACAGTGCCGTGAAGGTGAATGGTGACCGCTCTTATGCCCTTCGTCGTGCGGGAGAAGACGTGCAGTTGAAGCCAAAGACCGTACGTGTGGACGAGATTGAACTCACCGACTACAACGACGAGGAGAAGACGGCAAGCATTCGTGTAGTTTGCGGTAAGGGAACCTACATCCGTTCTCTGGCACGTGACATCGGTCGTGCTCTGGATAGTGGAGCATTCCTTACAGCCCTTCGCCGTACCAAGGCTGGAAGTTTTGCCGTTGAGAACTGTATCGACTTCGATCATTTCCAGGAATGGTTGGATGCCCAGACTTTAGAAGACAGCACCCAGGCCGCAAAGTAAGTGTTGTCTTTTGAGAATAATAAAATAGAAATTAGTAATCATTTAGAAAGGAGAAAAATATATAACATGAAACTATCACAATTCAATTTCAAGTTGCCAAAAGAGCAGGTGGCACTTTATCCACATAAAGCAAGACGTGTGGTTAAGACAGCAAGTGGAGAACGTGTATTCGAGGTGACTCGCCGTGACGAGTCTCGTCTCATGGTGCTCCATAAGAAGTCTGAAACCATTGAGATGTATAAGAAGGATGAGGAAGGCAAGGATATGGTGGATGCCGACGGCAATCCTGTATACTTGCAGTTCAAGGATATTGTCAACTACTTTACCGAGGGTGATACCTTTGTATTCAATGACACCAAGGTTTTCCCAGCCCGTCTTTATGGTACCAAGGAGAAGACTGATGCCAAGATTGAAGTGTTCCTGCTCCGTGAATTGAATCCGGAGATGCGTCTTTGGGATGTACTCGTAGAGCCTGCCCGCAAGATTCGTATTGGCAACAAGTTGTTCTTTGACGATGTGAACGAGATGGTAGCTGAGGTTATCGATAATACCACCAGCCGTGGTCGTACTCTTCGTTTCCTCTATGATGAAGAAGGTAAGCATGATGTCTTCAAGAAGTCTCTCTTTGCATTGGGTGAGGCTCCATTGCCTCGTTATGTGATTGATAACCGTGAGGTGCATCACGCTACAGAGGATGATATGGACGACTTCCAGTGCGTGTTTGCTGAAAAGGAAGGTGCTGTAACTGCTCCTGCTACTGGTCTCCACTTCTCCAGAGAGTTGATGAAGCGTATGGAGATTGATGGCATTAACAAGGCTTTCATTACTTTGCATTGCGGACTTGGCAACTTCCACGAGATTGAGGTGGAGGATCTTACCAAGCACAAGATGGATTCAGAGCAGATGATTATCACCAAGGATGCATGTGAATTGGTGAATAACACCAAGTTGTCGGGTCATCATGTCTGTGCCATTGGAACAAGTGTGCTCAAGGCTACAGAGACAGCTGTGGGTACAGATGGTATGATGAAGGCATTTGATGGCTGGACCAACAAGTTTATCTTCCCTCCATACGATTTCGGATTGGCAGACTCTATGGTAGCCAATTTCTATCAGCCTGAGTCTACACTCCTGATGAATACGGCAGCCTTTGGCGGTTACGACATGGTTATGGAGTGCTATAAGAAGGCAGTGAAGAATGGTTATATGTTCGGTTGTTACGGCGATTCATTGTTGATACTTCCTGATTAATTGCGAAACAAACGCTTTTTGTGTATAATTAAGTCGTTGATATACAGGTCTTAGACTGAGTTATCCACAGTTTTCGCAAAAGTGTGAATAAGTATGTATAAAGTATATTTAGGTCTCGGAACGAATTTGGGCAATAGAAAGCGCAATATTCGTGAGGCAATAGATAAAATAGGAGAGCAGATTGGCGTGGTTAAGCGCCAGTCTGCTCTTTACGAAACAGAGCCTTGGGGCTATTCGTCGCCTAATCATTACATCAATTCCTGTGTGTTGGTGCTGACCGAGATGGCTCCTCGCCAGGTATTGGAAGCCACTCAGAAGATAGAGCGAGAGATGGGGCGTACGATGAAGTCGGTGGATGGAGAGTATTTCGACCGTATCATCGACATCGACATCCTGCTCATTGATGATTTGAAAATCGATGAGCCTGATTTCAAGGTTCCTCATCCGTTGATGGAGGAGCGTGATTTCGTGATGAAACCGCTGAAGGAGATACTAAAATAGAGATTTTAAAAAAGAAATTATGCAGTTGTTCGAAAGTTATGAGTTCATTTCCAGGGCGGTTGTGGCATTGGTCCTACTAGCCCTTTTGATATTTTATATAATTAGCTTGCGCTTAACTGTGAAGAGACAGGTTCGTATCATCAAGTCTCTGCGTCAGCAATTGCAGAATCTTTTAGATCCTTCGGCTTCGGTTGAAGCCGTTCGTACAGATCATCTCTTTTCCGAAGTACAGGGTAAGAATTTGGGCGATGAGGCACTTGAGGCATTGAGTACGGAGCAGGAATTATTTGTCAAGGCAACATTATATATGAAGGAGAAAACTCCTTTTACCAATCCTGATTTTCGTATAGATGATTTGGCAAAGGCTTTGTGTTCTAATCGTACTACCTTGGCAAATTGCATCAGGAAATATACTTTCGGTGATATGACCTTATTGCAGTTTATCAATCGTTATCGTCTGAATTATGCCGTTCAGTTATTGTCTTCTCCAGATAATAAGCTAAACATTTCTCAGATTGCAGAAGCTGCGGGCTTTCGTTCTCGCAGCGTCTTCAATCGGCAGTTTTTCTTGCGGTTTCATTGTTCACCTTCTGAATTTCGAGAGAATCCTCTTAGCCAGGCAGAGGGTGAGATGCCTTCTGACTTGGCAAATACACTTGAAAAATAGGCCAGTGAAGAGAATCCTGCATTGTAAGCTACGTCAATGAGCTTTTGTTGGGGATCATTTGCCATGATTCTCTTGGCTTCTTCTATTCGCAGGCTCGAAATCCAGGAACTGAAACTCATGCCATATTCTTCCTTGATAAAGGTTGATAGATATGTTTTGTTGGTGTATAGTCGGGTTGCCAGTTCTTCTATGGTGAATTGTTCTTGCGTATAAGCCTTTCCTTTCAACCACAATGCCAATCTTGGGCGCAATATATTCCTGAAATCTTCTTTCCTTTTGTTTTTATGGCTGTTGCCGGCAGCTATGGCGTTTTCTTCCTTTTTTGTATCAAGAGCACTTGGACACTTGTTTTCATCTGTATGGATGCCCCGCTCGCTAGCCAATTGTAGGTTTCCGTATTCTCTGGCATGGTTTATAAAGTTGATGGTGATATAGAGATTCACTGCTACAATATAAAACTGCAAGAGCCAGTTGAGGATTGCTCCTGATGTGGTGGAAATAACTGCAAAGGCAAAAAGGATATAGAGCAGCCAATGAGTGATGTTCAGCCATTTCAGGAAATGGCTTTGGTCGCTGGAGAAATAGTTGGCCAGTTCTATTTTGTACTGAAGATAGGTTCTATGGAAATAGAACACATGTTGGAGGCATAGTTCCACAAAGCCTAACAGGGCGATGCTCTCCAGTATGGATCTGTACTCTTGTAATGCGTCGAGCATAGCAAAAAGGGCAAAGCAAGATGTTGCGCCAAACTTGATTGCTGTGATTTTGCAGCGTCGCTTGGAAATGTATTGATGGTTTATCAGATTACTGAAGGAAAAGGAGAAGCAGATGCCGACGAGATAGAATTGGATGGTATCTAAACTCACCTCCCAATCGTATGTGTATGTCCACACTCCGTTGAAGCTGGCAAGCCAGATCCACATATCTATACTCATTATGAACATGCCTGTAGCCAGTAATCTCTTTGACTTTCGATAGGGCGCATAGATGCTGGTTTGGGGTGTGTTGAAGAATATAAGGACAAATCCCAGCATGCAATAAATGATGCTGGTCATCATTGCTAAATACGAAAAGTTTTCTTCTAAGAACTCATTCATAATCTTTTTCTTTCAAGTAAATTTTATATATTTAGTTGACTGATAACTACTGATAGGCGCAATGAAAAAATGTTTTGTTTGTGTCTCCTACAGTTATACTGCTGCAAAGTTACAAATTATTTTCCTAAAAATGAAATTTTTATGTTCTAAAAATGCAATTCTTTGATATTTAGTTGGTTCTACGCACAAATTCCCCCCCCCCATTATGTTCTTTTTTCTCTTTTTCTATCATCTTTTCCTTGTCTTTTTTTTCTTTTTTCTAAAATTGCAAATCGTTTTTTGCTGTTTTTGAAAACGCATTTTGCCCGTCCGTTTTAATTTTGCAGTTGAAATGAATACATTATAAGAAATATTAATTTAAGATAACAGTAGAAATAGTAATCTAAGATAATAATAAATGAAAGTTAGTAGATTTATATCAGTTGCTATATTGGTGTGTTTTTGCATCCTATCTATGCAAGCCCACCAAGCCGAGCAAACCAAACAGGTTCAGCAGACTTGTCAGGCTAAGCAGGTTGGCTTGAAGACCAATATGCTTTATTGGGCTACTGCTACCCCTAACTTGGGATTAGAGATGGCTGTAGGCAAAAAGCATACAGCTCAGGTTTTCTTCGGCTTGAATCCTTGGAAGCAAAGTGGCGGCGACCATTCCAGTCTTCGTCATTGGATGGTGATGCCTGAGTATCGCTACTGGTTCAATCAGAACTTCGATGGTTGGTTCCTCGGTGCTCATGCTTTAGGAGGACAGTATAATGTAGGTGGCGTGAAGTTTCCTTTCGGGTTATTGAAAGGACTGCGCAACCATCGCTATGAAGGTTGGTATGCCGGAGGTGGCATCACCGCTGGAAAACAATGGAATCTTTCTAAGCACTGGAATCTGGAGGCTTCTATCGGATTGGGCTATATCCATACCAAATACGATAAATTCGAATGTGGTACCTGTGGTGAAAAACTCAAATCTGCCCATAAGAATTATGTGGGACCCACCAAGGTGGCTCTTTCCCTGATTTATCTGATTCCAGGCAAGACAGAAGAAAAGTGTGAAATCGCTGCGCCTCTGATTATCGAGACTATTCAGCAGCCTAAGCAGAATGTACTGAAGCCGGTGCTCCAGTTGCAGGCTGTTATTGCTAAAGCTCCTAAGATTCGTCATCTGGATAAGCGGGCTTATATCGATTTCCCAGTGAACAAGATAGAGTTGCGTGCTGATTATCGCCGTAATCCGGCACAGTTGGATAGCATCATCACCACCATCAATGCCTTGAAGGCGGATAAGAACCTGCAGGTGATGGGCATCAATATCCATGGTTTTGCTTCGCCGGAAGGTTCGTATAAGCATAATGAGTATCTGGCAAAGAATCGTGCCATCACCCTGACAGAGTATGTTCGCAAGATGGTGGATTTGCCTGACAGCATCTTCATCGTATCCTCTACAGCCGAAGACTGGGATGGACTGTGTGAATATATCAAATCAAGCAACTTGGAGAAAAAGGAGCAGCTTCTTGCGATAGCCCAGGATGAAAAGCTGGCTCCAGATGCTCGTGATGCGAAGCTGAAGCAGCAATATCCTACACAGTATCGCACCCTGTTCACCCTCTACTATCCAGCTCTTCGCCATAGCGACTACCACATTACTTATAAGATTAAGCCATTTGATGTGGAGGAGGCAAAGGAGATTATGAAGACCAAGCCTCAGCAGTTGTCGCTCAACGAGTTGTTTATGGTGGCGCAGACCTACGAGGTAGGTTCCAAGGAGTTCAACAAGGTAATGGAGTTGGCGGTTCGCATGTATCCAACGGATGAAACCGCCAACCTGAATGCTGCCATTATCCGTCTGAACAACGGAGATGCCGATGCAGCCAAGCCGTATCTTGATAGAGCAGGCGATTCAAAGGAAGCCGATGCAGCAAGAAAGGCGTATGAAATGATGAAGATTCAATAGAACGGAGCTGTAGTGATAATTAAAAATAGATGTAAAAGATAAACGATTATTACGATTAAGTAATCAATATAGATTAATAGGTAAAGATAATTATAAGTAAAATTAATACTATAGGATTATGAAGAAATTTACGATGTTTTCATCAGTGCTGGCTTCTGCACTGATGCTGGTGGTTGCATCCTGCTCTAGCAGTGATGACATAACCGGAGGTAATGGTAATGCAGAAGGCTCAACTTCTTATCTTGTTATCAACTTGAATAGTGTGGGTAATGCTCCTGCTAGTCGTGTATATGAACATAATGGTGGTAAGTATGATGATGGAGAAACTTTAGAGAACCAAATCAATAAGGTTCGTTTCTATTTTTATAATGCAGATGGTACTGCCTATAAGTTGCAGAATACTGTAACAAATGGTGGTGATCAGAACTGGATAGACCAGACTATTACAACAACCGAAACTGGAGATCCGTCTGTTACAGTTTCAGGTAAGACGCAGGCCGTTTTGGTATTGAATGGTGAGAGTAATGTGTCACCTGCTTCAATGTTGGCTGTTGTTAACCCTGAAGTTGGAAGTTCTCAACTTGATGGAAATATGGTTAGCCGTTGGTCGAAAATGCGTACGGAATTGACAGGAAAAACTTTCCATGACGGAAGCGGTTTTGTCATGACTAATTCTACTTATGAAGATGGTGGTAAAGATTTGTGTACAACTCTGTTGTCAGGTAGAACATATTCTACTAAAGATAAAGCGCTCGCTAATCCTGTTGATGTATATGTGGAGCGCATTAATGCAAAAGTCAAGGCTTTTATTGATCCAGATAATGCAAACTTTGTGAAAGTTACTACTGATGAGACAGTGGATGGTGTCAACTTTAATGGAAAATATAAAACAAAGGAAAAAGTTGGAGACCTTACTGTCACAAAGTCAGATGGTTCTACCGAGGAAATTCCAGTTTTTGCATATATTGAGGCGTGGGGAGTTGCCGATGAGAATGATCAGGCAACTTATTATAAGCAGATTGATGTTCAGAATTGGACAGATGCGACACTTGGCTTTGAAGGTACTGGTACCCCTTGGTCTTCGCGAGATTACCATCGCTGCTTCTGGTCAAAGGGTGTTGCTTTTGGTGGAACAAGTCCTGTACATAATCCTAAAAATCATCCTTTCAGTGAATACACGGCAAGCTTAGGAGATGCATTATATACATTGCCTAATACGCCAACAAATTATTTAGGAACAAATGGTAAAGCTTATGATAATCCGATGAATAGTGAACTTACAAAGTTCTTGGTGACAGCACGTTTGGCTTATACTGATGCTTCTGGCAATATTTTGCCAGCAGAAATCTGTACTTACAAGGGACAGAAGTTCTTGGGACAGGAAAATGTTAAAAAGGTTATTGCTGACGACCTCGGTACTTATTATAAGATGACAACTACAGCTACAGGTACAACTTATGACAAGATTGAACCAACTGATATTGAATTTTCAACTACTACTGAAGGTTCTAGCAAATTGCAGGACTATCAGGTTGTTGCTAAATTGAAGTCTAGCATAACAGAACTCTATCTTATGTCGGGCGGTTCTCCTGTATCTGCAGATATGGCTGTCGTAAAGAAAGACTTACAGGCTGTTCCTGTAGAGATTCATAACGGAGGTAGAACATATTATTATACTCCAATCAGACACTTGGGCAAACCAAGAAGTATTGCAGAATATGGTATAGTTCGTAACCACTCTTATCAGGTAGAACTCAATTCTATCAAGGGCTTTGGTACTCCTGTTTATGATCCAACTAAGGTAATTGTTCCGGTTGTTCCAAGTGACGATTTGACGTATCTTGCTGCACGTATCAATGTACTTTCTTGGCGCGTTGTTCCATCTACGGTAGATCTGGATGCAACAAAGTAAGTAATTTTACAGTTGCAGTATCATTTCTATCTATGATAGAAGAGTTAGAATATTAATAACAAAATAATAATGAAGAAGATTATAAATGATATCAAAGAGAAGGGAAGGCTGATGATGCTCTCTTGCTGCACCATCCTCGGTTTGCTGCTCAACTCTTGTAACTATTGGCACGATAGCTATGAGGGATGTGAGGAACTGCTGAAGACTCATCTGAAGGTGCAGTTCATCTACGATATGAATATGAAGTTTGCCGACGCTTTCCCTCATGAGGTGAAGAACGTCACACTTTATGCCTTCGACCAGCAGGGAAAACTGGCTTATCTCAAGGCCGAGGCTGCCGAGAAGATTATCGCCGAAGAGGGGATGAACATCGACGACCTGACTCCTGGTGTCTATGATCTTCTCGTTTGGGCACAGGGCGAAGAGCGTTATGCTGGCTCCTATACTTTTGGGCAGGCAAGCATAGGCTCTTCAGCCTGTGATGTGCTCAAGGCTACGGTGAACCGTGCCGATAAGGGAATCGTCGACCATGATTTGACTCCGCTCTTCCATGGACAGTTGGCAAAAGCCAATCTCACTAAGATGGAGAAGGGGGGAACGAGAACCGTCAAGGTTTCGCTTACCAAGAACACCAATCATTTCAAGGTGGTTTTGCAAAACCTGTCGGGAGTGAATCTTAGTGCCGATGACTTCATCTTCCAGATTACCGATAACAATGGTAAGATGGATTACGACAACAGTCTGATGGAGGATGAAATGCTTACCTACAACGCCTGGTCTGCTTACTCCGCTTCTGCCGGTGTCAGTTCAGGTAGCAGCGAGCAGACATCAGTGGCATGTGCCATCGCCGAGTTGACCACCAACCGGCTGGTGAAAGGCCACGATATGCGACTGCGCGTATACAATAAGTCAACGGGTGCAAGCATCATCAATATTCCATTGATAGATTATGCCCTGATGGTAAAAGGTAATTATAACAAGAGTATGAGCGATCAGGAATATCTGGATAGACAGGATTCCTACGACCTTGTATTCTTCATTGACGAAAACCACAAATGGCAGGCTGCTTCAGTCATCATCAATTCATGGAGAGTGGTACTGAGCAAGACAGATATGTAATCTATAATTATTGTATTTAATCATGATGTATGAGATGAAAGGAATAAGATATGCTGGGGGACTGCTTAGGTTCTTCGTATCAATAGCGATGGCTTGGCTAGGCTGTATTGCTTTGGTCTCATGCGACCAAGGAGATACAAATGCAGGGGAAGCGGAAGCAAATATCACGCTTACCCTTTGCTTGAAAGGAGCTGATAAAAATAGTAATACAAGAATGGGGCAACCTTTTGTAAAGCCACTGGCTTCGAGAGGTGATGGAGATGAGACTGAAGATCTGGGAACGGAGATGGAAAACAGTATCGACTTTAGCAGATTCCACGTCGTTTTCTATGATGCAAATCATCGTATGGCTGGAATCCTGCAAAACATGGTGCTCATTCATATGGGCGGTAATATCTACCGGTTAACAGGTTCTTTGCCTGTGAGCAATAAGGTACTTGTGGGCAATTATTTTGAAGGAAAAATGGTGGTTTATGCCAATTTCGATATGAGCTCGGATGACTTGCAAAAAGGATATAATGATGAAATCATTGCCCATAAGGCGTTTGATTACGAAGAAAATCCTAAGTATCTGCCCATGTGGGGCGTCAAGAAAGTTGCCTTTACACTTGCTGCCGGCAAGCGTCAGGATTTCTCGGATATCGACCTGCTGAGGGCGGTAGCCAAGGTAAAGGTGAATCTGAGTAACGATATGAAGAAAAATGGATGGCGCATACATAGTATGCAACTCTTCAACTATAATAATAAGGGCTATTGTATGCCTGGTAAATATACAGATTGTGAACGGACTGCATCGCTTACTCACGAGGAGTTTGAGCATTTCTATGATTCAAAACAAACTGGTGGCATTACGATGACAGATGATGTTCCTATCTATCTGCCTGAATATCAGAATAATGGTCAGGTAGATGCGGATAAATGTGTCATCAAGTTGAAACTGGCTAGAAATGGAACCGTTGAACAGGATGCATCAGGCAAAGATAAGGAATATACCCTGCGTTTCATTGATTATACAGACCAAGGAACGGAAGGTACAACCACCAATGATATTGTGCGCGACCATTATTATACCTTCGAGGTATATAAGGGCAGCAATGGTCAGAATCTCGTGAAACTGACGGTGAGGAAATGGAATGTACGTGATCACGAAGAGATTGTGATGTAATTGTGAATTATAAAACGAGAAAATAATAAATAGAAAAAGCCTTAGGCTTTTCAAAATATAAATATGGCAAAGAAGATATACTATTATATATGTATTTGGGCAGTATGCTTGCTGGCGGCTTGTTCTGCCGGTGATGAAGCAACTTCCTTTCCCGGTCAGGCTGATGCCGAGAACCGGGTAGGGGTGATGTTGCAGCTGTCTGCCTTATCTTCCCAGACTTCACAGCCTTCCCGGTCTTCTCTGACTAGGGCGGCTTGGGAGACGGATATCGAAGCTTTGCCTGGAGAAATGATGAAGAGCTGGTTTGTGGTGGTGGTACAGAATGGAAAGATAGAGAAGATTATCACTTCCGATTTGAAATCTGGTGTTACTGAGGTAGAGAAAGACCAGGTGTTTGTAAAGCTGAATACTGGCGAGACAACCTTCTATTCTTTTGCCAATATCAAGCCTGAAGATATCGGGTTGGATGCCAGCAGATCTGTTGGGCAACCGCTGCCTGATGGTTTTGATGAAAAGACTTATCAGATGGATGGCAACAGTCAACTCTTCCATGAGTTGATGGAGCCTGAGTTTAAGAACGGTTATCCGATGAGTAATAAGCAGATGGTGAATATAACTGATAATCAGCAAGTCATCAATCTGGAGGTTATCCGTATGGTGGCTAAGGTACAGCTCTCTATTACCAATGCCACCGATCATGATATTGTCTTGAAGAGCATCACCCTCTCGGATGTTACCCAGAATGGTAATCCTAATATCAAGCTTTTACCAAATGTGGATTCGAATGATCAATTGCAAGTGAATCTGCCAAATTCGGCAAAGAAGGGAACCCTCACGCTGAGGGCTGCAGAAAACGATGGTATAACCATTGAGGCTAGAGCTACGCAAACGGCTTGTTTCTATATGAACGAGAGCTTGGTAGATAAGGGAGCAGATGGTGGCAACCGGTATTTTATCCTTTCGCTTACTACGGTAGATGCGGCTACGGGCACTACCAGTAACCATCGTTATGCCATGCTATCATGGAATGAAATCCGGCGCAATGATTATCTGAAGATTCCTATCAAGCTGGAGGATTATCAGATTAGGTGGCAGGTGGAGGCATTCTCGCCAATCGGGGTATTGCCGAAGGTAACGGATGATGGCGAAAACCTTTCGCTTGACTTCGGTTATTATGGAGAGTTTCATATCAAGCCTGAGGTCATCAAGTTGAGCCGTACTGGTTCTCAGACCCTGCCAGTGAGTCAATGGCAGATGGGAACGGATGCGGCAGGTTCTGATGGCTGGACCTTGAAGGAACAGTATCCGGAGGGAGCTGATGGCGTAAACATCTTCGATGCTTCGCCTTCTTGGATACCAGTCACCTATCGTCTGGAAGGTGAGATGGGCAATCGTACCGGTTCTGCCATTTACACAATGAAGATCAAGGTGAAGGAACAGAATGGCTCGGGTACGTATCCTGTCATCTCCCGCAAGGTTCGCTTTACAATGAAGCATGTGGACCTGACCCGTGCAGGAAAGAATACAGAAAAAATAGTATTAAATACAAAGACTTTTGGCTATGAAGGCATTTAAGTTTTACATATTTCGCATCAGTCTGGCAGTAATCTTCGGGTTACTGCCAATGACTGTGTGGGCAGGTGACGTGCTGACCCATTACGAAGGTATCGCCAACAAGAAAGGCGATTATAATTGGAATGGTACACAGAAATGTCACGAACTCACTTATTATTATTATGTTACCAAGGGGCAGAAAGGACTGGTCCTTACACTCCCTCTTGCCGACTATACCGGTGGTGGTTCTAACTTGGAACCAAGAGGTTACTATCGTTGGTATGATTGGAAGAAAGATGCCGCATCTTCGCGCCTGACTCAGGTGGGCTCTTTACTCTGGAGTTTTGTTAATGGTAAAGGATTATATGCACTTTGCCTTAAGGAAAATCCTGATCAGAATTCGGTGGGTGTAACCTATTCTGCACCTTCGGGGACTGATTATGATTCTTGGGAGGCTGACACCATAGCCTGTGATGTGAGTAGATACCATGATGGTATCACGGTGGGATATGGAACCGATTTCCGCCACGAACCAACCCTTTCTATCCGATATAAGTTTGTTATCCGAAAGGCATCATGGATAGCCGACAAGCTTAGAAAGGCTATTGTTGATTCCCATACGGGTACACGTACTTTTGAGGATAATCAGGATGTAACTATTGGTATTAACAGTACTGACAATGGGAAAAGCGAGGCAAACCTTCGCTTGAACTACAACAATGTAAACCGATATTATTTCTATCCGCTAACCGATCAGGCTTTCACCAAGAAACATATTTATTATCAGTCGGGTAAAGAGGCTGAGAACAAGTTTGAAGAGAGTGATTTCGGTACTACGCCTACTCTGGCTACTGCTGTAAAGTGGAGGGTCTATGATGAGACGAATACTTATTATTGTGATATTGGTGCCGAAAGTCAGCCGCGATTTGTAAAAATCAGTCCCTATAAGTTAAACCATACTTCATGGACTCATATATCTACAGGTTCAACGGTACAACCGGGTTTTTCTCTGCTTCCTAAATTCAAGACGATGAGCCGCTTCAATGTGGTTGCTTATCTGGGAGCAAGGGGGAACCAGTGGTGCCCTGTGGCAAACTTCAGCTGTCGTTTTACTGAGGAATATCCGATGCTTTTTGAGGATTTGAATACCGGTGCCCCTACTCGTACCCTCTCTTACATAGAAGATCATTATGTAAAAGTTACCGAGCCGATTTCGTTTGATAATCTGTCGGATGGAATGACATACGATGCGCCAACCAAAGACAACAATGTAGCTCCTAATCCAAGTAAATGGGAATTGCGCCATTATGGTTTCGTTTATAAGAATTTGGCAACTTATTCAAAAACTGCCGGTTGGTGGTTTAATGATTGTACCAATGCGCCGGTTCATGGTGAATATGGAGTTTACAAGACTGCTGGTGTAAGCGGTATCTCCACTTCAAGCGAAGGATATAAGTGGTGGTATAGTAACAACATGAATCTCTATGACAGAACCTATGGATTGACTACCGGTAAACAGGCGGGCTATTTCCTTTATGTGGATGCATCGGATGAGAGCCGAGAGATTGCCAGTGCCGAGTTTACTGCCAATCTGTGTAGTGGTACAACCTTTATCGTGAGTGCGGCAATAGCAGACCTGACGGCTAATGGGGCTACTCCTCCACAGGTTATGTTCAAGCTTTATGGTGACAATGGCGACCGAGTGGCAAGGCAGGAAAACTTAATCCATTCTTTTGCCAGTTGCAACATGAAGACGGTGGTGAATAATTATCAGTACGGCAAGTGGTATCAGGTTTATGCCAAGGTTACCTTGCGGGATAGTGAGAATCTGCGTAAATTTCAGAAATTCCTCGTCACGGTGGATAACTATTGTCCTTCTACAAGCGGTGCCGACTATGCCGTTGATGATATCCGCTTTTATCAGAAGCGTGCTATTGTTGATGTCATCCAGAATCAGCCTGTGTGCGATGATGTAGCATCGGCTGCTTCCGTGAAGTTGAAATTACGTGCGGTATATGAAAGCTTGCAATCTCGCGCCTTTGTAGATGCTGCTGGAAAGAGTAAGGTTTACTATCGCTTCGTGGATGAAAAGGGTGAACCGGTTGACCTTGACTATGGTAGTGGAAAGAAATATGGAGAATGTGATTTCCATTATTATCAGAAAGACTTGCAGGCTGGTGAAACTGAGATAGTGAATGGTGAAACCTATTATATTCTGGTAGATAAGGCTTTCAAATTGCCGTTAGGTAAGAAACTCTATGTGTCTGTAAACTTTGATAATCCTGATGATGCCAGTTTGTGGGGAAACCGAAACGTGGTGTGCTCCAGCTATAGTGAACCGTTTGAAATGTTGAAGCAGACGGTGTTGATTCGTGATGCCGAGAGTAAGGTGATTGCTGATTATCGAGTAAGCTGCGACCGGACGAATGCGGATGTCACCATGAATGCAGACCTGCATACCACCGACCCATACGTGGGTGGAGGTATCACCATTACTGGTGTGAAATATGATTGGTTCATCGGTAGTAAGGAGGAGTTCAATAAGACTCATCTCTTGGAGGCTCTCCATGCTTTCCGTGATAAGAATAGTACAGGAACTTTGCTTTCTGATGTCCAGAACTCGGGAATCAGAGCAGATTATCAGACAGAAATCGAGAAGTATCTCAATACGGAGCAATTGATTCTGGCTGCAACTTCACAACTGAAGAAGACTTTCGAGTTTGGTACGCATACACTCTGTTTGTTGCCTATCACCAAGAAGGGAAATATCATCACCATCAACAATGTGGATTACCAGATTTGTCCTGATCCTATTGAATATAAATTCCGGGTGCTGAAGGATGGACCTCGTATCAATCTTGGTTTCCTTGATGGAAAATATCCTAACGACCAGCGCAATGTGCGCATCGGATTGCCGCAACTCAAGGATATGCAGCAGAATACGAAGTATCTGCAGATACCAATCAACAGTACCGAACCTTTGAGTGGTTCTTCGGGGTCTGTTTCTTTTGAGTTTAATACGAAAGATGGTATTCAAGTGCTGATGGACGGCACCAACGACCCTATGTGGAAGAACAATGCCGCTGTATTGGGACAGAAAGCCATCTTCACGATTACGGCTAACAGTTTGGTGCATCTCAACAAGGAGACGGAACAGCGTACGCTTGACCTGAAGGTCTGCGATGATTATGCCCAATACTTGCACGAAGGCTATTGGTATGACCTCTCGTTCAGCTTTATGCAGAAAAATGGCACAACTGGCACCGATGTTACGAGCTGTCCGGGTACTACCTTCTTCCGCATCTATGTGGTGCCGGAGTTTGCTACCTGGGCTCCTGCAGCCGATGGCGGTATGAACAACAACTGGAATAACGACCTCAACTGGCGCCGTTCTACCAAAACAGAGCTTTACAAGTCGGATGCCGATACCTATCCTGTATATGGAACAACAGTGGGCTATGAGGATTTGAAGACTCAGCAGGCATTCGTGCCTATGAAGTTTACCAAGGTAACGATACTTACACCTTATTATAATAATGGGTATTATCCGCTCCTGGGTTATCTGCAAAAGGGTAGTGATGGTATTCTCAACAAACTGAATAATGGTGCATCCACGGCCACCGACTACATCCAGTATGATATGATGGTGGATGACGGAAGCAAGTTGGGCTATGGCGCAACCAATCCGGGGCGCAACTATTCTTGCGTGAAATTCTATGGAAATACCTGCGACCAGATCTACTTCAAGCCGGGAGCAGAGATCCGTAACCAGCACTATCTGGTGTACAACAAGGCATGGGTGGAGCAGGAACTGAGTTACAACCGCTGGTACCTCTTCGGTTCGCCATTGAAGAATATGGTAGCAGGCGATATGTATGTGCCTGTGAAGACGGGACGCCAGGAGACGGAAGCCTTCCAGCCTATCACCTTTGATGCGGCTGTTAACAATCGCATCAAGATGCCGTTCTACCAGCGTTCCTGGGATAAAAGCGATACCAAAGAATACAGCACTGATGACAACTATGATGCCTACGACTACAGTTCGCTTCCTGTGAGCGTGCCAAGTACGATAGGTTGGAATACCCAATATTGGAGTCATGTTTATAATGCGGCTTCGATGGTCTATTCGCCAAAGGTCAATGCCGATGGTTCCTATGCTTCCTTAACCGGCTTTGCTGTGAAGGTGGGTGATAAATATACGCCTGCCGGCATTTCGGAAAAGGCACTGGTAAGATTGCCAAAGGACGATAAGGCATACGATTATTACGACCCGTCAACGAACTTGGGGGGATTGAAGCATGACAACATCGATAGGACAGATGATGGCAAGGGCAACCTCATCATTGCTTCGGTAGAACCTTCGAGCAAGGAAGGGGCCATTGGAGCTGTAGATGTAACTCTGGCTGCAAATACCCATCAGGGAGCAGGTGATGGAAATTATTATTATCTCACCTACAACCCGTATATGGCAACGCTGGATATGAAACGCTTCTTTGCCAATGCCAGAAACAAGGCGGCTCTTGGAGAAGACAATGTATCTTACTGGGTTGTGAATGACAATGAGGCCGATGGATTCAATACAATTACATTGAATGGTGAGACGGATGGAAGAATAGCGCCTATGCAGGCTTTCTTCATCAAGTCGAAAAACGCTCAGCCTACCATCCACTTTGATACAAACATGACGGTGGATAAGGATGTGACCAAGGGTGTTGATATTGCGGGTGAGGAGCAGAATAGCAGAATCAGATTGCAGGTAGGCAAGGGGACTGCGAGCTCTTCGTATCTGATATTGAATGCTGATGCGTCGCAAGAGTTCGATGGCAGGGAGGATACCGAATTGCTCGGAGATGACTTGTTGTCGGATGTACCTGCTGTTTATACGGTGGCTTCATCGCAGGCTGTCATGGTAAACTCGCTGCCGGAAATCTACTATGTTCCGCTGGGTGTTGTGGCTAAGAAGTCTGAGCTGATGAGCTTAAATGTTCAAGGAGCAGGTCGCCTCTCTTCTCCTCTTTACCTCTATGATGCTGCCACCCGGAAGTATCAGGAGATAAAGGATGGCGAGGAAGTGAAGGTGCAGGCAAACGAGCACGGCAGATACTTCCTTACCCAGACGCGCAGTACTACAGGTATTGAAAATGCTGAGGTGGGTGAGAGTGACGTGAAGATCTATTCTCCTGGCAGAGGCTTGATCGTCGTGTCCAAGGTGAGTGCTCCTCTATTAAATAAGGTGGAGGTTTATA
>ULUS01016947.1_pt1 | contig 17942 bp, 14 predicted proteins | sample 1958761 | NCBI WGS metagenome assembly ULUS01 (sample SAMEA4835767, study PRJEB28245) | human gut metagenome | biome: gut microbiome; material: fecal sample | place: Denmark | collected 2008
GACCGCTTGCTTCGTGACTCCCTCAAGCAGGCTGCCGAAGTGCTTGCCTACCATCCCGACAGCATTGACCTCCGTTTGCGCAAGGCTTCGTTCAACATGCAGTTGCAGCAGTGGGAATATGCCAAGGACGAGTACGACTATGTGCTCGGACGCAATCCCTACAATGTGGCGGCACTCTATTATCGGGCCTATGCCAACGAGCAGCTGCGCCGTTATTCGTTTGCACGGCTCGACTATGAGAACCTGCTCAAGGTGGTGCCGGGAAACTTTGAGGGGCAGTTGGGACTGGCATTGCTCAACCAGAAAGACCGCCGGTATACGGAAGCCTATAATCAGATAAACCGTCTTGTGGAACTCTTTCCCGACAGCGCTGTGGCTTATGCTGCCCGAGCCGGTATGGAAAGGGAAAGAAACATGTACGACCTGGCTGAATACGACTATACAGAGGCTTTACGACGACGTGAGAACACCGATTGGCGGTTGGCACGTGCCGACGTAAGAATCAAGTTGAAGAAGCGGGATGCCGCCAAGTCAGACCTTGACCAACTTGTCAGGCAAGGAGTCTCGCCTGTGGCTTTGAAGGAGTGGTACAGACAAATCAAGCGATAGCAATCCTTTCTTTTTTGCTGTTACAGGCACACTAACGGATAATTACAGGCACACTAACGGATAATTACAGGCACACTAACGACAAGTTCGCCACGGTGATATTATTTCTCGCTGTGGCGAACTTGTTTTCGCATGCTTGATGTGCCCCTATGCCTGCAAGCAGAGGAGTGGATGATGCAGTTGTTCTTACGGACTGCTCTTGGTCCAGACTGTGTAAAAAAGAAAAATCGGTCTGGTGTTTGCTCCGTCCTCACAAAAAGCCTTAATGTTAAGAATTGAATTGGAAAAAAGTGGCCTCAACGTGTGAATCGTGCAATCACCGACCGATATTCGTATCTTTTAGCGTAGTGCAATAGATATAACCATATTCGCTTCAGATTTGCTGATGCAAAGGTAGTGCTATTCCTTTGTTCCGGCAATACCGACAAGAGGGTAATTTGTCGGGCGTCTTGAATGGCCTATTTCCATCATATTTAGGTATGGAAAAGACGCATTTTTGCAGAAAATCCATGCCCAAGGCGCAAAATACCTAAATATGATTATTGTGTGTATCGAGAATTTTTTGTTATTTTGCATGCGATTATTATATATAGTATAAGGTGTAATGACGCATCCGCCATTGTCATCTAATCAAGGGTAAGAAAACAGTTAGAAGATGAAAAATCAAAAACTTTATGAACCGCACGACAAGATGATTTCGCTCATCAAGGACAACTACAACATCCTCCAGAGCTTGGGAAGTTTCGGCATTAGCCTTGGCTTCGGCGACAAAACGGTCAGTGAGGTGTGCGAGGAGCAGAATGTAGACACCTACACATTCCTCACCGTGGTGAACTTTACCATCAATGGAGAGCACAACGTGAGCGACATTGAAAGTCTTTCCGTCCCCACCTTGCTGAAATACTTGCGGGCCAGCCATGCCTACTACGTGGATTTCCAGTTGCCGTTCATCCGCAAGGAACTTGTGGATGCGCTCGACGAAAAAGATAATCTCGGCCGTCTGATACTAAAACTTTATGACGACTATGCACACGCCATTACGGTGCACATGAAGAACGAGGAAAAGCAACTGTTTCCTTATGTGGATGCATTGCTCGACGGCAAGGTGAAAGAAGGATACGACATAGAGACCTACAGCAAGCACCATGGACAGGAGAGCAACAAGTTGGTGGAGCTCAAGAGCATCATCATCAAGTATCTGCCTTCCGACGGGCTGCACAACAACAAACTCTCAGCCACACTCTACGACATCTATAATAATGAGGATTGGCTCCGTTTGCACACGGAAGTAGAGGAAAACATCTTCACTCCAGCCATATTAAACGTGGAGAAGAAGTTGAAGCATGGCGACGTAACTGCCAAGATATCAAGCATGCTAAGTCAACAACAGAATAGCGGTGATGTGCTGAGCGACCGCGAAAAAGACGTTGTCGTGGCACTTGTTCAGGGCATGAGCAACAAGGAGATAGGCGACCATTTGTGCATTGCCACCAACACCGTCATCACTCACCGCCGCAACATCGCCCGTAAGTTGCAGATACACAGCGTTGCCGGTTTGACCATCTATGCCATTGTCAATGACTTGGTGGATATAAGCGCTGTAAAACTTTGAGAAATAATTGTTTCCCAAGAAATATTTCTCCGTTAGGATGATACGTCCTAACGGATTTTTTTGTACCTTTGCCATCGTTTTCGTAGAAGGAAAAACGGACCTAAAACTTTCCGTCGAGGACGTGAAAGTTTTCCAAAACGGAAAACTTTTGCAAAGAGTAAACAAGAAAAGTTTCCCAAAACGAACAACATTACTACTTGGAATTATTAGAATAATCAACATATACCGGAATGGAAATTAAAAACTTTACTATCACGAAGAGAGACGGATCCAAGGACTTGTTTTCCCTGGACAAGATCATGAATGCCATTGTCAAGGCTTTCGAGTCGGTTAACGAACCAGCAGACCTGGGCAGCATTTCAAAGATTATCAGTCATCTCGACATCCATGAAAACATCAAGGTGGAGGACATTCAGAACCAAGTGGAAACCTCGCTGATGAAGGAAGGCTACTACAAGGTTGCCAAGTCGTTCATCATCTACCGCCAGGAGCACAACGAAGACCGCGAGGTGCTCGAAAAGCTGAAGTTCCTTACAGACTATTGCGATGCTGCCAATGCTGCCACAGGTTCCAAGTACGACGCCAACGCCAATGTGGAGCACAAGAACATAGCCACCCTTATCGGTGAACTTCCCAAGTCGAATTTCATACGCCTGAACCGCCGTCTGCTTACCGACCGCATCAAGAAAATGTATGGCAAGCAGCTGGCAGATGAATACATTGACAAGCTTAACCACCACTTTATATATAAGAACGACGAGACATCGCTCGCCAACTATTGTGCTTCCATCACCATGTATCCATGGCTCATCGGCGGCACTACGTCTATCGGTGGCAATTCCACGGCACCAACCAACCTCAAGTCGTTCTGTGGCGGCTTCGTCAACATGGTGTTCATGGTGTCGAGCATGCTTTCCGGAGCTTGTGCCACACCTGAATTCCTGATGTATCTCAACTACTTCATCGGTCAGGAATACGGCAAGGACTATTGGCAGCATGCCGACAAGGTGGTTGACCTCTCCACTCGCCAGCGCACCATCGACAAGATGATAACCGACTGCTTTGAGCAGATCGTCTACTCCATCAACCAGCCCACAGGCGCCCGCAATTATCAGGCTGTGTTCTGGAACATCTCCTATTACGACAAATTCTATTTCCAGAGTCTCTTTGAGAACTTCTACTTCCCCGACGGAAGTCAGCCCGACTGGCCGAGTCTCTCATGGTTGCAGAAGCGCTTTATGACATGGTTCAACAAGGAACGCACCAAGACCGTGCTCACTTTCCCTGTGGAAACAATGGCTCTGCTCACCGAGAACGGCGAGTGCAAGGACAAGGAGTGGGGCGACTTCACGGCTGAAATGTATGCCGCAGGCCACTCTTTCTTCACTTACATGAGCGACAGCGCCGACTCGCTGAGTTCTTGCTGCCGTCTGCGCAATGAGATTCAGGACAACGGTTTCAGCTATACCCTCGGTGCCGGTGGCATCTCAACGGGCTCCAAGAGCGTGCTCACCATCAACCTGAACCGCTGCATCCAGTATGCCGTGAACCACAAGATGGACTACAAGGAATATCTCAGTGAGGTGATTGACCTCTGCCACAAGGTGCAGTTGGCCTACAACGAGAATCTCAAGGACTTGCAGGCACACGGCATGTTGCCGCTTTTCGATGCCGGCTACATCAACATAGACCGTCAGTATCTCACCATCGGAATCAACGGACTGGTGGAAGCTGCCGAGTTTATGGGTCTCAAGATAACTCCCAACGATGACTATCTGCACTTCGTCCAGGGCGTGCTCGGCTTGGTGGAGAAATACAACAAGCAGTACCGCTCCAAGGGTGCCATGTTCAACTGCGAGATGATTCCCGCCGAAAACGTGGGCGTCAAGCATGCCAAGTGGGACCGCGAGGATGGCTATTTCGTGCCGCGCGACTGCTACAACAGCTATTTCTATGTGGTCGAGGACGACTCACTTTCCATCATCGACAAGTTCAAACTTCACGGCGCTCCCTACATCGAGCACCTCACAGGCGGTTCGGCACTCCACATGAACCTTGAAGAGCACCTGTCGAAGGCACAGTATGCCCATCTGCTCAAGGTGGCAGCCAAGGAGGGATGCAACTATTTCACGTTCAACATCCCGAACACCATCTGCAATGACTGTGGATATATCGACAAGCGTTACCTGCATGAGTGCCCCCACTGCCACAGCAAGAACGTGGACTATATGACACGAATCATCGGCTATCTGAAGCGCGTGAGCAACTTCTCGCAGGCTCGCCAACAAGAGGCACACCGCCGCTACTATGCCCATGCCGACCAGAACGTGTAACTCTGCAAACGGATAGGATTATGCTTAAATACGTAAATACCGGAGTGGTCTTTCAGGAGATACCCGACGAGGTGACGCTTGCCGTGAACATCTCGCGGTGTCCCTGTCACTGTCCGGGCTGCCACAGCCAGTATCTTGCCGAGGACATAGGCGAGCCGCTGACCTCACTCACCATTGAGGGGTTTGTGCGTGAATATGGCGACGACATCACTTGCATCTGCTTTATGGGCGGTGACGCGGAGCCCAAGACGGTGAACCAGCTGGCTCGCTACATCCACGAAAACCATCCCCAATACAAGGTGGGGTGGTATAGCGGCAGGGCACATGTGCCGGCATCGGTACGCAAACGCGATTTCGACTATATCAAGCTCGGGCCCTACATAGAGCATCTGGGCTGTCTGAAAGACCGTACCACCAACCAACGACTTTACAAGCACGCCTCCGGTGATGACTTCACCGACATCACTGAGCGTTTCTGGAAGAAATAGACAAATATGGACAATAGAATGATGAAGGGCATGAAGCCGCGTGTGGCCATAGTAGACGCCAATGCGCTGGCTTGCATCGGACTGAAGCACATGCTCCAGGAGGTGATGCCTTTCATGGAAGTGGAGACATTCGGATCGTTCGCCGCATTGGAGGCGAACGGTCCGAATGTCTTTTTTCATTATTTTGTGGAAACCAATATCGTGGTTTCCAATATGGCTTTTTTCGCTGCCCGGCGACACAAGACCATCGTTCTCAGCCCGTCGGTCAATCCCACGGCACAGCTTGCAGGCTTTCACACCCTCTGCACCCATCAGCCCGAAAGTGGTTTCGTCAGACAACTGCTGATGCTCGAACAGCACGCCCACGGGCATGGACAGAACCTGCCTCCTGTAGAGAAACGAGCTGATGATAGGACGTTGACCGAACGTGAGGTGGAAGTCTTGGCATTGGTCGTGAAGGGAATGATCAACAAGGAGATTGCAGACGCACTCAATATCAGCACAACCACGGTGATAACCCACCGGAAGAACATACAGGAGAAACTGGGCATCAAGAGTGTCTCTGCATTGACCATCTATGCAGTGATGCATGGCATAGTGTCGATGGATATTTAAGACGTATTTTCCTACCTTGCAAAAAAATAAATGTCTTTTGCCGTACCCGATTGAAGGGGCATGTTGTTATTAAGGGAAAAAACAAAACAACTTAGACTTATGAAACGTTTACCCTTTGTTATCCTGTGTCTTTTCCTTTGTGTGTTTCTTAATGCACAGACACGCAACGTTACCTTCAAATCAGTTAACGAATCGCTTACCACCGTATTGAAGAAGATAGAGAAAATGGGAGAGAAGAACATTCTCTTCACTTCTTCCGATGCTGACAGATATCAAGTGAGCGCCACAGTGCGCAGAAAAACGCAACGTGAAGCCTTGGAAATAGTCTTGGAAGGAAAGCCTTTCAGTGTTGTGGAACGCAACACGTATTTCGCCATACAATACAAAGGGAAGGAAACGACTCAACTTCCAATCAAAGGAAAGGTGATCAACGAGAACCATCAACCTCTGGGATATGCCAATGTGGTGATGCTTTCAGCCAAAGACAAATCTTATATAGCCGGTTGCGTTACTGCGGACGACGGCAGTTTCGTGTTGCCACATTCTTCTTCTGGCACATTGATTCAAGTGTCTTATGTGGGCTACAAGAAACAGCTGTTGAACGCGAAGCCTGAAATGACGATAACGCTTCATCCGGAAGCACAGCAGTTGAAAACCGTCACGGTGACGAGTAAACGTGCGGACGTGAGCTATAGGAACGGTGCGTTTGTTACCAATGTGGCAGGCACGGTGTTGGCAGAAATGGGAAGTGCTGAAGACATCATCGGCCAGCTGCCCTTTGTCATGGGATCAGAAGGTTCGTGGACTGTTATCGGCCGTGGCGTGCCAGAGATTTATCTCAATGGACGGAAAGTTACCAACAATACAGAACTGGCACTGCTGGATGCCAAGGATATTCTAAATGCTGAAGTTATTACCGTGCCGGGTGCCAGATATAGTTCTTCGACAAATGCCGTGATTCGCTTGCGCACCGTCCGCAAACGCGGGCAAGGACTTAGCGGCAATATGCTTGCCGATTATACGCAAGCGCGGCAGACACCCCAAACCAAGGAAAACATCCACTTGAACTACCGTACGGGTGGACTTGACATATTCGGCGAGGTGGGGACCAATTACAGCAAGCATCTGTCTACAGAAACTTCCAATATCTTGTTGACAACCAATAACGAATGGCGTTTCACTGACCATTCCAAAAGTATGTCGCGTGGGGGCAACATGAGATTCCAGGCTGGCTTCAATTATGAGACCAAGAACAAGCAGTCTATAGGTGCACGCTATCAAACAAGCCGTCAGATGGGCAATGTGTCGGGCGTGAGTTGGGGACAAACGGAATCCTATTGCAACTTACAGCTGACCGAGCAGCTTTCCACCGAGTCGCGGTCTTTTCAGCAACCGCATTGGGCGCACGAACTGAACACTTACTATAACGGCGTATTAGGAAAGTGGGAATTGGATTTCAACGGCGACTTTTTTTCGAACACCAATGAAGGCATGCAGCAGGTTTTCAACGACGGTGTGATGGCAGCCGAATCGGAAACGAAGGAAAAGAGCACGCTTTACGCTACCAAACTCGTTGTCACCACCCAAGTGGGACACGGACAACTTAGTTTCGGAACGGAAGAGTCTTTTACCGACCGCAAAGACGACTTCTTGCAGAGCGGATATTCCGAAGATGCCTTCAACCATATCAAGCAAACCGTGGTGGCAGGCTTTGCAGAATACTACATGTCTTTGGGAAAGAAAGTGAATATGGGTGCCGGCATTAGATATGAATACCAGAAGACCACGTATTACAAGAAAGGTGTGCTGAATGAAAGCCAGAGCCCAAGCTATAACGACTGGATACCATTTTTCACGATAGGGTATAACCACAAGGGTCTTTCATTGGGATTCTCCTACCGCCTCAACAAGAACAATCCAGCCTACGGGATGCTGCAATCGAGTGTGAGCTATGAAAACAAGCACAATTATTCTACAGGCGATCCTTTGTTGAAACCGCAAAAGCAGCACTATTTCAGTCTGAACGGCAGTTACAGGTGGTTGGCATTCATGACTTACTATTCCTTTGTGCAGGACATGTACAGGACATGGTATAAGCCTTATGATGCGGACGCTCATCCCGATGTGGTCTTGAAGACAATGGCAGTCGTTCCCCATTCTTGGCTTGCCGGTGTCAGCCTGCGCATGGTACCCAAGTTTGGCCTGTGGAGACCAAGTCTGACCATGAGCATGGACTTCTATCATGAGAACGTGGCACATCTGAATATTCCGATTATGGGCAATGAACCAAAGTTCACTTTCAAGTTCGACAACAGTTTCAGTCTGCCCTGCAAATGGTTTGTCAACCTCACGGGTAATCTCACCACAAGGGCGGCGCAAGGGGGTGCAGTGCGCAGGTGTATGGGTAACATGCAGTTGAGCATCAGCAAGAAGTTCTTGAAAAATGATGCCCTCCGCATAGGGTTCGTGGCACGCGACATTCTCCACACGGGATTGACCTATTGGGATTTGTACGGCACACAGTCGCGTATACAAAGCAGCAGTTACGGCAACAACCAGTCGGTCAATCTTAACATCAGATATACATTCAATGCAACAAAAGACAAATATAAAGGAAAAGGTGCAGGACAAGACGAGAGACAAAGACTTTGAACTTTTTTTCATGGACATGTATCCACGGCTGATGCGCTACGCCACCTCCCTGTTGGGAGATGGCGTAGCCGCACACGACATTGTGTCGGAAATGTTTGAGAGGGCGTGGAGCAAGCGTCTGCCCGTTTCAAGGGGCGAACAGTTGAACAATTGGGCGTATATGGCTGTGCATCATGCTTGCCTCAATCGCTTGAAACACCTCAAGGTGGAACACGACAACCAAAGGGAACTGGCTGCATCCATGCTATATGATAATACGATAGACTACCGCCATCATGAGAGAATGTTGCAAGTCGTTGAGCAGACCATCGAGCATATGGGGGAGCCAACCCGTACCATCTTGCGGCTTTGTGTCTTGAAGCGCAATACTTACCGGCAGACTGCCGACATTATGGGCATTAGTGTGCACACCGTGAAGAAACACATGTCCAAGGCTTACGACATGCTGAGAAGGACACTCAATGACAAGTATTCATCAGGAGAGATAGAAAAAGGACTATGAAAAGAGATTTTACAGACGAACAACTTTCCATGTTGTGTGGCGAGGCTCTGACTGATAAGCCCACAAGGGAAGAAACTGCAGCCGAATGGGAGAAGTTTTCCCGCCGGAATTATATAGGGGAGGCTTCTTCCGATACGGTACATGTAGTGCGGGAAAAACGCAGTTCACGTGCAATGGTGACAGGAATAGCGGCTGCTTGTCTGACAGCTGCCGCTCTTGTAGGATGGCTTTTGCTGCCATGGCGAACAACGGACGTGCCTGACGGATATACGTGTTTCTATGCCGCACAGGATGTTCCCAAACAAGTGGAAGATGTGACGGACGACGGTTATTGCACGGTGTCTACTCCGCCGGCAACTCTCCGCGACGTTCGACTCAGCGATGGCACTGTTGTCACATTGTGTGCCAACTCGTCTCTTGTCTACCCGTTGACATTCGGAAAAACAGGCAGGAGAGAAGTGAAGTTGAAAGGACAGGCATGTTTCAAGGTGACTCACGATCCTGACAGACCGTTCACCGTGGATGCAGGGCGTATGCGTGTAAACGTGCTGGGCACAACGTTTGTTGTCAAGACAATGCGGGAAGAGCAGTCGTCCGTCTCGTTGATTGAGGGACGTGTGAACGTGGCGAGCGATGGCACATCGGTTGATATGGTTCCCGGGCAGACCAGTGTGGTGGATGGTGAGGACATTAAAATCTCCAAGGCAGACTTGGAAGTGGCAACCGACTGGATGCACAATCAGTTTGTGATGGACAATATGCCGCTTGCCGAAGCCCTTGAAACCATAGGGGCCTGGTATAACAAGACGGTTGTCTCACAGCGCTCAGAATGTATGGCCCGGCGCATACACTTCCGCTTCTCACGCAAGGCATCGCTGCAAGAAGTGGTTGAGGCTCTCAACGAAATGAAGGTGGCGAATATCAAGATAGAAGAGGGGAGAATTGTAGTCTATTAAATGTGTTACTGCAATGTGGCGTAGCCCACGAGCCTGTCTGTGCGGTCGCCGGGCGCACGGTAGTAGACAAGTGACTGATAGGTGTTGTGGGTCTCGTGGAAACTGCCCTCAAACGGGGGGCGGACGATTCGTCCGCTGTAGTCTTTCATGAGATATTGATAGGAATAATAACCCAGTTTCAACGGTATGGCCAGCTTGTAACTACGGCTTTCTCCGTCGTACGTCATTTTGTAGGCGTCGTCGAAAGAACAGAAGGTCCAGTCGCCGCTTACATACAAATCGCCCGGCACGGGAGCGTCAGTCTTCACTTCAAAATGCACGTCCATATAGTCAGACGTGTAGGTGCTCTCCGAGTTGTCGCTGTTGCGCAGGATGTAGGCGCCTTGGGCCGACTCGTCGTAGAGGTAGTTGTGGCGAGGTGCATCCACGTAGGGATAGGCATGATAGTTTTTCTCGTCCCAGTCTACATGTTCAATGCCCATTGACGGATTGTCTGTTGAGAGTATTTCAAACTTGTGGAATTCGTTGCCGCCCGTGAATATGTAGTCTCGGCAATGTTCCCAGCGAAGTCCGTCGGCCATGGTGAATTGTGGCTTGACATTCACGCGTGCGTCGAACCATTCGCGGTTTTGCATCAGAACCGTTTTGATTTGCGTTTGCGGATGGGTGATGCGGAGTGGCCCGTAGCCCACCTGCATGCTGATTTGCTGGTGATGTGCATGACTGTCAATGTCGGTATTCGTGGTCATCTCCATTCTGATGCTGGCCTTTTGTTCCACCACCATGAAGCATGCTTCTATGGCAGGTTCCTCCTCGCCGTCCTTGTAGATGGAGACCCTGTAGTTTCCGCTCATTTTCATTTTGCATTGGTCATTGGGCAGGGTGAGGTGGTAGTGCGTGTAGGGTGTGTTGGTGTTGATGGATTCCACCATGTCGTCTATGGTGTTGCCGTCCGGAAAACCGCTCAGGTAATCGCTCGAAAACAGCTCGGACGATAGGTCCCAGTTGGCTTCGCAATGTTCTATCTTATAGGTGTACCGGTCAAAGCCATGTCCCAAGCGGTCGAAATCTATGTCTATCTTTCCGTCGTCAAGCCTGATGACAGGCAATTGCTGCCAATCGTTGTCGGCGACTACTTGCAGGCTACGAATGTCTTCCGACAGGATTCTGTGGTATTGTGCGTGGATTGCAGTGAGCGTTACCAGGCAGATGAATAGGGTGTAAAGTAATCTTTTCATGACTTTTAAGGGCGTGAATAAACAAAAAGGGGGATACCTTGATAAAAGGAATCCCCGTTTGTGGAAGAGGTACCTAGCAGAGTCGAACTGCTCTACACGGTTTTGCAGACCGTTACCTAACCGCTCGGCCAAGGTACCATTTCTTATTTGCGGTTGCAAAGGTACGACATTTATTTTGTTCTTACAAACTTTTCCATTACTTTTTTTCAACATTTTTCTTGTCCTTGCATGTCTTCTTCTGCGGACGGCAACCTGTGTTGCGACGTATATGCTTGCCTTTCAGAGCTTTGTGTAGTTCACATCCCGAACAACCGTAACAGGGGTTGCCTGCTGCTTTTATGGCTGTATAGATGCGCCATAGGCCGTAACCTGCGGCGGCTGCCACGATGATGAGTGTGAGAATGAGTTGCATGCGAAAAGCTTTTACGAAAGGTGTGCGATGATATAAGTGGCTCTGACAAGAAGCGTAAGTGTGCCACTTACGGCTGCTAAGTGTGCCACTTACGGCCCGTAAGTATGCCACTTGAAGTCCGTAAGTCGTACACTTGCTTATGGTTAAGGTCAGAAGCCCATGAGTCGTCCCACTTGATACACCAGTGCCGATACGACCCAAGCGAGACCAGTGGTGTAGGCTGCGGCAAAGAGTGCCCACTTCCAACTGCCCGATTCGTTCTTGATGGCCACAATGGTGGCTATGCACGGGAAGTAGAGCAGCACGAAGATGAGGTAGCTGAAGGCGATGAGCGGAGTGATGCCGTCTGCCGACATTTGTTTGTAGAGCCGGGCATACTTGGCGCTGTTGTCTTCTGCCTCGTCGTCTGCCACGCTCTCGTCGTTGGAATAGAGCACACCCATGGTTGAGGCTACAATCTCCTTGGCGCCCACACCGGAGATGAGGCCGATATCGAGTTTCCAGTCGAATCCCTGTGGGCGGAACACGGGTTCTATGGTCTTGCCTAAGCGTCCGATGTAGCTCTGCTCCTGTTGCTGCTGACTGGTGAGCTGTTCGTTGTGCGGGAAATATCCGAGTGCCCAAACCACGATGGATGCCACCAGGATGATGCCGCCCATCTTTTTAAGATATTGCTTGCCTTTCTCCCATGTGTGGCGGCCTATGGCCTTGGCAGTGGGGAAACGGTAGGGTGGAAGCTCCATGACGAAAGGCGTGTCTTCGCCCTTGATGATGAATCGGCTGAGCACACGACTCATAATGATAGACATCACAATACCTATTATATAGAGCAATATCATCACCAAGCTGCGATACTGCAAGGCAAAGAAAGTGCCTGTTATCATGATGTAGATGGGCAAGCGGGCTGAGCAACTCATCATCGGCAGGATGAGCATGGTGATGAGCCGGCTGCGCTGGCTCTCGATGGTGCGGGTGGCCATCACGGCTGGCACATTACAACCGAAGCCCATGATGAGCGGTATGAACGACTTGCCGTGAAGCCCCATCTTGTGCATCAGCTTGTCCATGATGAAGGCAGCGCGTGCCATGTAGCCACTGTCTTCCATGAACGAGATGAACCCGTAGAGGATGAGAATCTGTGGCAAGAACACGATGACGGAGCCAACACCGCCAATGATTCCGTCGATGAGCATGGCTTTCAGCGGGCCGTCGGGCATGGTGGATGACAACCAGTCGCCAATCATGCCTACTCCTGCCTCAATCCAGTCTTGAGGATATTGGCCCACCGAGAAAGTGACCTGGAACATGATGTAGATGAGCAGGAAGAAGAGCGGGAAACCGAAATACTTGTTAGTGATGATGTTGTCGAGCACGTGGGTCACCTGATAGGTGTCGGTCTTGTTGCCTTCCTCGAAACGCGCTTCCTGCAGGGCTCCATGGATGAAGGCATACTTGGCATCCATGATGGCAGTTTCGCTGTCTTCCTTGGTTTCCTCCTTCAGCTTGGCGGCTTGCGCGTCGCGCACGTTTACTATTTCCTTGCCGTTGGGCAGCATGGCCGCAATCTTTTCTGTCTCAGAGTCGCCCTCAAGTAATTTGATGGCCAGGTAGCGGGTTGAGTATTTGTGGCGTATCTGTGAGTCCTTCTGTATTTCCACCTTTATTTTCCCTATGGCATCCTCCACATATTTGCCGTGGTTCACGTGGATGTGTCTATACACGCTCTTGTGTGGTTTCGGTCCGTGGGCATAGTCTTCCTCGTGGTCGTCGTCCCCGTTGTCCTCCACATAGTCCTTGTGCCAGTCTTGAAGGTCTTTCTCCACTTCGGGGTTGATGTTCCCGTCCTTGTCGAGGAAGTCTACACCCTCATAGAGGTTGATGATGATGTGGAACAGTTTCTTGATGCCTTTCCCGCTTTTGAACACGGTAGGTATCATCGGCACGCCGAACAGCTGTCCCAGTTTCTGGTAGTCAATAGCATCGCCCCGGTTTTCAAACTCGTCAAACATGTTGAGGGCACACACCATGCGCAGGTTCATGTCGACGAGTTGTGTGGTCAGGTAGAGGTTTCGTTCGATGTTCGAGGCGTCAATCACATTGATGACGACGTCGGGAGTCTTCTCTATAATCTGCTTGCGTACATACAGTTCTTCCGGACTGTATGCGGAGAGCGAGTAGGTGCCAGGCAGGTCCATGATGTTGAATTCGTACCCCTCAAACGAAGCGTGTCCCTCCTTGGCGTCAACAGTCACGCCAGAATAGTTGCCGACCCTTTCGTGGGCGCCCGACACGAAGTTGAAGAGCGATGTCTTTCCGCAGTTGGGGTTTCCCACCAATGCCACGTTGATGGTGCGCCGTTTTTTCATGGCTGCATCCTTGAACTGTTTCTCGGTCAGTGCCGGTTCGTCAGCCTGTGGGGCTACGCTTGGCTCGTCGCACATGTTGCCTGCCAGGATTTCCTGTCGGTCCCCGTTTGTCAATTCTATATTCTTGGCTTCTTCTTCGGATATGACTTCAATCATGCTCGCCTCGTCGTGACGGAGTGAGATTTCATATCCCATAATCTTGTACTTTACCGGATCTTTGAGCGGGGCGTTGAGCAATACCTCAACCACTTTCCCCTTGATGAATCCCATTTCGACAATGCGCTTACGGAATCCTCCGTGTCCTAATACCTTTACGACGACACCTTTTTGGCCGGTCGTCAGTTCTGATAACTTCATATATTATTGTGTCTTTAATTCCTAACGACTACAAAGTTACAACCTTTTGGTTGATCGGTAACATGAATGTGGCTAAAATACCTACAATTGGGGATGCTTCAGTCCTGTTGTGTCTCATCCTTAAATATGCTGTTGAATTTCTCCTTCAATCGGGAGGGTTGAGCTATGTAGTCGCGAATCTCGTTTAGTTTTTTCTCGTTTTCCGAACCTGGAATCCACAACTTGATGTATCCGTTGACGGAGTATTTATTCTGCATGTGTTCATAGAAACGGTTCCAGTGCTCCTTGGGCGTCATGTCGGGATAATGGTCGAGCCCGAAGAGCACGGTGCGTCTGAACACCGTGTCGGGGTCAAGGTCGCGGTCGGCTTCAGCCACAATCTTCCCGTAGATGCTGCGTGGGGCGTGCGAGGCCGAAGCCCTATGGTCTTCTACAGCTTCTTTCATGATTTTTATTTGCTCGGAAGAGAACCATTTTTGGAGTCTCGTGTCGGCTGCAAGTATCTTGCCACTTGTCAGGTGGTGGATGGCTCTCGGACCTTCCAACCCCAAGTCGTGATAAGCGGCAATGGTATACGCCATATTGGCATCAGCACCTATCTTGGCTGCCAAGTCTTCCGAACGGCGAATCACCCGTACAGCATGCGAAATGTTGTGTGCTTTGTCGAAAGCGTTATATCTGGGAAGAATGTTCGTTTCGACAAATTCCATCAAGTCGAGACTTATATTGTGGTCGTTCATACGAATGTCTTTTTAATATTTGCAAAAGTAAACAATATATTGTATTTTTGCAAGTGATTAAGTAAATATTTATGATATGGACGATTCTTCAGTAGAGATAGATTCAATGAAAGCCTGGTTTCTGGCTGCCCGACCCAAGACTTTGACCTGTGCGGCTGTTCCTGTGATGATTGGGGCAACGCTTGCCATGGCAGATGACCCTACGCGCTTCCAATGGCTGCCGGCTGTTCTTTGTCTGCTCTTCGCTTTTGTCATGCAAATTGACGCAAACTTTGTCAACGATTACTTTGACTGTGTGCGGGGTAACGATGATGAAACTCGTCTAGGTCCCAAGCGGGCATGTGCTCAGGGGTGGGTGCGTCTGCACTCCATGCGCTTGGCTATTGCCGCTACTACAATTGTCGCTTGTCTGGTGGGATTGCCGCTTGTGTTGTGGGGAGGAATTCAGATGGTTGCTGTCGGTGTGCTTTGCGTGCTCTTCTGTTTTCTCTACACCACAGTGTTGTCTTACAAGGGGATGGGCGATTTGCTCGTTCTCCTCTTCTTTGGCCTTGTCCCTGTTTGCCTTACCTATTATCTATGTCTGCCGATTCATGGGCTGACTGTCCCACTGGAAGTAATAATCTCTTCCTTGGCGTGTGGCCTTGTCATTGATTGCTTGCTGGTGGTAAACAACTATCGTGACATTGATAACGACCGGAGGGCTGGCAAAATCACGCTTGTAGTCAGGATGGGCGCTGCCGCTTCCAAGTTCGCTTATCTGTTGTTGGGCTTTTCTGCCTGTCTGATGGGCACAGTTCATCTTTTCCGTGACAAGCCTTTTTCTTTTTGGCTTCCTCTCTTCTTTCTCCTGCCTCATTGGATGGCTTACCACAAAATGTGCATGATCGACAAGGGTAGGGGATTGAATATGGTACTTGGCGACACTGCCAGAAACATCTTTTTATATGGCGTTTTGGTGTCAGTCGGCAACTTGGCATGCTTTTTGCTTGCGGGTAGATGAATGAAAATATGAGGAGGATTAATTATGGCATTCATTGATTATTATAAGATTTTGGGCGTTGACCGCAGCATCCCTCAGAAGGATGTGCGGCGTGCTTACCTCAAGCGGGCCAAGCAGTTTCATCCCGACCTTCATCCTGACGACCCCAAGGCAAAGGCAAAGTTTCAGGCGCTCAATGAAGCGTTCGATGTGATTGGTGACCCGGAAAAGCGAAAGAAATACGACCAGTTTGGAGAGCAGTGGAAGGATGCAGACGCATTTAATTCTGGTGCTGGCGCCGGTAGTGGCGGTTCGTATCAGTGGAGTAGTCAAGGAGGCTCTCCGTTTGAAGGATTCGATTTTTCCGGATTCGGAGAACAGGGTGGCGGCTTCAGCAGTTTCTTTGAGCAGTTGTTTGGTGGAGCAGGAGGCAGGTCTACTCGAGGAAGACGTGCTGCCCGGACCAACAGTGGCGAGATGAATGCAACTGTCAACATAGATCTCTACACGGCACTCCTTGGCGGTGAAATCATTATCACCCTCAATTCAGGCGTGAAGTTAAAACTCAAGGTAAAGCCGGAAACCCAGAATGGCACAAAGGTTCGTCTTCGTGGCAAAGGGTATGATCGTGGTGACGGTACTTGTGGTGACTTGATTATCACGTACAACGTGCAGTTGCCTACCCATTTGACTGAGCGTCAAAAAGCACTGCTTAACCAAATGCGTGAGGGTTGATACTTGATTCGTTAACATTATTTACGTATAAATATTTACTCAAAAACTTGCTTTGTGTAGCTAAAATGACTACCTTTGCAAGACTTTGGGTAAATATTTTGTGTATTTACTTGATATTCAGAAACATAATAAGAATAGGTATATAAGATGAGACAATTAAAGATTCAGAAAAGCATCACCAATCGCTCAAGCGAAGCATTGGACAAGTATCTCGTGGAAATCGGTCGGGCTCCACTTATCTCAATTGATGAAGAGATAGAGCTGGCACAGAAGATTAAGAAGGGTGGTCCAGAAGGCGAGCGTGCGAAAGACAAACTGGTGACTGCCAATTTGCGCTTTGTAGTTTCTGTAGCCAAGCAATATCAACACCAAGGTCTCACATTGACCGACCTTATTGACGAGGGAAACATTGGTCTGATCAAGGCTGCACAGAAGTTTGACGAGACGCGAGGCTTTAAGTTCATCTCTTATGCCGTGTGGTGGATTCGCCAGAGCATCTTGCAGGCCATTGCCGAGCAGAGTAGAATTGTGCGTCTTCCGCTAAACCAAGTAGGTTCGCTCAATAAGATAAATCATGAGATCAATAAGTTTGAGCAAGAAAACTTGCGTCATCCTTCTGTTTCAGAACTTAGTGAAGCAACCAATCTCGATGAAGAAAAAATTGGGCAAAGTTTGATGGCCGATGGTCATCATGTGAGCATTGACGCGCCATTCCAGGATGGAGAAGACAATTGCATGCTTGATGTAATGCCCAGTGGCGATGATAGCCGTACCGACCGTCAAGTAGATCATGAATCAATGGCTCTTGAACTCAACTCTGTTCTCTCCAAGGTGCTTAAGGATCGTGAGATAACTATTATCCGTGAATGTTTTGGTATTGGTTGTCATGAGAAAGGTCTTGAAGAAATTGGCGATCAACTAAATCTCACTCGCGAGCGTGTACGCCAAATCAGAGAGAAGAGCATTGCCAAACTTCGTGATAGTGGCAACGCCAAAATTCTAATGAAATATTTGGGTTAAGGATATAATTGGATAAAAGTGTGCCAAAAGTTTTGCAATGTCAAGAAATATTTGTACCTTTGCACACGATTTTAAAACGGATGGTTCCGTAGCTCAGTTGGATTAGAGCAACAGCCTTCTAAGCTGTGGGTCCAGGGTTCGAATCCCTGCGGAATCACGGAAGAACGAAAAATTGTCAAAGAGGATTCTACTTAGGTAGTTTCCTCTTTGTTGCTTATATACAGTTAGTTACGAGCGAGTAACCTGAAAATCAGACAGTTATTTAGAGGATGAAGTAATGTCTAATTCTAATGTAATCGTTTGAAAATGAGAGAGTTAATTAACG
>ULUS01019999.1_pt1 | contig 17941 bp, 10 predicted proteins | sample 1958761 | NCBI WGS metagenome assembly ULUS01 (sample SAMEA4835767, study PRJEB28245) | human gut metagenome | biome: gut microbiome; material: fecal sample | place: Denmark | collected 2008
GGAGCTGCGCCCAGCGGTCAGCAGCGTGCAGGAAAAGCGCCCGCCACCCCACCAGCGTTCAACGACATAACGCTTGTGGGTCAGGGACAGACGCTCGGGGTGAAATACACCTTCAAGCAGATGTTGTCAAAAAACTCGGGCGAAGCCTTCGTCTTCCTCGTAAGCAACAACAACACGTCATTTGTCTTGAAGCTTTACAAGCCCCACCATCACCCCAACCACGACGTGCTGGAAACGCTCACCCGCGTGAGGAGCGACTACAGTCCGCTCATCAACGTCTATGCCCACGGCGTGTGGACAGACCCCACGACCCATTGGCCTTACGACTTTGAGGTGATGCAACATTGCACGGGCGGCTCGCTTGCCGACGTGAGCTTCAAAGGCAAAGAGAAAGAGCTGGCCAAGGTGGCGGTGGAGATGGCAGCAGCCATCGACTTCTGCCACAAGCATAACATCTTGCACCGCGACATCAAACCCGCCAACTTCCTTTACACCGACAAGAGCAGACAGCGCATAGCCCTTGCCGACTTCGGCATAGCCATGACCACCGACAGCAACGGCAGCCTGAAGGCCGACGACAACCGGAGGGCCATAGACGAGGCACGCACCGTCATATACGCCGCGCCGGAGATGTATTATCGCACGATGCATGGCTTCAACCCCAACGTCTCTTACAAGAGCGACTTCTACTCGCTCGGCCTCACCCTGATGGCCCTGTGGATGGGCGAAGGCACGTTCACCGCCGACGAGAGCAAGCTGGTGACGATGAAGAACAGCAACACCCTCGTCTACCCCTCACCCAAGGAGATGTCAACCCACATGCTCTCCCTCCTCATGGCCCTCACACGCTGCGACCCCAACGAGAGAGCTGCCATGCCCGAGATTGTGCGTTGGGTCAAAGGCGAGGACATCTTTGATGTGCCTGACGACGGTGAAGCGAAGCTGTCAAGGTTTCGCGTGCCGTTCAACGTGAAAGACGGCCTGGTGGCAACCACCCCTCAGGAGCTGGCACAGATGATGGGCAGCCACCCCGACCTGGCAAAACGCTATCTCTACCAAGACCAGATAGGCAAGTGGCTGAAAGAGTTTGAGATGTTTCCTGAGGCATCGGCCATTGAAGACATCACAGAGCGCCTGTTTGCCAAGGACAAGGACGGCGGACTGTATGCCGCCCGTCTGGTGCTTGACCCCCAGACCCCCTACATAGGTCTTGACGGCAACGTTGTGACCATAGACGGTGTCGGCAAAGAGCTGTTCAAGCATGAGGAAGAATATGGCAGTTTGCTCGAGAACGAGAATCACCCGTTGTGGATGTTCATCTACGCCAACATCGACAAGAACAGCATCGAGACAACCCCCGATTACATCCAGAGCTCAGCCTGTGGTGTGCCTTGTCTTGCTTATGAGCTGGACCCCTCGTTGCCCTTCGAGCTTGGCGAAGAGGGCCATTACAAATATTTCAAGTCGGTGGATGACATCATTAACGGCATGCGCAACTGGACGATCAACGACAACGAGATACGCTTCTTCACCTACGCCGACTTCGACTCGTGGCTGAAACAAAAAGACCCGGCACGCCACATGCTTATAAAAGAGAGGTGCAAGAAGCTGCCGTTCACCGACGAAGACGGCGACGTTGTCGGAGACGACAGCACACACTATTTCATCTGCGGAATGGTGACCCTCTTCACCTTGGCTTACGATTGCGGCTACGACTTCAGAACCATCGCCGACAACAAGTCGAAGGTGGTGTCGCTTGCCGACATCGCCAACGCCATCATGGACGAGGTTGCGGGCAACACCAACAACTGCAAATTCACAAATCAGCTTGACGATGTGGAGACGTTCCACCGCTCACGCCTCTACGCCTATCTTTTGGCAAGGGAGAAATATACGGGCAAGATAAGCTACATCGATTATTGCATAAACTTCGGCGGCGAGAACGCCAAGCGTTACGGCCCATACAACAAACGCATAGCTGCCATGAAGGTGGCAACAAGTTTTATGGGCCGCGTGCCGGAGCTGCGTTTCGAATATAAGCAGAAGGTTTACAAGGACAAGGACAGCGTTGCCCAAGACACAGACATGAACATGCTGACCGATCAGCAGACAGCGGTTCTTGCCGACTGGCTCACGCTCTTCTTTGCCGAGAACCCGTATGAAAACTATAAGAAGCGGTCCTACTATGACCTCACCACCGACTATTTCGAATTTCTCAGGCTCCACCTCCCTCAATGTAGCTACGTCAAGCGCATAGCCAACGAGGAGAGCATCATAGAGAAGAGCCGCCGAAACTGCAACTTGGCGTGGGGACGCCTCCACCTCATCAGAGGCCTCATCATCGGCGTGTGCATCGTGCCGCTGGTGTTGCTCAACGTGGTGTTGGTGGTGCTGTCCATAAGTGCTGGAACCGAGTTTTTCACAAACATGATGACCTCGGTGGGCAGCACGCTTGGATGGATCTTCGCCGTCATTGTCGCCCTCTACATCATGGCCGACACATCGGTCATAGGCGGCGCCATCGTCGGCGCCATCGTCTATTTTGCCGTCAATTGGATCTGCACAAAGATAGGCTTCCTCGTGCCGTGGCTGGGCGTGGGCACGCTGATCTTGCTCACATGGAAGGCGGTGTCGACAATAAACTTCGCACGCCGCCCCCGCTTCAGCGACCCCAACTTCGGGTTCGGCGAGCAAGAGGCGACACAACGTCACCTCATAGCCAAGGCGTTCGGATGCTACGGCAAGCTGCTTCCCAACGCGCCCCACAACTATCCGTGCAATGTCTACGAGGAGAGCAGCGATTATGCCAACCAACTGGTTCGCCCACTGTGGAAAAAGGCTGCAAAGCTCATCGGTCTGAGCGTCATCACCGTGGGACTTTGCCTGTATGTGGGAACGGGCATAGCCAGCAACAAGTATGGCAACACGTCCGCAAAGACCGTGACCGAGATGCGCAACCTGTTGCCAGGCACATGGGAGGGAACGATGGGCAAGACCAAAGCAACGTTCACGCTCAAGCCATCGCCTGTCTCTGAACAGCACATCACGGGCAAGGTGATACTCTACTATCGCAAGCCCATAAAGCAGACCGTGGTGGCTGACGTCAACCGTTACGACATAAAGAGCAAGAAGATTACGCTCGTTGTGGTGGAGAAAAACAAGGAGAACCCAAGCAAGCGATACGTCTTGACGCTCAACAACGGGAGCGACAACGCAGCCACGATGACGGGCACATACACAAACGAGACAAACGGCAACAGACAAGAAATAAAGTTGACAAAAACGGAAGAAAACAGTTCTCAAAAATGATGAACCAAAGGCGCGGAAGAATGAATAAATATGCAAAAAGAAAGGTTCAAATGTATAAATATTCAAAACAGCGATTGTAAGCAATTTAAGCATTTTTCTTTCTGTTTTTCAAAATAACGCGGTTTTAACTTATTATTTTTGTTAACAACTCTTAAAAACAGGGTAGTTTTGTCAAAGAGCCTCTTTGAGGCTGTCAAAGGGCCTTAATGAGCTCGTCAAAGAGCCTCTTTGAGAACGTCAAATGGGCACTTTCAAATCGTAAGTTGGGCACTTTGGGAACGCCACCAAAAAAGGGTCTAAAAATGCATAAATATGCAAAACGTTTTTCGTTGAAAAAAACGGGAAACGGGCATGGAAAAAAGACAAAATAAAAAACACTGAACAATTATGGGAAACGACAATTTTTATCAACATTATAAAGATCAGGAACAGCAGCAAAGGGAACAATATAAGGAGAGTTTTGCACACGCTGAAGAACATGCCGAGGAGCACGCCTATGCCGAAGGACACGGTGGCAACACGCGCCACTGTCCACGCTGTGGAGCACCCGTGGAAGAGGGCATGCGCTTCTGCGAGGAATGTGGTTGCGCCGTAGACGAGAGCCAATGTCCCCACTGCCATCAGACCATACCGCCAGGCATGGCCCTATGTCCCCACTGCGGCAGACCTGTAAACCTGTCACGATGCTCGTTCTGTGGAGCAGCCAAGGAACCCGACGAGCCGTTCTGCTCCGAGTGTGGCAACCCCACACAAGGCATAGTGTGTCCCATCTGCGGAACGCTCAACTATCGAAGCTTCTGCCGTCAATGCAACCACCCGCTCAACGAGATGGCGCTACAAGCGGTGATGGAAGCACATAACGACCCGCGCATGCAGGAGGTGCAGCAGCTGGCTGAACAGCTGGAAGAGATGGAGACGCTCATTCACCAAGCTCACGAGTTGGCTAAGGAAGCCTCTGACGATAGCGCCGACGACATCAACGGCAACATCGGTGATGCCGCTCCCGACACAGGCGAGAGCCTGACAGAGGCCGACCGCAAACTGCTTGACAACTATAAGTCGCTCTATGCCGAACTGGGCATCAACTACACCCACAAGCCATCGCCCGCTCCCAAGCCATCGCCCGGCAACGGCAACACGGCAACACGGCAAACCGTTGCCGAACGCCAGAAGCAGCTGCTCCACGGCGCCACGCTGCAAGAGAAGATGGAAGAGTTTAAGCGTAAGATGGAGGAGATGAAAGCCAAGATGAACGCCATGCAACCCGACACGTCTGCCACCCCCGAGACACAACGCGACTTTATCTGTGCCCGCAAGGTGACGGTGAAGAGCATGTCGAAAAACGTGTGGATATGCAACTGGTGCCATTGTCAACACAACGACCCGTCCGAGTGTTATCGCGAAGACCTTGGCGGCGAGTGGACCTACAGCTACCGATATCATGATGTCGAGATCATTTCTTGACGGCAACGATAGCGAACCAAGAGCTTGCTTCAAGAACTTGCAACGACAAGATTGTGAAACAAGAGCTTGCTGAACATTACAAAAAAAGAAGAAGAAAAATGAACTGTCCAATCTGCAATAAACCCAACCGACCGACAGCACGCTTCTGCAAGTGGTGCGGAAAACCGATGGCTGCGACGGCGCAACAACAAGGAGCTGCCACCACGCAACAGCAGGGTGCAACCGCTACGCAGCAGCAGGGTGCAACCGCTACGCAACAGCAGGGAGCGGCGGCTGCACAACAGACAGGGGCTACACAAACTTCAGCCCCTTTGTCGGCGGCCATTGGCTTCGACATGCTCATAGGCAAGGACGAGGTGAAACGCAGCCTCATAGATGTGGTGAGCAAAGCAAAGTCGATGAGCGCACGCTGCAAACGCTTCAACCTGAACCAGAGGATGAACCTCAGTTTCGTCATCACCGGCGACTCAGGCACAGGCAAGCTAACGGTTGCCAAGGCGCTGACCAGCGAACTGTTCAAGGCGCAGCTCACCTCGTCGCCAGAGCCGAAGATCATTACTCCTGTCGACTATAAAGACTTCATAAAAAACATAGACAAGCAAGAGAGTGCGCTCGGCAACTCGGTCATCGTGGTTCAAGATGCCCATAAGCTCGTGAGCGACGGCGTGTCTAAAAAGGTTGAGGAGATTGACAGTCTGCTCAAGTATGTGCGCATGTGGCGCGAAGACCCCACGAAGCCCATCGTGGTGCTGCTCGGACTGGAGTTTCTCAAAAACTTCTTTGAGAAGAACCCCGCCACGGCTGCCGACCTCGACTATTTCTACCACCTGCCCACCATCACCACCGACAACCAGCTCGACATAGCGACCTACATCCTCTACACAAAATACAGGTTGCAGCTGTCAATCGACGCGTCAGAAAAGCTGAGACGCATCTTCGTCAACGACAAGCGCAACCCGTCTGACGACCAGCGCCCGCAGGGCCACAACGCGGCGGCAAGAGCCTACGCCATAGACCTTAAGGTGTGTCAGCAGAACATGCCGTCAAGCTTGGTGGGACCCGAGTTTGTGGAAGGCAAGGAGTTTGTGCCGAAGACCTATGACGAGGTGATGGCAGAGTTTGACAAGTTTGTGGGCATCGACGAGGTCAAGAAGGCGGTCAGCGACATTGCACGCTTCGTTGAGGAACAGCGGCTGACCAAGGGCAGCAACGCAAAGATAAAGCTCGACAACCACTTCCAGTTTCTCGGCAACCCAGGCACAGGCAAGACCACGATGGCACGCCTCTTTGCCGAAGCGCTCAACGCCCTCGGCATCCTATCCTCAGGACAGCTGATAGAGGCGAGCCGCAAGGATCTTGTATCCAACTTTGTGGGCGACACGCCCAAGGTCGTGAACAAGAAGTTTGATGAAGCCATGGGCGGCGTGCTCTTCATTGACGAGGCCTACTCGCTCATGACCTCTGAAAACGACAAGGCAGGACAAGAGGCTGTGAACGAGATCATTACCTGCTCTGAGAACCTGCGCGGCAAGGTGGTGGTCATTCTTGCAGGATACACCAAAGAGATGGGCGAGTTTATGCAGAGCAACTCGGGCTTAGCATCGCGCTTTGACAAGATTGTCAACTTCCCCGACTACACAGGTGAACAGCTTGCCGACATCTTCCGCTCCATGGTCAAACACTCTGAAGACGGCTACACCCTGTCTGATGACGCCGAGGAGCACATCAACACGTTCTTCGACCGCATGTACCAAAGCCGCGTGCGCAACTTCGGCAACGCGCGCGAGGTGCGCACAGCCTTCAACAACGCTGTCAAGGCACACACGGCACGCATATCGGTGGAGCGGACGGCAGGCACGCTGCAACCAGGCACGGAGAAGATCATAACATGGGCCGACATTGACGGCGACGAGTCGAAGAAGGTGCAGAGCGTGGACGACGTGCTGGCGTCGCTCGACGACATTATAGGCATGGACAGCGTCAAGGACCAGCTGATGGCGATAGCCAAGAAGGTGCGCAACGACCGGCGACGGGCCGAGCTGGGACTGAGCAAGGCTTCGCTGACCAACCTGCACATTGCCATCACGGGCAACCCCGGCACGGGCAAGACGATGGTGGCCAAACGTCTCGGACAGGTGCTCAAAGCCATGGGCGTGCTCACGAAAGGCCATGTGGTGGAGCGCGAGCGAAAATCGTTGCTCGACAGCTATGCCAACTCGGCTGCCATCAACATGGACAAGGCGGTGGACGAAGCCATCGGCGGCATTCTGTTCATCGACGAGGCCTACAACCTCATACCTGCCGAGACGCCGGGAACAAAAGACAAAGACGGCACAGCGGCGGTGGAGGCACTCATGACACGCATGTCTAACGACGCGGGCAAGTTTGTGACCGTCATTGCGGGCTACAAGACAGAGATCGACGAGTTCATTGCCAACGCCAACCCCGGCCTGGCACGCCGCTTCACGCACCGCATACACATACCCGACTATTCTGCCAACGATCTCATTGCCATCTACAAGCAACAGGTCAAGAAGGCGGGCTTCCATCTCACACCCGATGCCGACACCTTGCTTGAGAAAAAGGTGGAGGAGATGGTTACCTCAAAGACAAAAAACTTTGGCAACGCGGGAACGATCATAAAGCTCTTCTCAGAGACCATGGAACGGCAGTCGAACCGTCTGCCATACGATGCCACAGAGGAGCAGCTAATGACGATAGAGGCTGCCGACATTCCTTATTCGGCACCGAAGAAGATTGACATCAAGGAGTGTATGAAAGAGCTTGACCAGCTGATCGGTCTGGCATCGGTGAAAGAAGCCGTGCACGAGCTGGCCGACACGCTTGAGGTGGAACAGATGCGTGCTCAGGCAACGGGCGAGAGAGCACAGATAAACCTCGACCACTATCTCTTTGTGGGCAACCCCGGCACGGGCAAAACGACCGTGGCACGAATAATGGGCAACATCTTCTATTCGCTCGGACTGCTGCCTTCGAACAAGGTGGTGGAGGTGACATCGAAGGATCTCATCGCGCCATTTGTGGGACAGACGGCACCAAAGACCGAACAGCAGATAGACCGCGCGCTCGGTGGCATATTCTTCATTGACGAGGCCTACTCGCTAAACGACGGCTCCAACGAGTTTGGAAAAGATGCCATGCCCGTGTTGCTGACCAAGCTGCTCGACTATAAGAACCGCATGGTGAGCATCGCTGCCGGCTACCCGCGCGAGATGAGACAATGGATAAACACCAACTCGGGACTGGAGTCGCGCTACACCCGCACCATCCAGTTTGAAGATTACACGGGTGAGGAGCTGGCTCAAATTTTCCGTCTTAAGGTTAAAGGCAAGGGTCTGAAGCTCACGCCCGATGCCGATGCCGAGATGGTGAAATATTTCAACACGCTGGTCTACAACAAGGGGGCAAACTTTGCCAACGCACGCGAGGCAAACAACTTTTTTGACCGCGTCAAGCTTAACCAAGGGCGTCGTCTGCGCCGCGTGTCTCCTCTACCAGGCTTCAACCGCGATGACCTCTTCGTGTTTGTGGCCGATGACATGATTGTCGATTAGGGCGATTTACTTGCACAACTTAAAACAAAAAAGACAAAAATGAGCAAATGTTATAAATGTGGGGCCGACATCGATAGCGACAGCCTGTTCTGCGACCAGTGTGGAGCCGAACAGTATGTATGCCCCAAATGTCACATCATAGGGAAAGGCCCCAACAAACGTTGCGGCATGTGCGGCTCGCCGCTTGTGCCTGCAACAGGACAGCAAGGCAACAACAGCACGCAACAACAAGGGGCAGCGCAGCCTTTTGCGGGGGCAATGCAGCAACAAGGGGCAGCGCAGCAACAAGAGGCAACACGCATGGCGAGCTATCTGGTGTGCCAGGCAGAGCAGGTGTCGATACCTCTTATGAACGGTGCGGTCATAGGCCGCACGGCAGGCGATTATGCCAACCTTCTCGGCAAGTGTATCTACATATCGGGCATGCACGCCCGCCTGACGCAAAACGGCTCGGTATGGCACATCACCGACCTCGGCTCGCGCAACGGCACAAAGGTGAACGGTGTGGCGTGTCAACCGAACGTGCCTATGGCGTTCAAGACGGGTGACACCATAAAGCTCGGCGCGTTCTACGATTTCAGAGCAGAATAAACATCTATAAAAAACGACAATTATGAAGATCAGATATGAAGCGGTGAGCAACGTGGGACTGGTGCGCACAAACAATGAAGACATGGCTCTCGTGTTTGGCGAATACATACGCGACAACAACATTGCCTTTGCCTTCGACCTCACACCCCAGATGTCCTTCACAGCCATTGTGGCCGATGGCATGGGCGGCATGAACGGCGGAGAGGTGGCATCGCAGATGGCAACGGCGGCGTTCAACAGTTTTGCGGAGAGCCTGACACCAGGCATGAGTCCCGATGAGGTGGTGATGGCGCTGAAGCAGTGGACGCGCCTGTGTGACCGGTCCATCGTGGAGCGAGGACAGCAAGACCCGTCGCTCTTGCGGATGGGAACAACGCTTACCGGTCTGCTTGCCTTCAACAACACGCTCTTTGTCCTGAACATTGGCGACAGCCGCACCTACCGTCTGCGCTACGACATCTTCAAACAGCTCACCGAAGACCATTCGGAACGTCAACGCACAGGCGACCAATCGGTGCCTGCAAACCTTATCTACAACGCCCTTGGCACAGGCACGGCCTTTATTGACGTCAAGGTCATGCAGCTCGTCGAGGGCGACCGCTATGTGGTGTGCTCCGATGGACTGAGCGACATGGTGAGCGACGAAGCCATTGAGCAGATGTTGCGCAACGGCGACAACGCACGCCAGTATGTGCAGGCGGCTTTGCAAGGAGGAGGGCGCGACAACGTGACGGTCATTGTGCTGGATGTGGAAAAAGATTAAAAAACAGACCTAACAGAAAAGACAGACCTAACAGAAAAGACAGAAATAGTTGCTTGTTTGCAATAAAAAAATTTATTAACTTTGCAAAAAAGGAAAGAGACACAACAACGGTTTCTCATGCTGCATGTCTGTGAGCATGCGGAAACACAAAAACATAAAAGTTATGAGAATAGTTCAAAGTTCGTTCTTTCGCGCTCTATGCGCCGTGATCATTGGTGCCCTGCTGATAAAATATCGCGAGCAGACGGTAACATGGATGACCATCGTCATTGGTGTGATGTTTTTCTTGTCGGGGGTGGTGTCGTGCGCCGCTTACCTTAGTGCGCGTAGCCGTGAAGACATGCCACAGGTGTTTGATGCCCAAGGCCGTCAGCTCACAGGCATGAAACCCCATTTCCCCATCGTTGGCATAGGCAGTCTGGCGCTCGGTCTCATCCTTGCCCTCATGCCCGCCACGTTCATCACCTGGCTCATGTATATCCTGGCGGCAATACTCATCCTTGGAGCCATCAACCAGTTTGTCAGCCTTGCATCTGTCTCGCGTGTTGTACATGTGGGCTTCTATTTTTGGATTATGCCGTCCATCATCATGCTCATAGGCATCATAGCCGTTGTTTATCCATCGGCCATTGCCTCAGCCCCGCTGTTTGTCATCGGTTGGTGCATGGTGCTCTATGGCGTTGTGGAGATTATAAACAACCTTAAGATTAACGGCACACGCCGACAGATGGCCAAGGCTGCAAAGAAGACGGAAGAAGCCGGTCAAGAGACGGGAGAAGCCGGTCAAGACAATGATGAAGCTGCAAAGAAGGTGGAGCAGAAAGCTGACGAGGCCAAAAAAGACGAGGAAGAAAAGAAAGACGAGGCCCCAAAAGAATAGCCAAGAAAGAACAATAAGGCGCGTTGCAACGATTGGTTAAACAACGTTTTTGAAACGATTGTTTGAAACGATTGTTTGAAACGACAATAAAAGACAATGGAGACAATTCTTTGTGCGTTAAATATAAACAGAAACGCGGTCAAAGAATTGTCTCCATTGTCTCTTTTTGCCTATAGTTACTCGTTAGGCACGATGCCCTCGATATATTTGCAGAGCATGCTGATACCCTTGACGTTCTCGCCGCCTTGTGGAATGATGATGTCGGCATAGCGCTTTGTGGGCTCTATAAACTGCTCGTGCATGGGCTTGAGCACCTCAAGGTAACGGTTAACGACCATAGACACGGTTCGACCGCGGTCAATGGTGTCGCGCTGAATGTTGCGGATGAGACGTTCGTCAGAGTCGCAGTCGACAAAGATTTTAAGATCCATCATCTCACGCAGCTTCTTGTTGAGCAGCGTCATGATGCCCTCAACGATGATTACGGGCTTCGGCTCCACGCGTATGGTCTCGGGCAAGCGATTGCAGAGAATATAAGAATAGGTGGGCTGCTCTATTGCCTCGCCGTTGCGCAGGGCGTTGATCTGCTTGATGAGCAGTTTCCAGTCGAACGCATCGGGATGGTCAAAGTTGATGGCATGACGCTCCTCATCGGTCATGTGTGAGGTGTCGTTATAGTAAGAGTCGAGAGGCACGACAGCCACATAATGTGGCGGCAGGGCCTCAACAATTTTCTTTACCACTGTGGTCTTGCCAGAGCCTGTGCCTCCAGCAATACCTATTATCGTTATGTTCTTTTCGTTCATATCGTGTGTAGAAAAACTTGAAAAAAATGTTATGCTTGTTCTGTTTGCCCTATGACCTTCTTAAACATCACGTCATAAAACTCGGCTTTGCGCTCCACCTTCATGGGATAGGCTCTTGAACTGCTGGGCATGCGCCACAAGCGCAAAGAACGCTGTTCGAAAGAGAAGGTCACGAACCCTCCGACCTTGGGCTGTTCGGCGATGCCGAAACACAGGCAGAGCACATCTGTGGCTTTCTGTCCTGTGGTCACGATGTCGGTGAGCTGCGGAAGCTTGCGCACCATGGCTTGCAGGTCGGTGGGCTGAACAACCTCCAGATCTTTGTCGGAAGCCGTGTTCTTGAGGCGTCTGACAGCGGTGGCTGTGTCGTAAAGACCGATGCCGCAGGTTGTCAGAAAGGCTTTTATGGGCTCGAGACGAAACGATTTGGCGGTGGCGTCGACAAAGCGGAGCTTGTCGTTGAAGAAGCACAAGCCGAAGATGCGCCACATGTCGTTCGTGAAGTTGGGATAATAGAACCGCATAGACCATCGCTTCTCTGACGGAGGAAAGCTGCCGAGCATGAGCAAGCGGCACCCTTCGGGCAAGAACGGCTCAAAAGGATGGGTCTCCACGGGTTGAGAAGAGATGCCATCCTGTTGTGAAGAGACCGTTGTCTGTCGCTTCATGCTGCTCATTTCTGCTCCTTCAAGAGATAGAGCACAACGGGCAAGTGGTCAGAGAAGCCGTTGAGCCACACGCCACCGGCTGTTGTGCGCTTAGGCGTGCCTTTATATTTTCCTTCGTTCTGGATGAGGTAAGGACGCATAAAGATGTGGTGCTTCCAGAACTTAAGTGTAGAATAGTCTTTCTGGCCCTTCTTGTTAAGCAGGTTGGGAGTCATCACAATCTGGTCGAAGAGGTTCCATGAGCCACCATAGGCCAAGGTGCCACGTCCCTCCTTTGCAAGGATGTTATGCCATGGGTTGTACATGTTGTCGGGGCCCACCTGATCGATCTCGGGCTTGCACGACAGACAGTCGGTCATGCTCTTGTTGGTGGGGTCGTCGTTCATATCGCCCATGACCATGACCTTGCAGTTGGGGTCATCGCGCAAGAGCGAGTCTTTGACAGCCTTAACCTGTGTGCCTGCAATCTCACGATAGTGTGACGATGCTCCGCGGCTGGGCCAGTGGCACACCACGACGGTGAGGTGCTCGCCTGCCATCGTGCCGCTCACGGTGAGGAAGCCACGGGTGGCGCGTGCAGAATCTTTGGGCAGGTCGTAAACATAAGGCACAAGCTTCACATCGCGCACGCTGAAGAGAGCTGGGTTATAGAGCAAAGCACAGTCGATGCCTCGCTTGTCGGGTCCCTCAACATGACAATACTTGTAGCCGCGTGCTGCAAGCTCGGGCTGTGCTACAAGAGCATCGAGCACCTTGTTGTTCTCTACCTCGCTAAGACCGATAACAGCGCAACCAACGCCCGGCAACACATCGGTGCCGAGGTCGGCAAGAGCACGGGCCATGTTGTGCAACTTGTTCTTATATTTCAAGCCGTTCCAACGATAAGAGCCGGTAGGCAGGAAATCATAGTCGTTTTTGCCTTCATCGTGGCATGTGTCAAACAGGTTCTCCTGGTTGTAGAAAGCTACGCCGTAAGCAGAGAACTTTTTCTGCGCATAGCTGCCTTGCACGATAAGCAGCAACAAGGCCAGCACCGATAAAAATTTCTTCATAAGATTGTTTCTTGTTATTTTTATGATTTTTATTTTTGTTTATTTCAAAATTTGTTTATTTCCGATTTTGTTATTTCTGATTTTGCTGTTCTGATTTCCACATTATTAATGTGGTTTCCGCAGTTTTGGATGCAAAAAATAAAAACTTTATGCATTAAGAATGCAAATATCGGCAATTATTTTGAAATAACAGCAAAAATGTCGTTTTTTTCACATTATCGCAACATCAACACCACCCAATCTTCTCTCACATATTTAAAAATTATACAAAAAGGGAACAATATTTGTCAAAAAGTCGTTTTAAGCGTGCAAAAATTCTTGTAACTCACATTTAATTAAAAATTAATATAAAAAAACTTTCATCATTAAAAATAAATTTGTTACTTTGCATTTTTGGAAAAATGCCCAAAGGTAGGAACTACATAACCCTGAAGGTAAATTAGAAAAATCATCAATCTAAGTAAAATGCAGAATAAGCTTAAATTAGCCGTGATAGCCCTCTGCTACGCGCCGGCAGTGTTTGCACAGACCGATTCTATAGCAACACAGCCTACGACAATAAGCGAGTCGGCTTTCACCTTAACAGAAGCACAGCTTGGTGAAGATGAGGACATGTCACAGAGCGTGACCATCATCAACTCAAGCAGCAACATCTACGCGAACGAAGTGGGTTACCTCTTCTCGCCCGTGCGCTTCCGCTATCGCGCTTTCGACCAGAAGTTCAACGACGTCTACATTAACGGCGTGCCTATGAACGACATGGAGAGCGGACAGTTCCGATTCACAACCATCGGTGGCCTTAACCAACAGACACGCAACGTCGAGTTTGCACTGCCTTTTGAGAGCAACAATTTTGCCATGGCAGGCATGGGAGGCTCCAACAACTACAACTTCCGTCCAGGAAGCATGCCCGTGGGGCAGCGCATTTCGCTGCTCGGCGCTAACCGCGCATATACCCTTCGCGGCATGTACACCATCAACACCGGACTGAACGACAAGGGATGGGCCTTTGCCGGCAACCTGACATACCGTTGGGCAAACAAGGGTTATGTGGAAGGAACATTCTACAACGCCCTGTCTTACTTCCTCGGTGTGCAGAAGGTCTTTGGCGACGGACAGCACTCGCTCTCGCTCTCTACATGGGGTAACCCCACAGAGCGCTCATCGCAGGGTCCTGCCACTGACGAGGCCTACTGGCTCGCCAACGACAAATATTATAACCCCTATTGGGGCTACCAGAACGGCAAGAAGCGCAACTCGCGTGTGATCAACGACTTCTCGCCCAGCGCCATCATGACTTGGGACTGGAACATCAACGACAAGTCGAAGCTCACAACATCGCTCTTCGGACGCTACAGCATGTACAAGAGCACCAAGCTCAACTATAACAACGCCGACAACCCACAGCCCAACTACTGGAAGAACCTGCCCAGCAGCTACTATGACGTGTGGTATAACGACATGGAGTCGTACATCACCGACCAGGCTTACAACGACTGGAAAGACTCATACAACTACTGGAGAGCATCAAAGGCTAACCGCCAGATCAACTGGGACCGCCTTTATGCTTCAAACCAGAACATCAACGCTGTCGGCAAAGATGCTATGTACTATGTGGAGGCTAAGCACAACAACAACCTCACGGTGTCTTTGGCTTCAACCTACAACCACCAGATCGACGCGAAGAAGAGCTTCAACCTCGGTTTCGTGGCTGCCACAAACAAGGGCATGCACTACGTCACTATGGAGGACCTGCTCGGTGCAAACACCTTCCATAACATCAACACCTACGCAATAAGCGACATTTACAATGCCAACTCGGACGAGGTGCAGTATGACCTGCGCAACAGAAACGCTGTGGTGAAAGAGGGCGACCGCTTCCGCTACGACTATAACCTGCTCGTGAACACAGGTAAGGTGTGGGGCAGCTACACCGAAGACTTCGGCAACCTCCACTACACCGTGGCAGGTCGTCTGGGCTACACCAACATGCAGCGCGATGGCAAGATGCAGAACGGTCTTGCGGCCAACAACTCATACGGCAAGAGCAAGCACGCAGAGTTTGTTGACGGCGGTCTGAAGTTTGGCTCTACGCTCAACATGGGACACGGCAACACGCTCATCTTCGGCATTGGCTATGAGCACCGCGCACCACAGGCACGCAACGCGTTCATGGCTCCTGAGATCAACAACAACTTCGTGCGTAACCTCAAGAACGAGCGCGTGTTCAGCACAGAGCTGGGCTACCAGTATGAGAACGCATGGATGCACCTCAACCTCAACGCCTACTACAGCCGTCTGGACAACGTGACCGACTGGCAGAACTTCTATCATGACGACATCAACTCGTTCGAGTATGTGTCGCTTACAGACATGAAGAAGGAATATTATGGCGTGGAGGCAGGCGTTAAGTTTAAGGTGACAAGCGCCTTCGACGTTAAGCTGCTCGGTACAATAAGCGACGCCAAGATCATCAACAACGCCAAGCTGGCCTACATGGAGTCGGTGTCTGGCGCAATGCACGGCGACGACTACGGCACAGAAGGCGACACCAATACCAACTGGGACCGCGTATATAATAAAGGTATGCGCGACAACGGCACACCGCTCACAGCTGCAAGCCTCGGCGTGAACTATCACCAGAACGGATGGTTCCTCAGCCTGAACTGCAACTATTATGACCGCATCTACCTTTCTTACTCGCCCAACTATCGTTATCGCAAGTCGATAGAGAACCGCAAGCAGATCATGAGTCAGCGCGGCATCGAGATTATGGACGAGAACAATGAACCTCGCGAGAGCGCACTCAGCCAGGCCAAGGGTCATGGTGGTTTCATGCTCGACGGTTCGATAGGACGCAGCATCTACCTGAAACACGGTTCGCTGTCTATCAACCTCAGCCTCACCAACATCCTCAACAACCGCAACATCGTGACCGGCGGCTTTGAACAGAGCCGAAGCGACTATTCTGGCGACAAGGACAACGTCAAGTCGCGTGCCTACGCATTCTCTAAGAACCCGTACAAGTTCTACGCATTTGGAACAAACGGTATGTTGAACCTCACCTATAAATTCTAAATTCAGAACATGATGAAAAGTGTAAAATACATTCAGATGATAATGATGGCCCTCGTTATGGGCCTCGGCTTGACGTCGTGTATGGATGACGACTGGAAGGCTCCCTCTGGCGACACTCCTGCTTATGGCAACAACACGCTGCAGGAGAAAAACGTTATCTCTATTGCTAAGCTCAAAGAAGATTATGGCATCACAAAGGACATGATCAACGACACCGTGCGCATTGACGACGGCATACAGATCAAGGGCGTTGTGACAGGCAACGACACTGAGGGCAACATCTACAACGAGATTGCTCTTCAGGACGAGACCGGCGGCATCCTGGTGTGCATAGCACAGGGTGGCCTGTGCGGACAGATACAGGTAGGCCAGGAGATTCTCATCGACCTCGGCGGTCTCTACATCGGCGCTTACCGCTCACAGCCTCAGATAGGTGTGCCTTACACCTCGACAAGCACCAGCGGTGCAAAGTCTGTTTACCCCAGCCGCATTGCTCGCGCCGAGTGGCAGACGCGCTTTAAGCTCATCGGCAAGCCCGACGCTAAGAAACTGGTGGCTAAGGAGTTTGACTATGAGAGCCTGAAAGGCAACGAGACAGAGCTTTACAAATATGCCGGATGCCTTGTCAAGGCAACAGGTGTGGGCTTTGCCAAAGCTGACGGCAAGACCACATACGCTCCAAAGTCGGAGGGCGCAAGCACCGGCTATGGCGTGATGCGTGCCTTCAAGAACATGACAACAGGAAAAGACTACACCACCAACGAGTTTGGAGTGCGCACAAGCTGCTATTCCGATTTCGCTGCTGAGAAGTTGCCCGAAGGCAAGCTCACCGTAACAGGTATCCTGACATGCTACAAGTCGCAAAAAAAATACAACGCCACAGCGCAGATCTTGATGCGTCAGCAGTCGGACGTTCAGCAGATGGGCGAGTAAGCCTTGCTGACGAAACGTCCATACACATTTCTTATTAAACAAAACACAAACAAGAACCAACAACATTTCGTATGAAAAAGATAATGTATTCGATGTTTGCCCTCATGATGGCAGCATTCACACTTACTGGTTGCGAGGACGTGCCCGCACCTTATGACATTCCCGAAGGCGGCGTAGGCGGTGGTGGCGAGACAACCCTGCCTGAAGGCACATATCTGGAGGCCGACTTCACAACAAGCCTCGGCAAGTTTAAGTCAGAATCGGCAGAAGGTGACGGATCAATAAAGTGGGACATCAACTACTCAAGCGCCTGCATCACAGGCTATGCCGACTGGGACGGATCTGGCACCAAGACCAACAAGGCCGGTGTGACCTTCCTCGTTAGCCCTGAGGTGGACCTCACAAAGGCTACAGAGGCTTATGTAGAGCTTAACCACGCCATGCGTTATGAGAACGGCGACATCAACACCAACAACTCGCTGCTCATCACAGACAATTATACCGGTGACGTAAAGACCACCGCCTGGACACAGATCAAATATCCCACAACAGGTCTGAACGGCGCACAGTTTGATTTCGTTACAAGCAAAGCAAACATCCCTGCCGAGTTTATGGGCAAGAAGGTGGTTGTGGCTCTGCGCCACACTTGCGCTGCCAAGTCGTCAACATGGGAGGTTAAGACGCTGAGCGTTCTCGCTGGCAAGGTGGACGAGACCACCCCCGACACACCCGTTACTCCCGGCGCAGGCGAGGCTAAGGGTACTGGCACAAAGGCTGACCCCTTCAACAGCGTAGCAGCCAACAAGGCAGCCAGCGCTCTTG
>ULUS01005307.1_pt1 | contig 17810 bp, 16 predicted proteins | sample 1958761 | NCBI WGS metagenome assembly ULUS01 (sample SAMEA4835767, study PRJEB28245) | human gut metagenome | biome: gut microbiome; material: fecal sample | place: Denmark | collected 2008
TTTACTTTCTGACTCTGTTGGTCTGCAAGATGGTAAAGCGACATGAGTGTCATTGTCTGTACATTCCTGTCTTGCGCATGTGTTGACACAAGAAGACTTTCTCCGGCCATCAGAACGATAGCCAGAGCATAATTAACCATTAGTTTGCTCATGAAATATTAATAGAGATATTTTTTATTTTCATTGTTCTTTTCCTCGTAGCCACATTACCCTGGTGAGGTTTGTCGTGTTGGCAATGTGATCTTTCCACCATATTGTTGTTTCTTGCTTTATCCTGTTGGCGGGTGCAAAGATACGGCGATTATTGCGTTAAGGAGTTTTAAATATAACTTCATAAATGGACTATTTGGGAACAATGATTCGCTTATGTTATATAAAATACCGAAATTTGCACGTAAAAAGGAATAATTCAAGAAAGATTGTCATGGATAAAGAACTCAGCATCGACCAGGAAGCAACACTTGTAGAGTCTACTCTTCGCGAATGGGAAGGTGAGGCGCAGGTACTTGGCTACGGCACCATTATTATTTGTCGTGACGGTACGGCTTCATTGCGGGTCAACTTTGATGACTGGTCGCTATCGGAAGGTGCCGTCATCACGCTTTTCCCAAATGATGTGGTACACCTTCTTGCGCATTCTCCGTCGTTCAGAGTGGAGATGTTGCGCTATGATTCGTCATTGCTACGCGAGGCGAGTTTGCAGTTGGAGCACACGGTCTATTCATCATTGCGGGAAGACCGATGTCGACAGGATTCACCTGTAGTGACCGACATCATCAATTGTATGTTTGCCTTGCTCCATGTCTATTTTGACCAGGCCGACTGTACCTGTGTCACCCAACTGGTGCTCTTGCAATTGAAAGCTTTCTTTGTGGGATTCCACGAATACCTGATGCGCCATCCACAGATGCGGCCTGGCCAGCAGGGAACGCGTCGTGTGCGGGAGTTGTTCAATCAGTTCATGATGCTGATGGAGGAGCATTACAAGCAGTCGCGCGATGTGTCTTACTATGCTTCGCTGATGCATATCACCCCCAAGTATCTCACCACAGTGGTTCGTTCGATGAGTGGCCTGACGCCCAAGTGCATCATTGACCAGTACGTTATTCTCCAACTCAAGATGCAATTACGGATCAGTCGCATGAATATCAAGGAGATTGCCTGGGAGTATCACTTTGCCGATACGTCTTTCTTTACGCGTTATTTCAAAAAACATACGGGACTGACACCCAACAAGTTGAGGGAACAATGAAAAAGGTCACCATACAAGCACGTATGGTGACCTTATATATTTAGGGTTTATCCAGTATTTGGAGTGGCTGTTGTGGCTTCAATGTTTGTATTGCTGCTAAAACGGGCTGAAAGTCCAGCCTTTATTTAGCATTGTCCTCTTGCCGCAGTGTCTGGTATTAAATTCTTAATCTCCTGTCTCTTCTCACGCGCGCGCACGCGCACGTAAAGTTTTTCGTTTTTTCACCACTATCTATCACTTTTCTTGATATCTTACATTATTGTGTTGAATATGAGTGAAATAGATTGAGTGATAGATGCGTGATAGATGGTTTTCTATCCATCACTGTCCCAGTCTTTGTCTTTGTCCATGCATGAGGCGATGGGTGTGCACAGGAGCGTGAGCATGAATATCTTGAATGGTTTCATAATCATGTGGTTTGTTTTAGAATTTGTATGCTATGTTGAGCAGTCCGTTAGTGCCGAAGGCGTAGAACTTCTTGGGGTTCTTGGAGAACTTGTAAGTACGTGCCTTGTTCACGGTGCCGTCCTGGTTAAAGGAGTTGTCCGACTGGCTTTGCTCGTAGCCGCCTGTGCAGAGACGCTCGTTGTTGAGAATGTTGTTGACGGTAAGGTTGATGGAGAGCGAACCCTTCTTCAGGCGTATGTTGCGACCGATGGATCCGTCGAGCATGAACCCGCCTTTGCCTTTAGCCTGGCTGATGTCTTCTTTGATGACAGGGTTTCCTTCTTCGTCAATGTCGAATGCGCCGCGCTTTGCCATAGGCTGTCCATAGCGCTGGTAAGCCGAGTAGGAGAGGTAGATGCGGTCGTAGTAGTTGGCGTTGAGGCTCACATACCATCCGTTCTGGTGGTAGTCCAGTCCCACACTGGCTGCGGTAAGAGGCGTGCCGCTCTCGCGCATGTTCTTATTATATACGATGTCGTCCTTATAGTCGCCACTGTTTGACATCATGTAGCGCACGTGGCTGTTGTTGATGTTCTTGGCCTCGCTGATAGTACCAATCATCTTGAGGTCGAGGAAGCTGGCGAGCTTGAACTTCATTCCCGCTTCGAGACCATAAGCATGCTTCTTGATGCCGGTCAGCGAGTTGTAGGTGAAGGAGTTCTCGTCGTCGAAGTAGAAGCACTGCCACTCGGTGACGTTGGTCATGCGGCTATAGTAAGCGTTGATGTTGGCATGCATCCACGCATTCTGATACTGGTAGCCGAGTTCGGTGCTGAACACACGTTCGCTCTTCAGTCCGGTGACAAAGTCGTTGTTGATTTCGGGTGAAGCGAATGCTGTCGATGCTTGTGGTGCACGCTGGTCGTAGCCTATGCCGAAAGTAATGGCATGACCGTGACCCATGTTGAGTGAAGAACCGAACTTGAACCCGCCGTCAACAAACTGTGTAGTGTGGCTCTTGCCGTAGGAGTTGTCGGCTGCCATACCGTTGCGCATCTTGCCTTCGCGCTGCATGGCGGTGTAGCCGATGCGGCCGGAGAGACTGTAGTGCAGCGGTCCGAAGTCTTCCGTATAGCTTGTCCAAAGTTGTCCCTTGTCGACGAGGATATTGTAGTCGTAGCCGAACCGGTCGTCCTTGCCTACTATGGCGTTGGGATGGTTGAGGTCATACTGCACCTTGTCTGAAGTGGCGGGATAGGTGCCGATGGCATAGGTGTTCACATTGTGAAACTGAGTGGCGCCGAGCAAGTCGTCCATGGTCTGGTAATGCATGCCTTTGTTGGTGGCCAAGTTTATGCCCGTGGCCCACTGCTGGCTCTTGGAGAGCTGCTTGTTGAGCACTGAAGAAAGCGACACGTTGAGGTTGTCGTTGTGCATGGCCTGCACATAGTAGATGGCGTCGCGTCCCTGGGCCGAAGCTTGCTGGTTGCTCCTGTAGAGTTTGTCCCAGTTAATCTGCCGGTTAGCCTTTTCCGCTGTCCAGTAGTCGTATGCCTCCTGCCATTTCGCCACAGCGTCGGCAGTGTTGCTGGCGTCTGCGGGGTTCCACACGTTATAGTTGGAACTGGGCAGGTTCTTCCAATAGTCCGGGTGCGGGTTCTCGCCGTTGTAGTTGAGTTTGGTGCTCTTGTACCATGAGTAGCGACCTTGGAGAGTGGTGGTAAGCTTGGTGTTGTCGTTGATGTTCCAGTCCCAAGTGAGCAGTGCTGTAGGGGCAAAGTCGTTGACCACGCGAGAGTTGCGCTTCTTTCCGTTCTGGTAGCCCCAGTATGGGTTATACTGGTTGTTGTTGGCGAGCCAATATACCTCGTCGGTAGAGGCACCCTGCGAGGCTCGTTCCGTTGGGCTTCCCCAAGTGGTGAACGAGAGTGAGTGCTTGCTTCCCCACACTTTCTGCACGCCAAAGAAGTAGGAGAGTGATTTGTAGAAAGTGCCTTCCACATAGCCCGGGTTAGCCCAGCGGTAGGTCAAGGCTCCGGCAAAAGCCCATCCGCGGTTGTTGAATCCCGATGCAAATGAATACATGCCGCGGAGTGTATAGCTGCGGTTGGCTCCGGCGAGAGCCAGACGGTGGCCGGTAGGCATTTTCCCGGCACGGAAATCGTAGTTGTTGGAACCGGCCATGCTTGTCATGGCAAAGGCGTTGCTTTCAAAGGGAAGGGCAAAGTCTACCGTCTTGGTCTGCTGGTTGAGTCCGCCAATGAGTGAGTAGCGGAACTGTCCTGTTTCCATATCGTTCATGGGAGAACCGTTGATGTAGACGTCATTGTACTTTTGGTTGAAGGCACGATAACGGAATCTTACGGGCGAGAACAGATATCCCACCTCAGAGGCATAGATATTGTTGTTCGAGTTGATGATGGTCACGTTCTGCGGCACGTCGTCGTCCTCGCCCAACTGGGCCTCTGTGAACGTGAAGACCGACTCGTCCATTCCTCCGTTCTGCTTTTGTTCCTGTGTGTTCTGTGCAAAAGCAAGTGGGGAGTAGCATAGGGCCATCACGGCTAATTTCAACTTTTTCTGCATATAAGAGATCTGTTATAATTTGTTATGTTTGCAAAGGAACGAAATAAAAACGGAAAAACAAAGTTTTCAATGATAATATTTCATGAAACTTGCCCTTTTGTCGAATTATTTGCCGACATTTGCAGCACTAATTATTCGAAACACATCTTATGCAGAAACGACTCTTATGGATTTTGGCGCTCGTGTTCTGCCTCGGCACGCAGGCGCAACGCAAGATCTCCATGTATGCCGTGGGGTTCTATAATCAGGAAAACTTGTTCGACACTTGTCACGACGCAGGCAAGAACGACTATGACTTTACGCCCAATGGTTCCTATCGCTGGAACGGCATGAAGTACACGCATAAACTTCGTAACATGGCACGCGCCCTTGCCGATATGGGCACCGACAAGTTGCCGGGAGTGGGATGCGCAGCCATTGGTATGGCTGAGGTGGAAAACGACCGGGTGCTTGCCGACCTCGTTAGTCAGGAGCCGCTCAGCAAGCGCGGCTACCGCTATGTGCACGTAGAGGGACCTGACAAGCGCGGCATAGACTGTGCCTTGCTCTACAATCCGCAGCTCTTCCGTGTGAATGGAGTCAAGCTCCATCCCTATGTGCAGTCGCTCGCCAAGGATAGTGCCTTCAAGACGCGAGGCTTCTTGACTGTTGACGGTGAGATGGCGGGCGAACGGCTCACCATTATCGTGTGCCATTGGCCCAGCCGCTTCAGCACCTCGTTCTATCGGGAGCAGGGTGGTCGGCAGGTGCGTGCCCTCAAGGACTCGCTCATGAAGGCAGACCCCAAGCTCAAAGTGCTCGTTATGGGCGACATGAACGACGATCCGACCGACAAGAGCATGACGGAAGCCTTGGGCTGCAAGGCTGATATAGACCAGGTGAAGGATGGCGAAATGTATAATCCCTGGTATAACATTCTGGCCAAGCAAGGCGTGGGCACTCTTTTCTACCACGGCTCCTGGAACCTGTTCGACCAGATTGTGATGAGCCGCAACCTGCTCAACCAGAACGGACGCAAGGACTTCTCCACTCTGAAGTTCTTCGCCAACCAGATTTTCCGCCGCGACTATCTCATCCAGAAGGAAGGCAAGTATAAGGGGGCACCGCTGCGCACCACCGCCGGTGGCGTGTGGCTTGACGGATTCTCTGACCACTTGCCCGTGGTGACCTATTTTGTGAAAGAGAAGAAATGACAGATTCAGACATGGCTTCCCGGCCGCCTCAAGGCGGACAACCCATAGAGTCGCATCCGTTTGTGCCGTTCCTTCCTGAAGGCACACGGCTGCTCATGCTTGGCACCTTTCCGCCGTCAAGCAAACGGTGGTGCATGGATTTCTATTATCCCAACTTCCAGAACGACATGTGGCGCATTTTCGGCCTCTACTATTTTGGCGACAAGCAACACTTTATCGTTCCCGGCGAGAAAAGGTTTCGGCTCGATGCCATCAAGACATTCCTTTGCCGTGAGGGCATAGGTCTTTTCGACACAGCCGTACGCGTGCGTCGTACCCTTGGCACGGCGTCCGACAAAGACCTGGAAATAGTGGAACCTACAGACGTGAAGTCTATGCTTCGGTCGTTGCCGGAGTGTGTGGCCGTGGTCACCACGGGGCAGCTCGCCACCGATACCTTTTGCCGTCAGTGGGGGATAGAGTCGCCCAAGGTGGGGCATTACGCCAGTTTCACGCTTGAAGGCCGCACGCTTCGTCTCTACCGTATGCCCAGTTCATCGCGGGCATACCCCATGAAGGTGGAACGCAAGACGGAATTTTATGCCGAAGTGTTCGCCTTTCTCGAAGAAGAAACAGCTTCTTGCAGGCCCGACAGTCTGCAACCTTTCAAAGAAAAATAATAAATCAGAAAACATCAACACTATGAAGATAATAGGAATAGCCGGCGGCACAGGATCGGGCAAGACCACCGTCGTGAAGAAAATAGTAGAGGCGTTGCCTCCTCACTATGTGGCAGTGGTGCCACTTGACTCCTACTACAATGACACCACAGGAATGACAGATGAGGAGCGCCACGCCATCAACTTTGACCATCCGGACGCTTTCGACTGGAAACTGCTCAACCGCCAGGTGGCAGACTTGCGGGCTGGTAAGGCCATTGAGCAACCCACTTACTCCTATCTGAAGTGCAACCGTGAGAAGGAAACCATACACGTGGAGCCCAAGCCAGTGATTATCATTGAAGGCATCATGACGCTGCTCAACAAGAAATTGCGCGACATGATGGACCTCAAAGTGTTTGTTGACTGCGACAGCGACGAGCGACTCATCCGTAACATCCAGCGCGACACCATTGACCGCGGACGCACCGTGACCATGGTTATGGAGCGTTATATGGAAGTGCTCAAGCCCATGCACGAGCAGTTTATAGAGCCTACCAAGCGTTTTGCAGATATCATCATACCTCAGGGCGGCGACAACGAGAAGGGCATAAGTATCCTTTGCAACTATATTGAGGGCCTGGTGAAAGAGTAGCGCCTTTCCCCGTCTCTTCCCTTTTTCAGCATTCTGGCATCGTTTTCCCCAATGGTGAAGGGGGTGTCAGTGTATCGTTAGCGATGCCTTAGTGTGCCATTAACGATGTGTTAGTGGCATAGTTACGGTTCGTTACAGGCATAGTTATGATGTGTAAGTATACGACTTACGATGCATTAGTATGCCATTAATCCCACCAAACTCGGTTTCGGCTGAAGGCAAACTTACGGAATACGGATAAGGAGAACATATATAAGCCGCCATACAGGAAATCATTCCTTGTATGGCGGCTTATGCTTGATGTGAAAAATGTCAGTTGTTCTTGCCCGATAAGTGGTTAGTCTGTCACTTCCGTATAGTCGGCAAACTCTTCGTTACTTTTTTTCAAGGCCCTGCGCAGTTGGCGTATCTTGAACATGTTGACTATCTCTACCACGCCATAGACAATCATAGAAATGCCTACCAGATAGACAGGCAGCGCAACCGCCCATGCCGGTCGGCACACAGCCATAATGGCAGCCACAAGCACCAGTGAGGGACAGAGCCACAAAGACCATGGAAGTCGCCCCATACGGCGGGCATGGTCAAGCATCACAAGCTGGCTCAACGCTCCGATGATGAGCACTACGGCAAGCACGTAGACCAGCAGGTCGCGAAACATGTCGGGCATCAACGTGAGCACCAGACCCAGGATGAAACTTCCCGCACCTGCCACTGGCCATGGCGTGCGTGGAGTGTGCTTTGTGAGGCCTGCGGTGTCTGTCAGGTTTATACCCGCGTCATATTCGCGTCCCTTGTCCACAAAAAAGCAGGCAATGCTTGCCGCGCCTGAACAAAGAAACAGGGTGCCGATGAGAATAATGACCCATTTGGCGGTTTCTGTGGGGTAGGCCGACAGCAAGATGCCGATGGCTATGGCACACAGGGCGCGCAATGTGGAATATTGAAATAGTCGCATAATGATTAACTTTCGTTTTGTTTTCTGGAAACAAAAGTACGAACATTATTCCTTACTGGCAATATTTTTTGCTACTTTTGCACTCGAAAACAAGAAATTAGTAAGAAATATGGCTACAAAACTTTATTTGGTGCGTCATGGACAAACCACCGACAATGTGCGCCAGATACTCCAGGGTCAGACTCCTGGCGAACTTACCCCGGAAGGGGTGCGGCAGGCTGAAGATACGCGCGACCGCATGAAAGATGAATCTATCGACGCGTTTGTGGCAAGCGACCTCAAGCGTGCTGAAGACACATGCTGCATCATAGCGGAACCTCACGGCAAGGATGTGGTCGTCTCGCCGTTGCTTCGCGAGCGCGATTGGGGCGACTTCACGGGACGCTACATTCCTGATTTGGCCAACGCTCAATGGCCCGACAATGTGGAGAGTCTGGAGAGCATGAAGTCGAGGGCGCGCAATTTCCTCACCTGGATTCGCACTGCCTATCCCGACAAGACGGTTCTCGCAGTGGGCCACGGCATCATCAACAAGGCCATCCAGTCGGTTTATCTGAACAAACCGATGAACGAAATTCCGAAGATGACCAATGCGGAAGTTCGCGTACTGGTTCTTTGACAGGCGTGCTTCAGCCGGGTAGGATTGCCGGGGAATACTCTGCCTGTCTTTTGACGGAATGTCCGTACGGACGAAATTGGCTGGAGGGTGAAGACAAGTGACTTGCCGACAATGGCAGTACGCTCGTCTTCACCCTCTTTTTCTTTGTCTTTTTTCAGGTTGCGGACGAGGTGTAGCTTGTTCCGATGGCATGTTCCGGCAAGTGGATAAGGGAGTGATAGTCCTGGGTAAAGCCCCTTTTCTTCAGACTTTAAGTGCGGAGATTTGTCGTGAAAAACCACAATGAAAAAGACTGGGCATGAACTGCACTATAGAATACTTAAATGCCCTTGACGGAATAACTGGTGACTTCGACAAAACAAGAAGGCTTCTTATGCGATTTTTTGCTATGGAGCAAAATGTGTAAGTAGGCGACTACTTGTGTTCCTGTGTGCTGTTTGTAATCGCTAAATGCTTGATTGTTATATAAATATGCTGGTTTGTTTTTCTGATAGACCGCCGGTTCTTATGTCATGTTTGTTGTGATGGGCAGACGATTGTTTGATATGAAGCGTGTCGCAGTTGTATGCCCGTCATTCTGTTGTTGGCGGGTAAATGACGGTAGCCGGCATCTTCTTGGCTTATGAGTGGCTTGTTGTAGAAAGATTTTACTGCTGCTGTAGAGGCTGCTCTCATGCGGAGCCTTTCGTGGCGAAACTTCTTGAAAACATAAAAGGCAGTCTTCTCTCACGAGGAAACTGCCTTTTTCTAACTCTCTAATTATCTTGAAAATGTATCTGCTATATATGGCTTATGAGTAAGAGTTTACCATTGGCCACCTATCTGCGACCGCCGAAGTGAGCACCGCCTGAACGTTGGCTTGATGAACCGCCGCCCATTGAAGATGAGCGCGAGCTCGACGAGCCGCCTCCGAAAGAGGATGTGGAACGGGTGGCACTGCCGTTGCTTCGACTTCCTCCGAACGATGAGGAACCAGAACTGCGGCTCGGCATGAACGAGTTGGCAGGTGTGCGAGACCCCGACTCGGTAGATGAACCTCCGAAGTAGCGCACGGTGGTACGGGTGGAACTCTGGCGGGCACCAAAGTTGCCGCGGGTTTCATTGCTGTTGGTGTTGTTCTGGCGCTGTCCGCCGAATACACTGCTCGTGTTGCGCCTTGTGCTTGACGAAGGACGCTGCACAGTGCCGGAAGGTTGGGGATTGGTGCCGCGAGTGCCGAAATTGGAATTTGATGGTGCGGTACTGCGTCGGCCGCCAAAGTTGCTGTTGGCAGGTTGGAATCCTTGCTGGCGGTTAGACCGTGCGAAGTCGAATCCCCGGTTGTAGTCTCCACGCTTGAATCCGTCGCGCATGCCGAAGTGTACGTTGTTGCCGTGAGGCATGCCGGGAGCCGGACGTCCCCACTCGCGACCATGATACCAGCTCCGTCCACCGTTCATCCGCCAACTGTGGCCACCCACGTAGACGTTGATAAATGACGGTCTTCCGTAGTAGAAATAGTTGCGGTGAGGGTAGCGTGAGTAGACAGCGAAGTGCCAGAAACCATTCGACCAGTAGAGCGGACGGTAGAAATAGCTGGCTGCCTGGAAGGCACGATATTGCCAATCGAGCAGCACATAGCTCAAGTCGAGGTTGCGCTGGCGCCAGAATGGTCCGTAGAGGTCGTCGTAAGAGTTGACTCCCATCAGGTAGTCGAGATTGATCTCGTAGGCTGCCTCATACTGGTCCTCGGTGAGGTTGAGTTCGTAGGCCATCTTGTCGGCCAGGAAAAGAGCCTGGTTGCGTGCCTGTTCGTAACTCATGGCTGCTGCTGTGGCGCTGATGGCCAGCAGCATGGTCAGTGTGAAAATTATCTTTTTCATATCTTAGCCCTTTCTTCTTTTGGTTCTTGTTTACGGTTGCAAAGTAACCCCTTTTGCTTTAGACAGGCAAAGGATTTTCCCTATAGTGGGGTGGGAAAATCCCTAAAACGTGGTTCCTGCCATAAAAAGAAGGCCGAAAGACGCTCCGGTAATGCATGCGAGAACCACTTTCCTACTGTTGCTTATCCCGTTGCCCGTACTGTGTGGTCAGCCGTCCTATGCACCCCAAGGGCTGCAAGATGCGCATGTTTTGTTGTGTGGCGTGCGGCACAGGGTGGCAAAACCAAAATCGTATGTCATTTATTTTGCGTTTTCCTCTAATTTCACTAACTTTGCACACACTTTATAAAGTATGTGTACAAAGAATTTATCTAAGATGGAAAGCCAGGGAAAAGTTCTTTTGGGAATGACAGTCGACGAACTGAAAGACGTGGCTCGAGAGCTTGGCATGCCGGCCTTCACCGGCTCGCAGATAGCCAAATGGCTCTATGGGCAGCGCGTCAAGTCGATTGACGAAATGACGAACCTCTCGAAGGCCAACCGCGAAAAGCTCAAGGCTCAATATAGTATAGGGTGTGCCGCACCTGTGGATGCACAGTATTCCAAAGACGGCACCATCAAGTATCTGTTCCCCACGCAGTCTGGGAAGAAGGTGGAGACCGTCTTCATTCCCGATGGCGACCGGGCCACACTTTGCGTGTCCTCGCAGGTGGGGTGCAAGATGAACTGTCTCTTCTGCCAAACCGGCAAACAGGGGTTCGAGGGCAGTCTGCCCGCGGCAGATATACTCAACCAGGTGTACTCCCTTCCCGAGGCGGACCGACTCACCAACATCGTCTTTATGGGACAGGGCGAACCGATGGACAACCTCGATGCAGTGCTTTGCGCCACCACCATCCTCACCGCACCCTATGGCTGGGCGTGGAGTCCCAAACGCATCACCGTGAGCAGCGTGGGCGTGAAGAATAAGCTTAAACGCTTTCTCGACGAGAGCGAATGTCATGTGGCCATCAGCCTACATTCACCTATACCGGAGCAACGGTCACAGCTAATGCCTGCCGAACGGGGAATGAGCATCACCGACGTCGTCAACCTGCTGCACCAATACGACTTTACGCGACAGCGCCGTTTGTCGTTCGAGTACATTGTCTTTGGAGGCGTGAACGACTCCATGACACACGCACGGGAAATTATCCGGCTGCTCGACGGACTGGAGTGTCGTGTCAATCTCATCCGCTTCCACCAGATACCCGGCGTGCCCCTTCACGGGGCCGACGAGAAGAAAATGGAAACCCTGCGCGACTATCTCACGGCACACGGCGTGTTCACAACGATTCGCGCCAGTCGTGGACAAGACATCTATGCGGCCTGCGGCTTGCTGAGTACCGCCAGGAAAATAGAAGAGCAGCGACATGCGGGCAATCCCGAAGAATAGCGCCATGCGCATAGCCTTCGCCGTTCTGCCGGCACTCTGCGTTCTGCTTTCCGCTTGTGGACTGAAGCACCGGACAAGTCTGCTGCCGTCAAGTGGCGGACGGCCTTACGAGGTACTCCTTGTGGGCGACACAGACAGGATAGTGCTCGCTGAACTACAGGCCGATGCCGAAGCCCTGCCACAGCCGGAACCCTCTTTCGACGTGTCGGACATTCCTTCCGCCCTCTATAATCAGTCTGTGTGGTTGGCTCGAGCCATTGTCATTGTGCGCTGCGACGCCACACGCTATACTGAAACAAGGTTGAGATACGAGAAAAACCTGCACGCACATCCGCAGATGGTGGTCTATGTCAACACCCCGTCCGTAAGGGCTCTCAGGCAAGAGATGCCAGCTTTGGGCGGACAACTCCGCGAACTACTTACCCGTTTTGAGATGAATGCCGAGATGGAACAACTTGCCCGAGGTGGAAATCCAAGACAGGAAAAGACTGTCAACGAAGTGGTTGGCTGCTCCATCAGGGTGCCTGCCGACATGGTACGTGCCAAGCGTGCCCGTCGGTTCGTGTGGTTCGCTACCGATTCTCCTACGGGTATGCAGAACCTCTGCGTCTACACGCTGCCGATGCATCCCCTTAGCCTGCAATGGATAGCCGCACAACGCGATAGCGTGATGCGGGCCAACTTGCCGGGAGAACGCCCGGGAATGTACGTCCAGACGGTGGAGAAAACCCTTTCAGCGCGCATTGGCAGTGAGAAGGGTGGGCGCCGGACCATCGTGCGAGGATTGTGGGAAATGAAAGACGATGCCATGGGAGGTCCCTTTGTGGCTCACATCGTGGCCGACACAGCCCACAGCCGATATGTCGTGGCGGAAGCTTTCGTCTATGCACCCGAGATGCGCAAACGTAACAAAATGAGACAAACAGAGGCAGCCCTTTACACACTCAAGGTGAAATGAGGGGGCTTGCCGACATCATACATTCAATAACTTTATATTTTATGGAAGATAAAAAAATACGCGTTGCCATAACGCACGGAGATACAAACAGCATCGGTTATGAAATCATATTCAAGGCTTTTGCCGACCCAGCCATGCTGGAACTCTGTACTCCCATCATATATGGCTCGCCCAAGGTGGCGGCTTATCACCGCAAGGCCATGGACTTGCAGGCCAACTTCACCATCATCAACAGTGCCGAAGGAGCTCGTGACGGACGGGTGAACCTTCTTACAACATTTGACGACGAGGTGAAGGTGGAGATGGGACAACCCACTGCCGAATCGGGCTATGCCGCCCTGTGCGCCATCGTAAGTGCGCTTGAAGACTACAAGAAGGGACTCTTCGATGTGCTCGTGACAGCACCTGTGACTGCTTCCAACATTACAACCGATGAACACCCGTTCACCAGTCAGGCCTCATTCCTTGCCCGTTCACTGGGCAGTACTCCGACCGAGATGCTCGTCAACGAGAAACTGCGTGTAGCACTTGCCACTGTCGACACGCCTCTGGCAGACGTATCGCGTGAGGTAAACAAGCAACTCATCGCAGAACGTGCTACTGCTGTGCAGCATGCGCTCAAGCGCGACTTCTGCATATCCAATCCCCGCATCGCTGTTTTGGCCCTCAATCCAGTTGTAGGGCAAGAGTATGCACAGGGAAGCGAGGAGACGGAAATCATACAGCCGGCTATCAGTGAACTCAAGGCTGCCGGCATCCAGGCATTCGGACCTTATCCCGCAGACGATTTCTTTGCCCGTGCCGACTATGAAGTGTTTGATGCCGTACTTGCCATGTACCATGACCAAGGTACCATCCCCTTCAAACTCCTTGGTGGGGACGAGGCTGTTTGCTACACGGCAGGACTTCCCATGGTGCACACACAGCCCGGCCACGGACCGGCTTTCGACATTGCAGGACAGAACAAGGCGAGCGAGAGTCAGCTCCGTCAGGCCATCTATCTGGCCATAGACGTGTTCCGGGCACGTGCACACTATGACGAACCTCTTGCAGATCCATTGCCCAAGCTCTATCGCGAGAAGCGCGACGAGAGCGAGAAAGTGAGATTCTCCATCCCCAAGAAGAAAGAGGCCAAGGCTTAAGCCTCTTACCCCCCAGATAACAACCATCCTTAAATTCCACAGCTAATGAATAGTTCGGAATTACAACAAATCAAGCAGCGCTACAACATCGTGGGCAACTGCGATGCGCTCAACCGTGCGCTCGATGTGGCGCTCCAAGTGGCTCCAACAGATCTTTCCGTGCTCATTGTCGGCGAAAGCGGCGTGGGTAAGGAAGTCATACCCCGTGTCATACACGACAATTCTCCAAGGAAACGCGAAAAATACCTTGCTATCAACTGCGGGTCCATACCGGAGGGAACAATCGACAGCGAACTCTTTGGACACGAGAAAGGTTCGTTTACTGGTGCGGTAGGCGAGAGCGAAGGCTATTTCGGCATAGCCAACAAAGGTACCATCTTCCTGGATGAAGTGGGCGAACTGCCACTTGCCACGCAGGCGAGACTGCTCCGTGTGCTCGAAACAGGAGAATATATTCGTGTGGGCGGACAGAAGGTGATGAAGACAGATGTGCGCATCGTTGCAGCTACCAATGTCAACATGCGCAAGGCTGTCAGCGAGGGACGCTTCCGGGAAGACCTCTATTATCGACTCAACACAATTCCCATACAGATGCCTCCTTTGCGTGAGCGTGGCACGGACATCATACTTCTCTTCCGGCTTTTTGCCATGCAGATGGCAGAGAAGTACCACTTGCCCAAAATAACTCTCACTGATGATGCCAAGCCGCTCCTTATGAAGTATAAATGGCCCGGCAACGTGCGACAGCTCAAGAATATCACCGAGCAGATGTCGGTGCTGAGTCCTAAACGGGAAATTGACCCCCAGACTTTATTGCAATATATTCCTGCCGATCAAGAGGAAAGCACTCAGCTTGTCGCAATCGGGACAAAGGGCAGTCATAGTTATGAGAGTGAGCGTGAAATACTCTACAAAATACTCTATGAACTGCGCGGCAACGTGAGCGATCTGAGGCGGGAAATGAACTCGCTCCGCAAGCAACTCGATGAAGCACGTTCTATGCAGCCTTCTGTGGAAAGTAGGCAACTGTCGGCCGTGGACAACACTTATCCTGTGGTGGGCAATTCTTCAGCCATTACTGCCGCGCATCCTGTATATCCTCGCCAACCTCGGGTGGAAGATGCCGTGGCGGAAGAAATATCGGAGCCCGAGACGCTGAATCTGAATGAACTCGGACGGCAGATGGTGGAGAAAGCGCTTGAACGCAACGGGGGCAACAGAAAGAAAGCCGCACAGGAACTTGGCATATCAGACCGAACACTCTTCAGAAGACTCAAACAATATGGACTCAATAAGAACAGCTAAACTCAAGGCTCTTGTCGTCTTGCTCGTCATGGCACTCACGGCTTGTTCCGTGTCATACAAGTTCAATGGGGCAAGTATCAACTACAACGAGACCAAGACCATACAGATTGCCGATTTTCCCATCCGCTCCAGCTACGTGTGGGGACCTATGGCATCTATATTCAACAACCAACTCAAGGATACCTATGCCAACCATACACGGTTGATACAGGTGAAACGAAATGGCGACTTGAAAGTGGAAGGCGAAATCACGCAATATTCACAGCGAAACAAGTCGGTCAACAGTGAAGGTGTATCCGCGCAGACGGAACTTTCCATGACAGTCAATGTCAGGTTTACCAACAACAAGAACCACAAGGAGGACTTTGAACGGCAGTTTACTGCCACACAAAGCTATGAATCGACCCGTTCGCTCAATTCCGTACAGGAAGAACTTGTCACTCAGATGGTCAAGGATATAACCGACCAGATATTCAACGCAACCGTAGCCAATTGGTAACGACATGGAACTAACGCATTACATCAGTCATCCCGAACAACTCGGCAGGGAAACTCTTTATGAACTCCGGAGCTTGCTGGCACTCTATCCCTATTACCAGCCGGCACGCTTACTCATGCTGAAGAATCTTTATCTGCTTCATGATCCCTCTTTTGACGAGGAATTAAGGCGTGCTGCCATCTACATTACCGACAGGAAGACAATCTTCGATATCGTGGAAGCCGCCCACTATCAACTAAAACGCAGGGAAGATACGGCCGCTCAGACAGCATCGCCCGAAGGACAGACAGACCGCACCATCACGCTCATTGACTCTTTCCTCGACTCACTTCCTGCCGACGGAGAAGATGCTCCACGCAAATCCAGCCAGCGCAAGCCTACTGCTGCCGATGCGGCACTTGACTACGTGAGCTATCTGATGGCAACCGAAACGGAAACTTCAGGGCAAACCCAGGAACAGCCGGAAATGAAAGGGCAAAGTCTTATTGACGACTTCATCAACAAGGATGGCGGCAAGATAGAACTGAAGGAAACACCGCAATACACTCCGCCCGTGGAACCTTTGAAGGGAAACAGCGAAACCGAAGGGGATGAAGGCTATTTCACCGAAACTTTGGCAAGAATATACATAAAACAAGGTAGATATTCTAAGGCATTGGAAATTATTAAGCGTTTAAATTTGAATTATCCAAAAAAAAGTGCTTACTTTGCAGACCAAATACGTTTCCTCGAGAAATTGATAATAAATAATAAATATAACAATAATTAAAAAGCAATGGGATTTTACACATTATTCTTACTCCTGATTATCTTGGCTGCACTGCTGATGATTTTCATCGTGCTTATCCAGGAATCAAAGGGTGGTGGACTTTCGTCCAACTTTTCGTCTTCAAACCAAATTATGGGTGTGCGTAAGACCACTGATTTGGTGGAGAAGGCAACATGGGGACTGGCAGCTGCAATGGTAGTGCTCAGCGTTATCTGTGCTTATGTGGCTCCTACAGCCGTGACAGATCAGAGTGTTATTGAGAGAACAGATGCTACCAATGGTGCCACTAACGCCAACAACGTACAAGGATTTGGCGCAAGCCAGAAGGATGCCAAGGCCGGACAACAGGCTGCTCCTGCTGCCTCACAACAGGCTCCTAAGGCTCCAACAGCTCCTGCCAACTAATTCCACACGATCCTTATCAGGAATCAGAAACAAGAAAGGTTATCTTTTGTCTTACGACGGAGATAACCTTTTTTCTGTCTTATTACGTTTTTCCAAATTGATAGAAAAGCTATTGCTGAAACTACGGGATAACACTTCACCGACATTCCCGGTTGGTTTAGGATGGCTTGTACAGGCATTTCTTCAATTTAGAAGCCTTGTGTCAGGTTCAGTTTCTGATGCTACTCGTATACGTGGCGACTGCTTTTTCTCATTAACAAAGGTTTTATCTATCTTATCCCAGGGTCAACAACTCGGAATTGAAGTGCTTTTTCATAATAACTGAAAAAAGTTTATGAAATATTTGGAGAAGTGAAATTAAAGCGCTACCTTTGCACTCGCTTTAAAGAAACAACGATAAAGCTACTACATGGTGGGAGTAGTTCAGTTGGTTAGAGCGTCAGATTGTGGTTCTGAATGTCGTGGGTTCGAGCCCCACCTTCCACCCAAGAAAGTTCCTGTAAGATGAGAGTCTTACAGGAATTCTTGTTTTATAGTGGTTCGGCTAATTGGTCATACCCACGATTCCGTTACGCTTTACCCTGGAATGTGGAAAAGTTGGGCTTTCAGCCCGCAACTCATGCGACCCAGATACAACGGATACATAGCGTCACTCTTATTCCCGGAAGAACTTTTTTCAGAGTGATAGATAGTGATGGATAAAATCCATCTATCACTTATCTATCACTCACCTTAACTAACACAATACCAATATTTATATGTAAGAATTCCGGTAAAAAGTGATAGGTGATGGATAATTCGTGAAAAATCAAATTACGTGCGCGCGCGCATGAACGAGATAAATGCAATAGAGCACGCAGGAATCAGGTTTATGGTTTTTCCTGGATTAGGACTGGTGATTGTATGTCAGCATGAACCTTAACGGGAAAGCGGGCTGAAAGCCATGCAACCCTATATCACGATATCCGGTGTCTCTCTAAATCTTGGATGGACCCTCAATAAAATGGTGGGCTTTCAGCATGCAAGGCGTACAAGCCCTATGCTGCAATATTGTATGTCACTCCACATTTCGGAAGAGTCAAAAAGAATGGTAAGGAAACATGGTTATTATATCCTAAAATCCGCAACTATCATCCAATACACGATT
>ULUS01027330.1_pt1 | contig 17608 bp, 21 predicted proteins | sample 1958761 | NCBI WGS metagenome assembly ULUS01 (sample SAMEA4835767, study PRJEB28245) | human gut metagenome | biome: gut microbiome; material: fecal sample | place: Denmark | collected 2008
AGTTTGAGGAGGGTATCGAGGAGACCGTAAAATGGTATCTCGAGAACCAGGAATGGATGGACAACGTAACTTCTGGTGATTACCAGAGGTATTATGAGAATATGTATAAAGATAGATAAAAATGGAAAAGAAATTGATAACAGTAACCTCTCCGTTACTGCCAAATTTGGATGATTTTCACGCTGAACTCCAGAAAATCTGGGACAGCAAGTGGATAACAAATAATGGTGATTATCACAAGAAACTGGAGGCTGCGCTTGCAGAATACCTCAAGGTTCCTTATGTCAGCCTCTTTACAAATGGTACATTACCATTGCTTACTGCATTGCAGGCACTTCGTATTACTGGTGAGGTAATTACAACTCCATATAGTTTCGTTGCTACTACTCACAGTATTTGGTGGAATGGCTGCAAGCCAGTTTTCGTAGACATCGATCCTGCCACAGGTAATATAGATCCGAACAAGATAGAAGCTGCTATTACTCCAAGAACAACAGCAATTATGCCTGTTCATGTATATGGTAAGCCTTGTGATACCAAAGCAATTCAAGAGATTGCTGATAAGTATGGCTTGAAGGTCATTTATGATGCAGCCCACGCTTTCGGTGTAGAAGTAAACGGTGAGAGCATCTTGAATGCAGGTGATATGAGTACTTTGAGTTTCCATGCTACTAAGGTATATAACACCATAGAAGGTGGTGCAATGATTATGCACGATGAGAAAACCAAGAAGCGTATTGATTACTTGAAGAACTTCGGTTTTGCAGGAGAAACCGAGGTTGTTGGTCCTGGTATCAATAGTAAGATGGATGAGATGCGTAGTGCATACGGTTTGCTCAACTTGAAGCAGGTTGATGCAGCTATTGAGGCTCGTCATCAGGTGGCTGTTAAGTATCGTGAGGTTTTGCGTAATGTAGAAGGTGTAACTTTCTTCGATGATGTTCCTGGCGTTCGTCATAACTATAGTTACTTCCCAATCTTCATCGATGCACAGAAGTATGGTATGACTCGTGATGAGCTTTATATGAAGATGAAGTCTCAGAATGTATTGGGTCGTCGTTACTTCTATCCATTGATTAGCGAGTTCTCTACCTATCGTGGTTTGGAGAGTGCTGACCCTACAAACTTGCCTAATGCTCATAAGATGGCAGATAGTGTAATTTGTTTGCCAATGCATCATGCTCTGAGCGAAGAGGATATTCAGAGAACATTGGATTGCATCTTAAAATAATAAAGGAATAATGGCACAGAAGAAAATACTCTTGTTGGGCGGTTCTGCCCAACAAGTGATTGCTATCAAGACTGCTAAGGAACTTGGTTATTATACAGTATTGTGTGACTATCTGTCTGATAATCCTGGCCAGTATGTAGCAGATAAATATTATAATGCCAGTACTACAGATGTTGAGGCTGTTTATCAAATAGCGAAGGACGAACAGGTTGATGGTATTCTTGCTTATGCTTCAGATCCAGCTGCACTTCCAGCAGCAATTGTTGCAGAGCGTTTAGGTCTTCCTACTAATCCAGCCAAGAGCGTAGAGGTCTTGGGCTTGAAATATCCTTGGCGTCAGTTCTTGCAGAGCCATGGTTTTGCTTGTCCTAAGGTTTATTCTTTCCATCCTGAAACCTCATTGGATGAGATTAAGGAAAATGCAAAGAATTTTACTTTCCCAGTAGTAGTTAAACCAACAGATTCTTCTGGTAGTAAAGGTGTAACTATGTTGGAAAACTGGGATGGCCTGGAGAAGGCTATCGCTTGGGCTGATACATATTCACGCAACAAGGTTTTACTCGTTGAGGAATATATACAAAGAGGTTTTCCATCTGTTGTTGGTGGAGATATCTTTGTATGGGACGGAAAGGTCGTCTTATATGGAGAGATGGAGTGCCTCAGAGACGTCCAGAGAAGTCCGCTTATTCCAATTGGAGAGAAAAAGCCTTTGTGTACATCAGAAAAGCAGACTTCTAATATTCATAGAGAATTACAGCGTATAGTTACTGCACTTAACGTTCGTTTTGGTGAATTAAACATCGAGATTATTCTTGATAAAAATGATAACGTTCATTTCTTGGAGTTAGGTCCTCGTGCAGGTGGCAACATGATTCCGATTCAGTTGAGTGATGCATACGGTATTGATTTAGTGAAGGCTAATGTTCAAGCAGCGATGGGAGAGAAGCCAGAGTTCTTAGAACAACCTGTTAAGTCTTTGCCTGGTTGCTTTATGCATTATGTACTTCATAGCTATGAAGCAGGTACTTTCAAAGGTGTTGAAATCGATGAACGTATTGCCAAGAATGTTTATCGTCAGGTAATCTACAAACAAGAAGGTGATCCTGTAGAAGTATTCGATGGCGCAGGTAAAGCTTTAGGTATTATCTTCCTTCATTTCGACACTGTAGAGCAGATGGAGGATTTTAGTAAGGATTATAACTCGCTTATTAAAGTTGTACTTAAATGAACGAAAAATCAACATCACCTATAGGCGGATATTTTGAATTGGAGTTGCCTTGTTTCCCAGAGTATCATGCAAAAGCGATAGCTTTAAATAGTGGCCGTTTTTGCTTAGAGTATATTTTGAGATGTAGGAATTATAAGAAAGTGTATGTTCCCTATTTTACTTGCGATTCTGCCGTTGAGCCTATAGTTAAGCTTGGTATTCCATACGAGTTTTATCATATAGATAAAAACTATCGTATCATTGATGATATCATCCTTCAGGAAAATGAAGCCTTGATGTACACCAATTATTGGGGATTGCATGATGACTATTGTTGGAAGCTTGTAAGCAAGTATAAAAAGCAATTGATTTTTGATTATACCCAGGCTTTTTTCTCTAGACCGATAGACGGGATAGACACTTTCTATAGTTGCAGAAAGTTCTTCGGTGTACCAGACGGAGGCTATCTTTATACAGATGCTATAGCTGATTTCGAATTAGAACAGGATGAGTCTTATACTCGAATGGATTCATTGGTTAAGCGAATAGATTTGTCTCCGGAAGCAGGATATGATGATTTCCATAGAACAAGTAATGAGTTCCATCAATTACCTATTCGTCGTATGTCTAAATTTACTAAGCGTATGATGCAAAGTATAGATAATGGAATTGCGGCTCTGCGTCGTGTAGAGAATTATAATCTTCTGCGTAAGCAATTAGGTGGCAGACAACTCAATTATGGTGAAATTCCGATGATATATCCATTTGAGTCTGAGCTTGGCCAAGAACTTCGTAAGAAACTGATAGCAAATAAGGTTTTTGTAGCAAAGTACTGGCCAAATGTTGATGAATGGGCTGGTGAAGATGCTTTAGAAACCTGGATGGCAAATCATATTCTTCCTTTACCAATTGATCAGAGATATGGAAAAGAGGATATGGATAGAATAATTCAAATTTTAAAATTATGAACGTAAGAATTAGACCGTTGAAAGAACAGGATGCATATACATCGGTTAAATGGAGAAATGATCCTGAAGTCTTCAAGTTTACAGGAAATACATATAACCATGAAATCACGATTGATAATGAATTAGAATGGATTCGCAAAGTAACAGCTAATCCTACAGATTACCGTTGTGCGATTTTGGTGGATGAGGTTTATGTTGGAAACATTTATTTGACTGATATTAAAGAAGGTACAGCTCATTATCATATTTTTATTGGTGATAAAAGCTATTGGGGAAAGGGAGTTGCTAAAAGAGCTTCTTTGCTTATTTTGGATTATGCTTTTAAGGTTTTAAATATAAAAGAAATTTTTCTCCGTGTAAGAAATGTGAACACGAGTGCTTATAATCTGTATCTCCGTTTAGGATTTAAAGATATTAAGGTAGATGGAGTATGGACTTTTATGAGATTATCCAACTTATAATTAACTACTCTTGGATAAATTTTACAGAGAATAGTTCAAAATATCAGCCCTATTTATTTGTAATAATTATATTGGAAAATTTAATAGGGCTTTAAATATAATGACAGTCTGCATAAGTGGCAATAGAATTTTAATATGCATCAAGAATCATTAAAGAATAAAACAATAAAAGGAGTTGGGTGGAGTGCTGCTGATGCATTTTTAGGACAGGGAGTAACATTTATTATCGGTTTAGTATTGGCTCGACTCTTATCACCTGATGAATACGGATTGATAGGTATTTGCTTAATCTTTACAACGGTGTTGAACGGCATTGTTGATAGTGGATTTAGCAATGCTTTGATTCGTAAAAAGGATGTTACGGATGAAGACTATAATACTATGTTTACGACCAATATGGCAATTAGTATTGTATTGTATGTTCTTCTTTTTATAAGTGCGCCTTTAGTTTCGGATTTCTTTCATCGAATTGAATTGACGGCATTAGTTCGAGTTACAGGCTTGATACTTTTTTTTAATGCCCTGTCTATAACCCAGATAACAATTCTCACAAAAAACATAGATTTCAAGACAAAGACTAAAGCTTCTCTAGTTTCTGCTATAATTAGTGGTGTGATTGGCATTGCTATGGCGTTTATGGGATATGGCGTTTGGTCTTTGGTTGCCCAACAGCTTTCTAAACAGTTGTTATATACTTTATGTTTGTGGGTTTTGAGTAAATGGTGGCCCAAGTTTACATTCTATAAGGATAGTTTTAAGTATATGTGGGGCTTTGGTTGGAAGCTCCTTGCTAGCGGTATTTTGAACAATGTATGGAATCAATTATATCAGGTTGTTATAGGAAGGTGCTATACTTCTTCAACTCTAGGACATTATACTAGAGCTAATGAATATGCAAGCATATTTTCATCTAATCTTACCTTAATAGTCCAGCGCGTTAGCTATCCTGTTCTTGCAGAAATACAGGATGATAAGGAACGTATGGTTCTGGGATATAGAAAAGTAATCAAGGTTACAATGTTCGTTACTGCGGTATGTATGATTTCGTTAGGGGCTGTTTCTGAACCATTGATATATACTTTGATTGGCACAAAGTGGCATGAGGCTGCAACATATCTTCCTTTAATATGTATATCAATGTCTTTGTATCCTTTGCATGCAATCAATCTTAATATTCTTCAAGTTTTAGGACGAAGTGATATATTTCTTTATTTAGAAATCCTTAAGAAAATAGTTGGAATAGTTCCGATAGTAATAGGAATCTTTTGTGGTATTTACTATATGCTATTGGCTTCAATCCTTACAGGTGTTATAAGTTTATATCTTAATACATGGTATACAGGTAAAACACTTAATTATTCTTTTTGGAAACAATTGCGAGATATTACACCATCATATTTTACAGCATTGGTTATTGCTTTGGCTGTCTATTTTTTGAAATATTTGTCATTGCCATATTATGCAGTATTGATGCTTCAGATTATAGTAGGAATAGTTGCATGCATAACCATAAGCGAAATTTTCAAGTTTAATGAATATAAAGAGTTAAAGACAATTGTTATTAAAGTGGTTAATAGAAAGAAATAACAGATATGAATTATCCTAATTTTAAAGTCTGTGTTAGGTGTTTTACCTTTAATCAGGCTAATTATATAGAAGATGCCATGAATGGTTTCACAATGCAACAAACAGATTTCCCTTTTGTTTGTTGCATTGTTGATGATGCTTCTACAGACGAAGAACAAAAAGTAATTAAGAGTTATATGGAGAGACATTTTAATCTTTCTGATTCTTCAGTCTCATATAAGAAGGAAACGGATTATGCCAATATCATATATGCTCAACATAAAGACAATAAAAATTGTTTTTTTGCAGTTTTATTCCTGAAAGAAAACTTATATTCAAAGAAAGAAGGTTATAAGAAATTTGAATATATTTCTGAATGGAGTAAACTTTGTGAATATGAGGCAATGTGTGAAGGAGATGATTATTGGATAGAATCTAAGAAAATACAAAAACAGGTTGATTTTTTAGATCATAATTCTTCGTATGCCATGTGTTATAGTTCTGTCTTTTATTATTCTCAGCAAAAGAAAAAATTATTGTCTCTAAGGGAAGGCGGTCCTTATGAAAGTTTTAAAGATTTACTTAATATAAATGTCATTCCAACACCCTCTATTCTAATGAGACGTTCATGTGAATTAGAATATCTTTCAGAAATAAGACCAGAAACAAGAAATTGGTTAATGGGTGACTATCCTAGATGGTTATATTATTCATACCGGTGGAAGGTTAAATATATGAAAGATGAGGTTTTTGCTGTATATAGAGTGTTAGGAGAATCTGCAAGTCACTCTATAAATTATTTAAAGACTAAAGCTTTTGTAGAAAATACTTTTGAAATCTCACGTTTTTTTGCAAAATACTTTAATCAGGATGAATTATATAATATTGATAATTTAAACCGAAATTTATTTTTGGTTGCATTCTCTTTTGGAAAATTAGATGAAGCTTTACTAAAGTTTAAGTTAATTAAGAACAAGAGTAAATCGTTATGGATAAAATATATAATATGCCATTCTCGTATTCTTTATAATATTTTAGGTAAATTTTTCTTTGTTGTCATAAAATAATAATTGATGAATGCTTATATTTATATACTTATTTTAGCAATACTTAATTGCTTTGTACCAATTAAACGTCAAAAAACCACTTCTTCGATACTTCTTTTTATAATGATGTTAATGTGTGGTTTCAGAGCGTATGATGTTGGTACAGATACAGTTAATTATGTAGCATATCAGGAGGCTTCATTTATCTCTGATTATACATGGGGACCTTTATATATCGTATTAAAGCTTATCGCTAGCCTGTTTCCTTATGAGGGAACTGTTTTTCTTATGTTAATGGCATTGTTGACCTATTGCCCTTTAATATATCTTTCACGAAAATATTCAGTATTCCCTGGATTATCTGTATTGATGTATATTATTCCATGTGGCATCTTTTTTAATGAAAGTTTCAATATAGCAAGACAATCTATAGGCATTGTATATATATTGCTAGCAGCAGTTGCTCTTCAAAATAAAAAAAGAGAGCTTAGTTATGGATTAACGTTATTAGCGTTCTTTTTTCATCCGTTCGTAATATTCTTTGTGTTTATCTTTTTCTTAATGAAAAGGCCTTTTACAAAAAAGTTTGTAAGATGTCTTTTGTTAATTACAATGATATTAGGACTTTGTGGAACATTAACAGGTATAGATTCGATATTAAATTCTATGGCTGCAATTTTTGCGGGTTCATCAAGTGATTTATTATTGAAATTTACAAAATATGGTAATGGTTATGATATCCAATCAGGTTTCTCTTTAGTCGGGCAATTGAGCCATATGCTACCGATGGTTGCACTTTGTTGGATAGGAAGTAATAAACGTACAAAAAATAACATTTATTTTAAAATGATGGTTTGTGGTAGTGCAATAACTAATTTATTAGTTTCTGTTATATTTTGCGAACGTTTTGCGTCTACTTTTACTTTAGCACAATTTTTAGCTGTGCCATTAATTTATAAGACTTCCGGCAAAATTAAAAAAATAATTTTGAAAATTATATTGTTGGCGACGGGAATGCTTTATGTTTATAATTTATATCAATCTTCAAAAGATGTAGATTTATGGACACCTTATCATACAATTTTTAATTAGGATGAAAAATAAAAAGACTGCTATTTTATTAGCGACATATAACTCCGAGAAGTATATTGGAGCTCAGATTGATTCTTTGCTTCAGCAAACATATAAAGACTGGATTTTATATGTGAGAGATGATTGCTCTACAGATAAAACTCCTGATATTTTAAGAAGATATAAAAATCTTTATCCTAATAAGATAATGATTTTAGATAATTATGGTCAAAGTCTTAAGGCGTATCGAAATTTTGTTGACTTATTGCAAAGAGTCGAAAGTGATTATTATTTGTTTTGTGACCATGATGATGTTTGGTTGCCGAATAAAGTTGAAATTTCTATTAACAGAATAATAGAGTTAGAACGTCAATATACAAGCAAACCAATAATTGTTCATACGGATATGAAGGTTGTTGATCAAAATCTTAATGTAATATGTAATTCTTTTTGGAAATTTTCAAATTTATTACCGGATAATTCCACATTTGAGGAAATGGTACTTTGTAATAGTGCGAATGGTTGTGCTATGGCATTTAATAATCTGGCTAAAAAAGTATCTCTTCCAAATGTAGAATATGCTACTATGCATGATATGTTGTTAAACCAATCCGTATCTGCACAAGATGGTATTATATTAGCAATACATACTCCAACAGTATTGTATCGTCAGCATGCGAATAATGTCGTTGGCGCTTGTAGAAGAAACTTTTGGTTTTATGTAAAAAAAATGATGTCACCTCTCCAAATCCTTCAAGATAATCTCAAATGTTGGAGGTTGGCGAATGGTATTAAAAATATATCTATATTTTCTTTTTGTTTAACAAAAATTAAAGTTCAATACTTAAAAAGAAAAGTGAAATATGATGAATATGAATAATCCCCCTCAGTTTTCATTGATAACAATTTGCTATAATAGTGCTTTAACCATTGAGCGAACTATTAAGTCTGTCTTAGGTCAAACTTTTAATGATTATGAGTATATTATAGTCGATGGTGGTTCTAATGATGGTACATTGGATATTATTAAACGTTACGAGTCTTCATTTGAGGGACGTTTAAAATGGAAAAGTGAACCTGATAAGGGAATTTATGATGCAATGAATAAAGGTGTCTTACGAGCAAATGGTATCATTATTGGTATAGTTAATAGTGATGATTGGCTCGATGCAAATGCTCTTTCTTGGGTATATAGTAAATTTTTGGAAAATGGCAGAGATGAGGATTGCTTGTATTGTGGAGGAATTGTTTATCATAAAAATGGTATCCAGCGTGAATGGATGGTCAATTTAAATTCCTTTTATAAGCAGACACATCTATATGTCATGTCAGGAATACGTCATCCGGCTACTTTCGTTCCTGCAAAAATTTACAAGAAAGTGGGACTCTTTAATGATAAAATGAGATTGTCGGCAGATCAGGATTTTATTTTAAGATGTTTTTATTCAGGTGTAAAATTTGTCGAAATAAACAAAGTCTTGTCTAATATGGCTGCCGGTGGATTATCAACAAGTGGTGCGAAGAAAGCTTGGGAATTTTCTAAACATGATAGAAAAATTATGTTGCACAGTTTTAATAAAAATGGTTTAGAATATTATTGGCTTTTTTATTCATGGTTCATTAGAAATAAAATAAAGGCTTTATTGCGCTTTATAGGTCTTAATAAAGGAGAATAATTATGAAGATCTATCAAATTCCATTACTTGCGTGTAAAATGTATTTTACCCGAAATCTACAAGAGTTTAAGTATACTTAGCTTTAGTATAAATATATACAAGTCTTTTATTGACTCTCCTGTGTAAAATAATGTTCTTAAGATGTTATTTAAGTATGCTTTAACATAATGAAAGTTTGTTATCAATAAATGTTGATAAAGGAAAAACTTTTATAAGTTAATCGAATTGGTAAGAGTATTGTATAAAAATAATAAATTAAAATAATTTAAAATTTAAAGATATGACAGTAGCTATTATTATTGCCGGAGGTGTAGGTAGTCGAATGGGACAGAGTATTCCAAAGCAATTTATTAATGTTTATGATGTGCCAATATTGCTATATACACTCGAAGGATTTGAAAAGCATCCAATGGTTGATGCAATAGAAGTCGTATGTATAGAAGGCTGGGAAAATGTTGTTTGGTCATATGCTGAGCAATATCATATTTCAAAGCTAAAGTGGATTGTAAAAGGTGGCAATTCTGGACAAGAATCGATTCGTAATGGTGTTTATAACTTGGAAGGCCATTGCTCAAAAGATGATACCATTATAATACATGACGGAATTCGTCCACTTGTTGATGCTGAGGTTTTGACTGATGTTATAAACAAAGCTCAATTATATGGAAATGCTGTGACTTCTTTACCATATAATGAGCAGATTTTTGTTATCAGCCAAGATGATCCTAATACAACGACAGAGTTTATTCCTCGCGAAACTCTTCGTCGGGTATCTACACCTCAAGCATATAATTTTGAATTGTTGGATAGTAAATACCATGAGGCTTTTGAGAAGGAAATAGGTATTTATGGTTCCCATTATGCCAATACTATGATGGTTGAATTAGGTGTGCGTTTACATTTTGCTGCTGGTAGTGATAAGAATATAAAGCTTACTACTCCCGATGATTTAGAAATGTTCAAAGGCTATCTTAATAGAAAGAAATAGATTTACTATAATACAATTATATAATGTTAAAATGAAATTAAATAAAAAACATCCTCTCTACCAAGAGGATATTGCTAATATTCTCAATCTGAATGGTTTGGAATCGTTGAAAGGCAAGAAGTTCTTAATAACAGGAGCAACCGGCATGGTTGGCGTTTTGCTGATTGATACCTTGATGAATCTTGGTGATGTTGAGGTGTATGCTGTAGGACGTAGCCGAACTAAGGCTATGGCTAGATTGGGGGAGTATTTTGACAATTCAAATTTTAAGTTTATAGAGCATGATGTATGTCTTCCTTTCAAACAAGATATCAACGTTGATTACATCATTCCGATGGCTAGTAATACCCATCCTTTAGCCTATTCCAAGTATCCAATTGAGACTATTATGGTAAATGTCAAGGGTGCCGAACAAGCATTGAATCTTGCCGAGAATTGTAATGCAATGGTGATTTATACGTCGACTAATGAGGTATATGGTAATTCTGTAAATGGTGAGTCTTTTACAGAGGATGATAATGGAAGATTAAATCTTTCTAATTCACGTTCATGTTATAATGAGTCTAAAAGAACTTGTGAAGCATTATGCCAATCTTATATTGCCGAAAAGAATGTTAAGGTGAAAATTGCAAGACTTTGTCGAATTTTTGGGCCAACAATGTTGGAGAGTGATACTAAAGCTTCTTCTCAGTTTATACAGAAAGCAATCGCAAATGAAGACATTGTTTTAAAAAGTGATGGTAATCAGTTCTTCTCTTACACGTATGTTGCAGATGCAGTTGTTGGATTATTAACCATTCTTTTGAGAGGTGAAATAGGCGTTCCATATAATGTTAGTAGTGAAAAGACTAATATTCATTTAAAAGATTTTGCAGCACTTTGTGCAGAAGAAAACGGAAAGAAAATAATATTTGATTTGCCTTCAGCTGCAGAGAAAAAGGGATTTAGTATTGCGATGACAGCAATTCTTGATAATAATAGAATAAAATCTATAGGGTTTGAACCTGGATATGAAATGAAGGATGCTATTCATCGAACGATAGAAATTTTAAAATAGTAACTTATGAAATCGGAAAGTCAGATAATGAGTGAATTGTCACATAAGAGTAACTATTTAAGAGAATTGTCACCTGATGAATCAGCTCAACTTAAGAATGCAATTCTTGACATATATAAGGATGTCGCAGCTTTATGCGATAAGTATGAATTAATTTATATGATGTCAGGTGGTTCTTGTTTGGGAGCTGTTAGACATCAGGGATTTATACCATGGGACGATGATCTTGATGTAATGATGCCTCGCGCAGATTATAATGTGTTGCTTGATTTGTTGAAAAAAGGAGAATTAGGTGATAAATATGAATATACTTATCCAAATAAAAGTTCAGATGCTAACACTGTTTTCTTGAAAATCTTTAGAAAAAATTCTAAAGATATCGAGATTCATAATGTTACATCTCCTTTTCCTAAAGGTATATTTATGGATGTTTTTCCTTTAGATGTAGTACCTAACAGTATTTTGGGGCAGAAGATAAAAGGGCTTATCGCAAATAGTATTCAATTTATATCTATTTGTAGACTTTATTCACAATATCCTAGTTCTCAATTGAAGGAATTTATGAATTTGGATTCTAGTTTAAAGAAACGATATATTTTTAAAAAGGTGATAGGTACTTTGTGTGGTTTTGCATCTCATAGAAAATGGGTATATTGGTTTGATAAGTTTGTCTCTTCAACCAAAAATGGTAATCAATGGGGTATTCCTACAGGACGTAAATATTATAATGGTGAGATATTTGATAAGGATATATATGTTCCAGTTACAAAAGGCTCTTTTGAAGGATTGCAAGTCAATCTTCCTCACCAGACAGATAGATATCTAAGAAATCTTTATAATAATTATATGGAATTACCTCCATTGGAGAAGAGGGAAAGACATTTTATTTGTGAATTTGAACTACCAAAAGAATAGTTTGATATGAAAAGTGCCGTAATAATGTCACTGTATCGTAATGATACGATAGAATTCGTTACACTGGCAGTAGAGAGTATATTAAATCAATCATATACTGATTTTGACTTGTATATCCAATATGACGGTCCAATTAAAGATGAAGTTGATGCATATCTTTCACATCTAAATGATGAAAGAATTCATATCTATAAACGATTAGAAAATAAGGGATTAGCCCAATCGCTGAATGATTTGCTGAAAATAGTGAAGCCTTTGGAGTATGACTATATTGCTCGTATGGATGCTGACGACATTTCGACAACAGATCGATTTGAAAAACAGATTCATTATTTGCAATCCCATTCTCATATTGATATGGTGGGGGGTGCAATCAATGAGATTGACGAAAATGGGCGTAATAGAGGAAAAGTTACTTCTTATCCTTGTACTGCAGATGAGTGTCGTGCTTTCTTTGCAAAAAGAAATCCTGTGGCTCATCCAACAGTAATGTTCAGACGTAGCTTTTTTGATAAGGCAGGTTGGTATTATCCTACAGATTATGTTCGTAATGAGGATACTAGATTATGGCATGAGGGATATAAGCACGGATGTAAGATAGCTAATATACCTGATGTTGTTCTTAATTTCCGAATGACTGATGATATGTTTAAGAATCGACGTAATGGTAAGGCGTTTGCTAAAAGTCAATTGGAGTTGCGTCTGCAAATCAAGAATGACTTGGGGTATGGATTCATGGCTGTTGTGTATGCTTATGCAATGTATATATTGATGATATCGCCTAGCTGGTTGTTGAAATTTGCATATAAGGTGCTAAGATAATATTTGCAGTTATGATTTTCAAAAGACTATTTGATATTGTAGCATCCCTTTTTGGATTGCTCTTGATATGGTGGATATTCCCGCTGGTGGCTTTTCTTATTCATAAGAAGATGCCGGGTGGCTCGGCTTTCTTTGTTCAGAAGAGAGTGGGCAAGGGGGGAAAATTGTTTAAGTGCCATAAGTTCCGCTCGATGGTGGTGAGTCATAATGGTTCGTCGGTATCGGTGGCGGGTGATAGCAGAATCACTCCGTTTGGTGCGAAGCTTCGCCATTATAAAATTGATGAGCTGCCTGAGCTTTGGGATGTGCTGATTGGCAATATGAGTTTCGTGGGTCCCCGTCCTGATGTTCCTGGTTATGCTGATAAACTGGAAGGAGATGATAGGGATGTTCTGAAGCTTCGTCCGGGGATCACGGGTCCTGCTACGCTGAAGTATCGCCTGGAGGATGAAATGATTTCTGAGTATGTGGCAAAGAAACAGGCAGAGGGTGATGCTCGCCCTATTCAGGTGATTGCTACTGAATATAATGACAAGGTGATATACCCTGATAAGGTTCGCCTCAACTGCTATTACTATCGCCATTACTCCTTCTGGAAGGATATCGAAATGATATTCGCAACAGTGCTTGGCAGAAAGGTGAAGTTTGCAGGGGAGGAAGTTTAGTGTTTCATGGATGAATTCTACGAATGGCTGAATCCTAGGATTCCTGTAGAGTATGTACTCATCTCCTTTCTTGTGCTTTCTGTTGCAATCGTGATAGGAATGCTGGTGATGAAGGGGAGTAGGGCAAAGTGGTTCGTGCTTGGGGCATTGCTTGCGGAGTACTATTTCCTGGTTCTTTGTTCTACCGTGATCTGTAGAGCTAGCGTCATGGAACGACATGTCGAGTTGATGCCATTTTGGAACTATTCCGATATCTGGAATAAGGTGGATTATCCTGCAGACCTAATAGAGGTACTGCTGAATATGGCACTCTTTGTTCCGATAGGATTCCTGCTTGGAGGACTTGGTTTTAAAACCAAGAAAGTTCTCTTAATGGGAATCTGTTTATCGGGGATTATTGAGGTTTCACAATTCGCCTTTTGTAAAGGTCTTTGTGAAACGGATGATGTAATGCATAATAGTGTGGGGGCATTCCTAGGGTATCTGGGACTCCAAGGAATTCTTAAAGGGAAAAGAAGGATGTTTTCGAATTTCTCTGGCTCTCTTTAGAAAAAGGATTTTTTCGAAAACCAACCCATCCTTCTTTACCCTTAAAGAAGGGGTTTCTAAAATCATCCCGTCCTTCTTTACTTTAAAGAAGGCTCCATCGACATTATTGGTTGTCCAATATTTCCATCATTTCTGCTGCTGTAATCACTTGAGGTTCTTTTGGAAAATGCTTGAGGTTGCCGGTAACCAAGAAGGAATCTTCCTTGCTTAGGCAGACTTCATAGAAGACTCGGTCGTCCTCATCTGGCATTTCTCCATCATAAGGGAAACGAGAAGAATCAACTCCGTTTTCCTTGAAAAAGTTCAATAACTCATTGATTCTGTTTTCACTTAGATGAAATTTGGACCTATTTAGAACATCAAAGTACTCATCCAAGATTTCGTCATTATACAATGGCTTAATTTTGCCATTGAGCATACTGTTAATGACCCTTCTTGTTGCTGAAGAAGGGTTCTTGGTTATAAACGAGGACACGATAATGTTCGTATCAATGACTGCATATACCATTGCGCTCTTTTCTTAATCGTCTGACTTCTCTGATTTCTTCATTGATCTCATCAAGTGACATATCAATGTTATTCTCTCTTGCTGTGTCACACATGTATTGGAACGCAGCCTTTGCTTTTGCAGTCACTTCATCATCTTCTTCATTCTTTGCCTGAATGGAGAATGGAATGCTCTTACTACGAATTACTGCCTTAACAAAGATGTTGATGGCGGTATTCGCACTCATACCGAATTGCTCGCAGAGTTTATCAAACTGTGCTTTCTGCTGATTGTCCATACGGACTGTCATTGCTGTCTGTGCCATAAGCCGATAATTATAAAGTTATACATTATGATTGCAAATATACATCATTATGACGTAAAATGGTGCAAGATGGCTCGTAATTTAACAAAGATTAAATTTTAAATACAATATACAAATGGAAGAAAGAAAGACTATTTATCTTTGTCTGGCTCACATGAGCGAGACTGGTGAGGAACAGAAATATGTGAAGGAGGCATTTGATACCAACTGGGTGGTGCCTCTGGGTCCTAACGTGAATGGTTTTGAGGATGATCTCAAGGCTTTCGTTTCAAAAAACAGCGATGGCTCTGAGTTGTCTCGTGAGGTGGTGGCGCTGAGTGCTGGTACTGCTGCCGTTCACTTGGGTTTGCTGGCTTGCGGTGTTGGTCCTGGTGATGAGGTTTGTGTGCAGAGCTTTACTTTCTGTGCTTCTTCTCATCCTATTACATATCTTGGTGCTACTCCTGTTTTCATCGATTCTGAACCTGATTCATGGAATATGGATCCTGAGTTGCTGGAGAAGGCGATTATCGACCGTAAGGAGAAGACGGGTAAATATCCTAAGGCGATTGTTCCTGTTGCACTCTATGGTATGCCTTACGATTGCGATAAGATCATGGCGATTTCTGAAAAGTATGGTATCCCTGTAGTGGAGGATGCTGCTGAGGGCTGCGGTTCTAGATGGAAGGGTCAGGTATTGGGTACATTCGGTAAGTTCGGCGTATTGTCATTCAATGGTAACAAGATGATTACTACTTCTGGTGGTGGTGCCTTGATTTGCCAGGATGCCGAGAGCAAGAACAATGTGATGTGGTATGCAACCCAGGCTCGTGATGCTTATCCTTACTATCAGCATACTGCCATCGGTTACAACTATCGTATGAGTAATGTCTGTGCAGGTATCGGTCGTGGTCAGATGACTGTATTGGAGGAACACATCGCTCATCATAAGCATGTACAGGAGTTGTATAAGGAACTCTTGAAGGATGTTGAGGGTGTTACCTTGCATGAGGCTCCTAATGCTGACTATGATTCCAACTACTGGCTCTGCACCATTACACTTGATCCTAAGCTGAAGATTCAGGGTCAGGAGAATGCATACAAGGAGGTAGTGAAGACTGCCGTTGGTGGAGCTGCTGGTGTGATTCACATGGTGGATTCTCCTACCACTGATTGTCAGCCGAATGAGAATGTGGAGGCATTGCGTGTCTTCATGTTGGGCAAGAAGATTGAGGCACGACCAGTATGGAAGCCTATGCATAAGCAGCCAGTATATCAGGATGCTCCTGCATACGTGAATGGTGTAAGTGAGGCTATCTTCAAGGTAGGTGTCTGCTTGCCAGCTGGTCCGATGGTATCGGACGATGATGTTCGTTACATTGTAGAAAGTATTAAAGAGGCGATTGTATAATCGCCTCTTTAATACTTTCTTTCTAGAAAAGGATGTTTTCTGCAACTCAGTTTCTTCTGTAAGAAGTGTGTTCTAAAATCATCCCGTCCTTCTTTACCATTAAAGAAGGCTCCACATCTCTCACCAAGCCTCTCTCTTGCCCGAAGAGAGAGGATGTAACCGCCCTCCGGTGCTCGGAACCGCAACGCTCTAAGGTTGGCGGGGCATCAAAGCCCTGCGCCAGGTTTTGCAGGCTGGGACCGCCTGGGGAATAGTAGTTTATAGTTTACTGTTAATAGTTCACAGTTGATTTTGTAGTAATTTGCTGATAACTTGCAGATTTCTTGTGATTTTCTTGGTGGTTTCAAGAAAAAAGCGTAATTTTGGCGGCATCTAACATAAAATACAAAGGTATGGAAGGAAATAGATATAAAATAACAGAAGATAATGCTGCGGCTGGTATGGTTGCTGAGCCAACTCCGACCGTAAGATCTTCTTTGTCTGTTCAGGAAATGAGACATTGTCTTATGGATGCAATATATTCTTCTAAGGATATTGATAAATTATACACCTGCTTAGTTATTCTTAATGGTAAGCCGGTAAAAGAATATCGTAGTAAGTATCGTACTAAGACGGATGCAGAACTTTCCGCAGAGTTGTCACAATTCCCATCTTGGGATGAAATGGAACATCCAGATTTGTCGAATATTGATTATCGACAATATAAGCATAAGAAGTCGCCAAGAACAATTAAAGCAATATCAAAATGGCTGTAACTAGAGTGAATCAAGGAGAAATTGTAGAGGTTCCATTTGAATTGCCTGATGGAAGCATCTTACCACACCCTGCATTGGTTATTTCAAATGAGTATTTACAGGATTATGAAGATGGCTTGTTTTATGCCGTATTGATATCTACAAAAAATCATTATCCTGAATTCACAATACCAATTGAGGATTCTTGGTTAAACAAGCCCTTAAGTAAAAGTTCGTTCTTTGTTACTCATATCATTGACCAGTTTAATGTTGATGAAGTGATGAAACGTAGCAATACGTATTTAAAGGCACGTTACTTTGATTATGTTGTTGATGAAATTATCAAGAATGTAATTGGTGGAAAAGAGGAATAATTGGTTGAGGTACAATGAAGTTTCATTAGATTGTAATATATTACCTTTGCATCCGTAATCAAAACAGTTTGATAAT
>ULUS01005572.1_pt1 | contig 17603 bp, 8 predicted proteins | sample 1958761 | NCBI WGS metagenome assembly ULUS01 (sample SAMEA4835767, study PRJEB28245) | human gut metagenome | biome: gut microbiome; material: fecal sample | place: Denmark | collected 2008
TATTTCATCGTCACCTGAATGCGGTTTCCCGATGTGGTGATCAAACGGCAGAAGTCGCGTATGTCGGCAGGGGTCAGGCGGTCAACCTTCTGAAGATACTGGTCGTTGAAGTCGATACCATCGCGCAACTCGTGATAGCGCACATACTCCCACCATCCGTTGGTGAGCACGGCGCGGTCATAGTTTTTACGCTCATACTCCTTCACGTTCTTCAACTGCTCCTCCGTGGGTCCCTCTTTAGCCATGCGCTGCAACTGCTCATCGATGACAGGCAGCAGCTCGTCATATTTCTTGGGGTCGCAACGGAAGTTGACGGTCATGGAGCAACCCTCGGTGGGATATTTCCAGAACTGTCCGTCCACGCTTACACCATAGGTGCCACCCTTCTCCTCGCGCAAGGTCTCGGTGTATACGGCACGCATGATCTGCGAGAGCACGTCGAGCTTAAGGTCATTGTCGGCGGTGTAAGGCACATCGGCGGTGTAGAGCACGTTGGTGAGCGCCGACGGGGTCTTCATCGTCTTGTGGAACACCGTTGTGCTCTTTCCACGCTCAATGTCGAGAGCATACTGTCCCGGCTTGTGGTCTGCCTCATGACCCTTCTTTGCCTTCTTGCCAGGCAGGCTTGCCACATACTGGCAGAGGAGATCGTCAAACAGGTCCTCACGAATGTCACCCGTGACGATGAGGTTCATGCCCTCAAGGTTGGCGAAGCGCTCATGATAGATCTCGTACATGCGGTCGAAGCTCACCTCGTCAAGACGTTCTGCCGTGATAGGCTCCGTGCGCTTGCGGTGTCCATAGATAGCCACACGCAACGAGTCGTTATAGGTTACGTTCGGACTGGCGTTACGGTTCTTCAGCATAGACCGCTGCTTGGCAATCAGGTTCTGGAAGATGGCCTTGTCCTTGCGCGGCTGGGTGAGGTAGAGATACATCACCTGAAGCCAGGTCTCAAAGTCGGAAGCCACACACACGCCCTTCACGCCCTCTTCCTCCGAGTTGATGTAAGGCACCACGCGCAACGCCTTGCCACGGCGTTTCTTCTCAAGGGTGAGGTAGTCGAAATCGGCAGCGCCACTCTCGCGCACCACGCTGCCCAAGAACTGCAAAGTGGCGGCATCGCTGTCGGGGTAGAGCGAGCGGCCACCCAGACGGAACATGTTTATCGTCAGGCGGTTAGGCTCTATATCTGAGGGACGTGCACTGACCTTTATGCCGTTGGAGAGCACATACTCGGTGTAGCCGTTAGCCACCTCGCGCTTCGACACGATCTTACCCTTCTTGGGGAGCTTCTTCATGAACGTGGGGTCCACGGCACCCGCTTTGTTGTCGTCGGCATATTCTTTCTTCTGTGCAGCTTCTATCCATGTCTTAAACTGGTCGGCTGTAGGCATGGTGTAAGCCTTACCGTCATACTGTGTCGGGCCGAACACCATGCACACCTGGTTCTCGTCGGTGATGATGTCCTTCAGCGTCTTGTTTATGTCGTCGAGGGTCACGGTGGCAGAGAACTCTGCCTCCAGCGCTGCTTCATACTCGATGTTCATGCAAGGCTCAGCGTTGCAGAAGTTGGCGACGATGCTCTTGGCATACTCGGCGTTGCGTGTCTTCTCCTTGTTGTCGAGGCGGTGCTCAATGCTCACGGTGTGCTGCACCTTGGCGTGCTCCAGCTCTGCCTCGGTCACACCATAGCGGCGTGCCTTCTCCACAACGGCGACGGCAGCGTCGATGCCCGTCTGCGGGTCGTTAGGCATCAGACCGATGTTCAGCGAGAACGCTTCTTTCTCAGGTGTGATGTAGAAGTTGCCTGAGCGGCAGCTTGCCGACATGACACGCGGCTGCGCCTCATGCGAGAGCTGTGCCAGACGCTGGCGCAGGATGAACATGGCAAGACGCGACTTGTAGCCGCCTAGGAACGCCTCGCGCGTGTCGCGCTGTGAGCGTGGGTCGGCGTCGCGCTTCATGAAGAGCGACAGGTTGAGCGTGGGCTGCTCCTTGTCGGCTTGGGTGTAGACGATCATCTCCTTGTTGTCGGGCACACCATAATAGGTGCGCTCAGGTGCTCCTGCCGGCACGGTGTCGTCCTTGAACAGGTTCTTTATCTTTGCCTCCATCTCGTCAACGTTGATGTCGCCAACAACGATGATGCCTTGCAGGTCGGGGCGATACCAGCGGCGATAGTAGTCGCGCAGCACGTCATAACGGAACGTGTCGACCACCTCTATGTGTCCGATGGGCAGACAGTCGGCATACTTAGACCCTGCATAGATCACCGGCATGGCATCTTCCATCATGCGCATGGACGCCATGCGTGAGCGACGGGTGCGCCACTCCTCACGGATGACACCACGCTCCTGGTCGATCTCCTTGTCCTTAAGCAGCAGCGAACCAGCCCAGTCGTGGAGGATGATGAGACAGGTGTCTGCCACGCCCACCTTGGTTATCGGGGCGTTGGAGATGTTATAGACCGTCTGGTCGATGGACGTGTAGGCGTTGAGGTCGGCTCCAAACTTTATGCCGTTGCGCTCACACCAGCTGCGCACGGAGCGCTCGCCGCCGTTGCCGTCGGGGAAGTGGCGTGTGCCGTTGAACGCCATGTGCTCGAGAAAGTGTGCCAGTCCGCGCTGCTGCGGCTCCTCCAAGATGGAGCCCACGCGCTGCGCGATGTAGAAGTCGGCTTGTCCCGGTGTCTGGGCGTTATGTCTAATATAATAGGTGAGACCGTTGCTGAGCGTGCCTTTGCGTATGCAGCTGTCAAGGGGCAAGGTCTGTGCCCCGGCGGCCATGATGCCGCCAAGGCAGAAGAGGATCGATAAGATTTTTCGCATAAATCAGAATTTTGTTCCGTTAAGGTTATATTCGTTACCGTTGTTGATGATCACGACACGTCCGTTCTTTACAAACTTGCCGTTCTTTGCTGTTGCGCCAAGCCCAACGTTGTTGATGCCTGTGCCTTTGGGGTCGAGAGCGTAGGCTGTGAGGCCGTCGGCAATGATGTTGCCCTCGCCAAGAGCTATGGTGCTGTTGCCGCGCAGGTTGCCGATAAACTCGGTGGCGGCGGTAGTAGACACCTTGCCCTTGTTGGTGCAGCTTGCCACCGACACCAGTCCCTCGGCGCGAGCCGAGTTGGCGACGATGCCGGCAACATAAGCATCCTGTCCGTTCACGGCAGCATCGTTCACACAGTTTCTGATGACGGTAGCCGCCTCGTCGCCTTTCATCACGTTGCCAACGATGCCGCCCACGTTCTTCACACCGTTCACGGTGCCGTAGTTGTTGCAGCCGTCAATGTCGACAGCGAAACTTGCGCAAGCCACGATGCCGGCGGTATATTGTCTTGATTTGGCGGTGCCATGGGTGTCGTCAACGATGCCGTAGTTGGTGCAGTCTTTCACAGCACCCGAGTAAGAGCCGGCGATGCCGGCAGAACCTAAGCCGTTGGTGGTTGAGATGTCGCCACTGTTGGAGCAATTCTTGATAAGATAACCATAAGAGGTTACCGATGAGCCCGACTGTGAGCCGCCGCAGATGCCCGAAGCATAGGTCATGGCCTTCACGTTGCCTGTGTTCTTGCAGTTTTTAACGGTGCCTGTGCCGTTAACCATTAAGCCGCAGATGCCGCCAGCTGAAAAGTTGGTGGCTGTGACATCGGCATAGTTGGTGCAGTTCTGGATGAGCCCCATGTTCAGCGAGGCGACGGTTCCCACATAGTTGTAGCCTGTGATGTGATTGTCTTTGCTGATCACGAGGTTCTTGACCACGCCGTTCTTGTCGATGCAGCCAAAGATGGCGTTATATTTTCCTGCGGCGTTGTTGCTTGTCTCGGTGTGGTAGATGCCGCTGATGGTGTGGCCGGCACCGTCGAAGGTGCCGTCGAAGCCATAGGCTATCTGTGCTATCTGTGCATTGCCGTCCTTGCCAATGGCAGGGAGCTGCATGGGTGTTTCGGCTGTACCGCCGAAGTCGATGTCGTTTTTCAGAACAAAATACTCGCCTGTGCCTTTGTGGTTGGCGTTACAGTTTTTTGCCATGGCGTAAAGGTCATCGGCGGTGTAGATGCAGTAGGGGTTAGCCTCTGTGCCTTCGCCTGTGAGACCCCATGTTGCTGTTGCGCCTTCGGTCTGTGCCGTGGCAGCGATCGCTGCTATGCAAGCGATGATAAGAGTTAAAAACTTTTTCATATCCGTTGTCTTTTTTTGTTTATGTTTCGTTTAAAATAAGTTCTAAAACGTTGCTGAAGCCGTGATGCCAACGCCGTTGCGTGTGGCACCCGACACACGCGAGAAGCAGTAGTTGAGCACAAGGCAAGGCCTCAACTTCGTGCCACGCAGCGGCATCTCGTAAGAAAGAGAGGCATCGGCAACCACACCGTCGTTGCTGCCCGTGACGGCTGTGCAGCGCACCTGGGCCGACCACAGCGAGCGGTTGCGGGTGAGCAGACTGCGGCGGGCGAGGACGAACGGTGCCACGAGGTGGGGTGTGGCGGTGTGGGAGGCCGTAAAGACGTAGGCCGTCTGGCAGCGTGTCCAGAAATCGAGACCGGCGTTGAGGTGCCACAGGTATATGTCGGCGGCGGGCTTCCAGTAGGCGGTCACGGCAGCTGTGCCGTAGGTCTGCGCCTTGTCTGCCATCTTCGTTGGCTCAAAATATTCATAATAGGTGACAGAGGAGCCGTTGGTGGCTGTCGTGCGACGGTAGTTTTCGCGCTCTGCCGTGAGCTGCTCGGTGGTCATCTGCAGGTCCACCCATATCAGGCGTTGCGTCTTGCGTGCAAGGTCGTAACGCAGACGGAGGGCAAGGAGGTCGCCATGATGCCGCTCGTGCGACGCGCTATATTGCGACTTGCGGCCATAGTAGCCCGTGCGGTGGGTGTAGGTGGCTTCAGCAAACAAGCGGCCGTAAGCACCTTGTGCCGTGACGCCCACCTGCTCAGAAAGCAGCGGCAACTCGTTCTTGCTGTCGGTGAACCCCTCGGTGCCGAAGGTCTCGTGTTCGCCCTGACCGTTGGCATAGTCGACGAGCGTGGTGTAGATGCGGTCGGTGGTGCCGTAGGTTTTAAACAGCATGGTCTCGCTGCGACGGCGGTAGACCAGTCCTACCCCTACCCCACTGTTGTGAGGCAACCGTAAGAAGGCGCTGACCCGCGCATCGAGGTCCATCAGCGTGTTGCTGTGGCGCAGGTCGCGGTGCTTGGCATAGGTGCCTGAGCTGTAGTTGAGCTGTGCACCAATCGCCATGTGGCGTGTCACCTGCCACCCTATGGCGCCATCGACGTTGAAGGTCTCCATACCCTTGTCGCCGGCGTTGCCCTCATCTTCCTCCACGAGGTCGAAAGGCATCAGCTGGCTTGTCGGGAAGAACATGCTGCCCGCCGCCTCGGTCATGCTTCGGTTCTCATAGGCGGCGCGGCCATAAGCCACAATGGAGGGCGAGAGACGGAAGAACGACTGCACATCTGCGCCATAAACGTCCTGCCTCTTGCCGTCGAAGAGCGAGCGGCGGGTGCCGTCGGCATGACTGTAAGAGAGCGTGGCGTGGGCTATGGTGCTGTCGCTGTACGTCGTGAGCGCAGCGGCGTTGGCCGATGTGAGCCACACGTTACGCTGCTTGGTGAGCAGGAAGTCGCGCTGCGCCATGGCGGGCATGCTCAACATGCTAACGAAGAGAACAATTGTCGGCTTCATAGAAATCGTTGCTTGAGTTGTTGGTGTCTTGATAGATGGCGTGGCCGTCGACGGTCGTCTCCACCTTTCTTATCAATGAGTGGCCGTATCCCCCTGTCAGCGGGGCGTAGCCGGCGTCGAGGTCGGAGGTGAGACGCTTCTTGCAGTTGGCGAGTGCCGTGGTGTTATACACCTCCACAGCATCGACGACCCATCGGCGAGGCAGCTTCAGACAAGCATAGACGATGTTGCCCTCTTTGCCCGTGGGATATATTATGTTTGCCGCCTCTTCGGCATAAGCCTTCGGCGTGATGTCCTCGGTGCGGAACAAGACGACAGCTGGCGAGGTCTGACTCATGGGCCACGCATTGCCCTTGCCATATTTCACAGCCTTCAGATAGTGGCTTGTGCTTATCACGTCGGCAGGCGAAGGATAATATGAGGTGTTGTTGTATTTGCCGCCATCGCTGCTCGTGGCCTCCACGTCATACATGCAATAATAGGCGGCGTTGGCATAGTTGACCGAGTTGGTGTAGGTCTGCGTGTTGTCAATGGCGCCATGAACGTTGACCACCAGTTGCGAGTAAGGCTCAATGACGCATCCGTCTTGAAAGAACCACACGCCGTTGATGGCCGGCACCCAGTCGGCATCGGCATAGTCGAGCTTGCCGCCGTTGAGGAACGAGTGGGTGTTGGCTTCGGCGTTGTAGGGTTCAATCATGCCGAAGCCCATGTTGTTGAGCGACACAGGCTCTGACGAGTTGTTGTAGAGGATGATGCATTTGTCCAAGGCAAACTTGCCCGACCCGTCGTTCATCTGGCAGCCGCCAACGTAAAGCTCTTTTATGAGGATGGGGTTGGCGGTCTGCATGGCGGTCACGGTCACGGGCAGAGCCACGGTGGTGGTGCCGCTGCCTATGGCTATGTCGGCGAGGGAGCCGTTGCAGACATGGCGGAAATAGGCGTCGTCGGTGGCCTTTGAGGCACTAACGCTGTAGATGCCGGCAGGCAGGGTGAAACGTGCGGTGCCGCTCCCGTCGGTCATGGCGGTGGCTGTGCTGCCCGTGGCGTTGGTCATGACCACAGGCACGTCGGCCACGGCCTCGCTCAGCTGCACCTCCACGTTGTAGGTACCGATCTTCTCGTCGTAGCTGCACGATGTGAGGAGCGTGAGCATGACGAGGAAAAGATATGTCAGGATGTTCTTGTTTATCATTTTTTTATATTAGAGATTTCTATTTTTACATTAAAGCTTTTTTTTACATTAGAGCTTTATCCTTACCGATGCGCCATAATAGAACTTCGGAATGTAACCGCTGTTGAAGAGCGATGTCTCGAGACCCGTCTGTGTGTTGCGCACCTTTGCCATGTTGTTGAAGAAGTTGTTGGCATAGAACGACAAGCTGACCCAACGGCCTATCTCCTTGGTCACGGAGAAGTTGGCGGAACAGTAGGCCGACACGCGCTGCGGATTGAAATAGTAGGCGGTGTTGCTACGCCCGATCAGGGCGCTCAACTGGCGATACAACGCCGGGTCGCTGTCCTTGGCTGCAAGCAAGGCCTCGGCAAAGGGTATGCGGGCGGTGGGGTTGTCCCATGTCGAGTAATACTCGGGATAGACGGCCACATAACGGTCTTTCTGTCCGTCATAGGGGGTGCCTGTCACGTCGCCGGCCTGGTCGAGAGCAATCGTCGTGCGGTTCTCTGACAGGTTGCGGCGATAGTTGAGGAAGGTTGTCTCCAGGCGCATGGTCATGACAAGACGCAGACGCGGCATGCGGGCGGTGAGCGTGGTGTTCATGCTGCAACTTTTGTTTAACACGCCGTTGCTCACCGATGGTGTGCTGGCGGCTGATGCCGAGGTTATGTTGCTGCCCACATAATAGCCAATGAGGGGCTGCTGGCCTGAGGTGGAGGCTTGGTCGCCCACGCCGTTGGGGGCACCTGCTATGAGCGTGCGGTCGACGCCGCGATAATGATAATAGTTGCCGTCGAAGCGCAGCGACAGGCCGACGGTGTGGCGGTTGCTCACCAGCGGCATCTCGGCCACCCACTCAAGACCGTAGCGCGTCACGGGCGAGCCGTTGACATACTGGCGGTTGGAGGTGTAGGTGTGGCGCGTGGTGTAAGGGAGCGTCGTGGTCTGGCCGTTGGCGGAGGAGGTCACGGTCACCACTCCTGTTGTGGGGTCTACGCTGTAAAGGCGGTCGGCAACAGCTATGCCACAACCCTCAAGGGCCGACTGTGAGGTCTGGTTATAAGCGAACGGGGTGTAGAGGTTGACCGTCTGGTAGGGGTCGTAGGTGCGACTCCAGAAGGCTGACACGCTGAGACGTGCCTTGCCAAGGGTTGCATCGGCGCCTGCCTCGACCTGATGGGTGCGTTGCCACTTGAGATCGCTGTTGTAAATGGCGCGCTGCACGTTGGTGTAGTAGGCATAATAGGCCTTGTTGTCGGCAGTGGAGCCGGGGGTGAACACCAGTCGGTCGGTGTAGGTGTCGGCGGGATAGAGCACCTGAAACGACGGCAGCTTGACGCTCTTGCCGTAGCCTGCATGGATGGTGAGCGAGGCGCTCTCACCTTTTATTATATTATAGCGGGCGTTGAGACGTGGCGACAGACTGCTGGCTGTGCCATAGCTGGAGCCGCTGATCATCGTTATGTCGTCGCGGAGACCTGCCACAAGGAGCAGCGGACCCAGGGTCAGACGGTTCTCGACAAAGAGGGCGAGGTTGCGCATGGTGGGCAGCGTGCTATAGTCGTAGGGGCGCCAGGTGGGGGCAAGGCGCATGTCCTCATAATAGGTTCCTTGACCGTTGTTGCGCGACGTGTTCAGTTCGCTGCCCACCGTCAAGCGGTTCACGGCTCCACGGAGGCGGCGTGTCCAGTCGGCCTTGAGCTTCAGTTGTAGGCTCAGCGGCTTCTGGTCGTTGTAGGAGCGCACATACCAATAGCCTGTGGGACCGAGGACAATGCTGCCCGGGCCCATGCCCTCGGCATAGTCGCGGGCAATGGCATAGCCGTCGGTCATGGTGTGCAGATAAGCCTGTGACGATGACGACGAGGTGTTGACATAGCTCTCGGAGCGCTTGTCGGCATAAGAGAACGCTGCCTGCAGGTTGACGTTGAACACGCCGGCGCTGCGGGTGTTGCAGAGCCAGTCGAGCTGCATGTTGCCGCGCAACAGGTTGTCGCGCTGACGCTGGTAGGTGTCGCGGAAAGCATCGGGGTCGGCCTCTGAGTTGTAGCCGCCGATGTTGCCTGTAAGACCTGCCGTGAGGTTGAGGGTGGTGCCGCGAAGAGCAAAGGCTTTGCTGTAGGTTGCCGAGAGGATGTTGCGGTTATAGGCGGTGTGGGGTGAGGCGATGTCAGCAAAGGAGCGGGCATGCTCAAGCGAGAAGTTGAGCGTGCCGCCACAATGGCCCAACGTCAAGCCCTTGCTCAGCGCCACCTGACGGGTGTAGGGGTTCACGGATGCCTCAACGATCCATGGCGAGTGGCCGCGGCGGGTGTTCACCTTGACCACGCCGTTAGACACGTCGCCATACTCGACACCGGGTATTCCTGCAATGACCTCCACGCTCTCTATGTTGGACGCGGCAACGTTGCGGGTTGATGCCGACTGGGTCTCGCTCATGCTCGCGTTGTTGTCGAGACGCATGCCGTCGACCTCTATGGCTGTGCCGAAGGCGGCGTTGCCACGCTCGCCTGTGCTTGAACGTAGGGCGAGGCGCGTGTCGTTCATAAGGGTCGAGTTGACGGTCTGTCCGCCAGGCAGCAACGACATGATGTCGTTGAGCGAGAGAACCTGTGAGTGGTCGAGGGTGGTGCGGTCGAGGGTGTAGGTGGTGGTGCCCATGGTCGACTGCTTGCGGGCTGTCACCTCCACGCCCGGCAAGCTGAGGTTGTCTTCTTTCAGACGTATGTTCTTAAGATCGGTATTGTGGCTGAGCGCGAAGGAGATGGAGCGTGTGACATAACCCAACGTGGTTATCTCTAAGGTAGTGGCTCCCTCGGGCACATTGGCAATGGTGAACGCACCACCTTCATCGGTGATGGCCCACAGCTCGAGATTCAGCACCTTCACGGTGGCATAAGGCAGCGGCTTAAGGTCGTGCTCGTCAAGCACCCTGCCCGACACGGTGTAACGTCCTGTTCCGGCCATGACCACTGCTGTCTCGATCAGAAAAAATATCAATAAAAGAATGTTCCTCTTCATGTTGCATCTGTTAGTGAAAAACTGGTTGTGGTTCTTTAAAGCACAGCTTTTGTTCTTTTTAAACCACAGCTTTTGTTCCTTTTAAAGCATTGCTTTTGTTCTTTAAAAATCGCATAACCATAAAGCCATCAACGGCTTAACGTTTTCTCGATGCAAAGTTATTAAGGTTTGGGAAGGTGCGCAATACCAAAAAATAGGTATTTTAAAAAGAAGCGCATACCAAGATTTAGGTATTCGGAAAGTACGCTTTTGTCTCTATTTGACAATAAAAAAAGCCGTTGCTCAGAAACAGGGCAACGGCTTTTTTAAATTGTCATTATACCATCATAAAATTGTCATTATGCCGTTTTTTAAAACGGTCTTGAACGTTTCGCATCAAGAGGTTCTTATTCCAGTTCCTCTATTTCCTTTTCGTCCATTTCCCTGTCGAGTTGTCCGCGCCACAGATACTTGCGGGTCTCATGAACGATGATGCCGCTAAGACAGATGAGAGACAAAAGGTTAGGGATGGCCATGAGAGCATTCATGCAGTCGGCAAGGTTCCACACCAACGCCAGATTGACAACGCTGCCCACAAAGATGCTCACGATGTAGATCATGCGATAGAAAAGCATCCAGCGCTTGCCCTTGAGATACTCGACACAACGCTCGCCATAATAGCTCCAGCCAAGGGTTGTGCTGAAGGCGAAGGTGGAGAGACCGAAGGTGAGCAGCGGCGCTCCGATATATGGAATCTTGCTGAAGGCAACCTTGGTAAGGGCGGCGCCGTTATGATAGTCGATGTCGGGATAGGCAATGATGCTGGAGGTGATGACCAGGCCTGTGAGCGCACAGATGACAACCGTGTCCCAGAACGTGGCCGTGGACGACACCAACGCCTGACGGACCGGATTGCGCGTCTGGGCAGCAGCGGCAACAATGGGCGCGGAGCCAAGACCCGACTCGTTGGAGAACAAGCCGCGGGCAATGCCATAACGCGCGGCCATGATGAGTGTGCTGCCTGCAAAGCCACCGCCGGCCGCCTTTGTGGTGAACGCCGAATCGAAGATTACCTGAAGAGCAGGGAGCAGATAAGCATGGTTCACAAACAGGATGTAGATGCAACCCAACACATAAAAGATGGCCATGAAGGGCACAAGCATGCCGCACACCTTGGCTATCGACTTCACGCCACCCACGATGACGGCCGCACCAAGGGCGGTGACGACAAGACCTGTGATGTAGGGCGAGACATTATATTGGTTCTCTACAAGCGTGGAGATGGCGTTGGCCTGAACGGTGCTGCCTATGCCGAAAGAGGCAAGGGTTGCAAAGATGGCGAAGAGCACGGCAAGCCACTTCCATCCTAACCCTTTCTCAAGAGCATACATAGGACCGCCTATCATCTGGCCCCGTTTGGTCTTCACACGATATTTCACGGCAAGCAACCCCTCGGCATATTTGGTAGAGATGCCGAAGACACCTGTAAGCCAACACCAGAACACAGCTCCAGGACCACCCAAGGCAATGGCCGTTGCCACGCCAATGATGTTGCCCGTGCCTATGGTGGCAGCAAGGGCGGTGGCTAAAGCGCCAAACTGTGACACGTCGCCCGTGGCCTGCTTGTCGCGTTTCACAGACAACGCGATGGCCTTAAAGATTTTGCGCTGCGGAAAGCGAAGGCGGATGGTGAGAAAAATGTGGGTTCCCAAAAGGAGGACGATCATGGGCCACCCCCACAGAAACGCGCTGAACGCTGTGAAAAAACTGTTTATTGCTTCCATAGTCTCTCTCTAATAATGTGGCGGTCTTTAAAGAACGGCAGCCATGATTTGCATTATCCTTAACCTAAACTTAATCGATTTGTTATAATAACGGGTGCAAAGTTAACAAAAATATACGAAACAGCAACTAAAACAAACAAAATGATGCAAAACATTTTTATAGCAAGGACTGCGGATAAAAGCTTTTTGAAAAAAATATCGAGTTTTTCACCTTTTGTATCCACATATTTCTTATATTTGCATATCCGATTCGTTTGCACAAAGGACGGTAAACGAGGAGACAAGAGGCATCTATTATAAACCTAATAAATAAATCGTTATGAACAACATTCCATCAGTATTTTGGCTTATCCCCATAGCCAGCGTCGTGGCGTTGGGAATGGCATGGTTCTTCTTCCGCTCAATGATGAAAGAAGATGAAGGCACAGACCGGATGAAAGAGATTGCGGCACATGTGAGAAAAGGTGCCATGGCTTATCTTAAGCAGCAATATAAGGTTGTGGCCATCGTGTTTGTGGTGCTCGCCGTCATCTTTGCCTTCATGGCTTATGTGATGAAAGTGCAGAACCCGTGGGTGCCATTCGCGTTCCTTACCGGCGGACTGTTCTCTGGTCTGGCTGGCTTCTTCGGTATGAAGACCGCCACTTATGCATCGGCACGCACAGCCAACGGTGCACGCACAGGCCTGGACAAAGGTCTGAAGATTGCCTTCCGAAGCGGAGCCGTGATGGGGCTCGTTGTGGTGGGTCTCGGGCTGCTCGACATCGCCATCTGGTTTGTTGTTCTCAACGCTGTGTATGAAGGCGAGAGCACAGCCCTCGTAACCATTACCACCACCATGCTGACCTTCGGCATGGGCGCCTCAACACAGGCTCTCTTCGCCCGTGTGGGAGGCGGAATATACACCAAGGCTGCCGATGTGGGCGCCGACCTTGTGGGCAAGGTGGAGGCCAACATTCCTGAAGACGACCCGCGCAACCCCGCAACCATTGCCGACAACGTGGGCGACAACGTGGGCGACGTGGCTGGCATGGGGGCCGACCTCTATGAGAGCTATTGCGGCTCCATCCTCTCTACAGCTGCTCTGGGCGCTACGGCCTTCGCCATGAACGGCGACATGCAGCTGCGTGCTGTCATAGCGCCAATGGTCATCGCGGCGATTGGCATCTTCCTGTCGCTCATCGGCATCTTCATGGTGCGCACAAAGGAGGGCGCAACGATGAAGGAGCTGCTCCACTCGCTGGGCCTCGGCACCAACGTGAGCGCGGTTCTCATTGCCGTCGCCACCTTTATAATATTGTATCTGCTCGGCATAGAAAACTGGCTCGGACTGTCGTTCTCCGTCATCAGCGGTCTTGTGGCAGGTGTGGTCATTGGCCAGGCAACCGAATATTACACCTCACACAGCTATAAGCCGACACAGAAAATTGCGGAGGCATCGCAGACAGGTCCCGCCACCGTCATTATAAAAGGCATAGGCACGGGCATGATCTCTACGATGATCCCCGTTGTAACCATCTCCGTGGCCATCATGCTCAGCTACCTCTGCGCCAACGGCTTCGACATGTCGCTCTCGGCAACGTCGATAAGCACAGGTCTTTACGGCATAGGCATAGCAGCCGTGGGCATGTTGTCTACGCTCGGCATAACCCTTGCAACAGACGCCTATGGCCCCATCGCCGACAATGCCGGCGGCAACGCCGAGATGAGCGGCTTGGGCGAGGAGGTGCGTGAGCGCACAGACGCCCTCGATGCTCTTGGCAACACCACAGCCGCCACGGGCAAGGGCTTTGCCATCGGCTCTGCCGCTCTAACGGCTCTCGCCCTGCTGGCATCTTACATAGAGGAGATAAAGATTGCGATGATGCGGGCCGTGGAGGACGGCAAGCAATATGTTGACGCCGCGGGCAACATCTTCGACCCGACAAACGCCACGACAATCGACTTCATTGAGTTTTTCCAGGTAAACCTCATCAACCCGAAGGTGCTCGTGGGAGCATTCCTTGGGGCCATGGCGGCGTTCTTGTTCTGCGGACTGACCATGGGTGCCGTAGGACGGGCTGCCGAGTCGATGGTTGAGGAGGTGCGACGACAGTTCCGTGAGATAAAGGGCATTCTCGAAGGCAAGGCAACACCCGACTATGGGCGTTGTGTGGAGATCAGCACGCGAAGCGCTCAGCGCGAGATGATCATCCCGTCGCTGCTCGCCATCATCATACCCATCGTCGTGGGTCTTGTGCTCGGTGTGGCTGGCGTGCTCGGCCTGCTCACAGGCGGTCTCGCGGCAGGCTTCACCCTCGCCGTGTTCATGTCAAACTCGGGCGGCGCATGGGACAACGCGAAGAAGATGATTGAGGAAGGCCACTTTGAAGGCAAAGGCAGCGAGAACCACAAGGCCACAATCGTGGGCGACACCGTGGGCGACCCGTTCAAGGACACCTCCGGCCCTTCGCTTAACATCCTCATCAAGCTCATGTCGATGGTGAGCATCGTCATGGCCGGACTGACCATCGCGTTCTTGTAAACATAAGTGCCTTGTTTGCACATCGTAAATGCCATGGTTACGCTTCACAAATGCCATGGTTACGCTTCGCAAATGCCATGTTTACGATTCGCGAATGCCATGGTTGCGCTTCACAAATGCCATGGTTACGCTTCGCAAATGCCATGGTTACGCTTCGCAAATGCCATGGTTACAATCCTCAAGTGATGATGTTTTGGCTTGCAAAAATGCTTTGTGAAGAATGCAAAAATGCTTTGTGAAGAAAGCAAAAATGTTTTGTGAAGAATGCAAAAATGTTAAACCCAAAACGGTCATTAGGCCGTTTTATGAATAATTTTACAACTGCTTGCAGTCTTTTGGTTTTTAAAAGTTGTCTTTTGCTTGTTTTTAATTCGCAATAGCTCGCTATTACTAATTAAAAGCCAAACAAAATCCACTCTTCTAAAAATCCAAAATCCGAGCAAGCCCTAACGACCGATTTGGGTTTAAACGGGAGCGTTTTCGCCCCAGTTTTGCATAAATATACAGAATGACAGATAGATAGCAAACAGAGCTTTGTTCTTTCACAATGCACAGAATTATAGTTAAAATCAAACCATGAATTGTTAACAGTTCTTAAATACACCCCTGTTTTGTCATTAAGCCTCTTTGAGGTCGTCAAAGAGGCTTAATGAGCTCCTCAAAGAGCCTCTTTGACAACGCAATAAAGGCACTTTCATTTTGTCAAATGGGCTTAACGAGAAACTGAATAAATATACGGTCCAAAGTGCATATTTATGCATTGAATAAGGTCGCTGTTTTTATTTCCTGACCACCAATATGCCGTGCCTCCTTTTCCCACATCGTCGGTTCAAAAACCTCCAAATCCGTCTTTTTTGCCGTAGCGTAGCATCGGGTGGCATGGGTGACATTAGGTGACATTAGGTGACAATAGAAAAAGCCTTTAATGTCACCCGTAAACAGCTGATTATCAGATAGCTATCTTGTACGGTGACAATAGTGATATTATTTTGAAGAAAAAAATTCATATAAGAGTGTACTACCCTAGAAAAAGTTGAATGGATTTGTACTGTAAGCCTGAGGTTGGTTGAATGATTTTCGCCTTATCCCCAAACTCTGTTGAATAAATATGCTTAAACACTGATTATAGTTGAATGCTGCGTTAAAGCCTGCATTCAATTGAATTCCGTGTTTGTGGTGCAAAGTTAGTGGCTCCTGCTTGAAACTCCAAATTTTGCAGGTACTTTTCTCTGTAACTGATCCATTTTTTATTAATTTTTCCCTTATAGGATGCTGCCTGATGTGGCGTCATATTGTCAAGACTCATGTGAGGACGCTCATTGTTATAAAACTCAACCGCCTTTGCCATGGCTCGTTTTACTTCTTCTATGGAATGAAACTTGATATCTTTAAAGACTAAAGTTTCCCACCCCTATTTTATGGGCACTCTCGGCTTAAAATGCTTCGTGATTGCCCATAAATACAAGAAATTAACACTTACTTAAAATGTGTTTACTGCTACATTCTCTTCTCGTTGCCTGTCTTCTAATGCTTGAGCCATAATTTCAAAGTTCTTTTGCATTTCTGTGTCGGTAACAATCAACTGTTCTATCTCACTAATGGAGTATCCAAGTACCTCACAAAGTGAAGCGAGTATTCTTTCGACACATTTCAGTATACGCCTCCATAGCGTAAGTGCCATGACATCCTCCTCCATGTTGGCAAACAACTCGCCCATGGTCTCATAGTCAGACATTCGCTTTTCCAGCGACATCACAATGTATGTAATGTAGCAAAGCGTTGCATCGGCAATCTGGCCGTCAAAGTCCCTGCCCATATACGAACCGAGTCCGAGGTATCCTTTTGTTTCCTTGTTGACCACTTCAATGTTCCAACGTATATGGTATAGCTCAAAGGCACGCACGAAGGCCATTGACTGGTCCGTGCTGAGCATGATGTTCCAAGTCTGCTTATGTCCGTACCTAATCAGGTATATTCTGACGGGTATGTCCCCCAAGTGCCCCCTGAGCATAATGTACTGACACTTGTACTTGCGGCAGTGTTTAATCCGTCTTGTGTATTTTGCAACGAGTTCTGCGGCATTATGCTTCTTGCCCTCGACGAGGTATTTCGTATTTCCCATTTTGGCAAGGCCGATGTAATGTATGGCTCCTTTGCCTATATTTCTGATTGCGGCGATGAATTTCTCGCAGGCAAACCAACTGTCCGCCAAGGCGTAATGGGGACGGAGCCCGCACTTCCACATGCGTTGTAGCATCCTTACAGCAGAGTCCATCTTGCTCATGCCGCATTCCTGTTCCCGCTCATATGCAGGGCTTCCCTTTGTGCGCTTCTTGGAGAATCTTTTGCGGAGGGTCTTCTTCCCCAACCCCCCGTCTCCTTTGTCCCCAAGTTCCTCGTGAATGGAGAAGTCGAACGGCAGGGAGGATTTGCCGTCGAAAAACAGGCACAGAAGCAGCTTGTATCCCAAGACATAGTTCATCTTTACATGGTCGAAGACCTTGGTTATATGCTCCAGCTTCCTACCTGTCTTTTCCAGCGTCGTGTCGTCAAATATGACGCAGGAGTCCTCACTCTCTGTTTTGATGCCATTCTTTCGAAGAAGGCTCTCAAAGCGAAGGACTGTATAATTGAGCAGACGGCGCCAGTCCATTGCCTGACGGACCATCATACGGTAATAACAGTTCTTTCCAGTTTCGAGAAGATGATAGAAGTCCTTCTTGTATATGGAGTGTATTGTCTCGCCGTTAATGCGGAAAAGACAAAGGGAAAGGATTAATTGAACAGCTGAGATGCTATCATGCTTCTCCAAGGACAGCCTGCAAAGCAGATGTCCAAGACCGAATTTTGAGAATAGTGACAGAATATCTCCGCTCATCTTGCTTTTAACACTCAAGAGTTTGGATATCTCACTAAAATTACCTAATTTTGCATTCATAACAGTTCCTCTTTAATTTATTGATAATCATTGTTTTTGGACACTACAAAGTTACCAATAATTATTGAGAAACTGTTATTTTAAGCCTACTGTTTGAGGGTGGGAAACTTTAGTTTAAAGAGTTCGTTCTTTATTGTGCTGTTCAGTCGCTCTGCCACAGCATTATCCTTTGGATCTCCACTCTCGGTCATACTTATATGTATGCCCGCTTCATAGAGCAATGATGTATATGCTGCACTTACATACTGGACCCCTCTATCTGAGTGATGGATAAGATTTATAGGCTTTTTATCCCCTAACGTCTCGATAGCTTGCAAAAGACACTCTACACTATGCCATGCCTCTAATGAATCACCAACATACCAGCTGATTATTTCTTTGGTATAGTAGTCGGATATAATGGACAAATAGCAGAAGGTGTACTCGTCTTCACTAATCCATATAGGAATGTAAGTAGGGATTGTCGTTTAATTCTTTCAGTCGTGGACGCAAA
>ULUS01021207.1_pt1 | contig 17460 bp, 13 predicted proteins | sample 1958761 | NCBI WGS metagenome assembly ULUS01 (sample SAMEA4835767, study PRJEB28245) | human gut metagenome | biome: gut microbiome; material: fecal sample | place: Denmark | collected 2008
ACCAACTTTTTTATGAACTATTTCTTATCCCGAACTGGGGTAGCGGATAATTCTCCTGTGCCCATTGCTGACATTGCTCAATGCTTGCCGATTGAGCCATCGCAATCATCGGCAAAGCAAGCAATAATGAGGATAAAAACTTTCTCATATAAGTAGGTGTGCAAAATTATTTTTATAATGATTGTATTGATTAGTGATGCATAACCAGTATGTGACAAAAAGGAGTGTAGTAAATCCTACTCGACTGTTTCACTTGCTGATAATGCGCAGTAGGCGGTGCAAGGATTATATAAATAATTTTGCACACCTACTTATAGTTGGATTTATTCAATTTACGAGTGCAAAGATAATCTCAATATCGCAAAAATACGAAACCAATACTACTTTTAAATGTGCAAATTGTGACATTTTACGCTTTTTGTGCCGTATTCCATATAAAAACTATTAACTTTGCACCAACAATAGTACAAAATGCACATAAAATATGGCAAATAAACTAACCACATTCTCACTTCAGGACATACAGTCAGACACAATCCAGCAAAGTCTTGAGTCATTTCAGATGACGACAGATTATGCCGTGGCAAAGGGTTTGCGCTTTGTGGGTAATCCGTACGTCAAGAGTGGAATGTTACTGCTGCTGAAGGAAGCGCGTGTTGGTATTGTAAGCGCTGGAGAGGCTATTGTCGAGATAGATCTGACGGAGTATCACGTCACGAAGGGGATGATTATCCTGTTACCTCATGACACAATTGTCAACATACGTTCCGCATCAAGTGACTATGCTATTAATGGCACAGTCTTGCTGCCTACAATCAATGTGGACGCCCCCATCATCCTTCACCCCGATGACGATGTGCATCAAGACACCATGCGCATCTATGAGACACTCTGTATTTTCTGTCAGAACCAACCTGAGCGCAAGAATGTTATAGAACATCTGCAACGCGCCATCGTAGATAATGTGCGTACCATACAGACAGCTACGAGTCCTCGCTGGTCCTTGCAATCACCAAGCATTCGTAGCGAAGAAATATTCCATAAGTTCAAGGTATTGGTAAGTCGCAACGCACGTACAGAGCGTAAGGTCAGTTTCTATGCCGACCAGCTTTGCGTCTCGCCACATTATCTTATGTCGGTCATACAACGCGTCAGCGGCCAGAGCGTCATGGAATGGGTAGAACATGCCGCTATGCTTCAAGCCAAGATTCTGCTCACAACCAATAAAGCTACGATCTCTTCGATTGCCGAGGATATGAACTTCCCCACTACTACTGCATTCTGTCGATGGTTTAAGCGTATTGAGGGGAAAAAGGCAGGAGAGTACACGAAAGCACACAATAAACTTGCTGAATCTTAAACTTACCACCCATGTTCACGTTGGTGTTCCTATTATATGTGACAACACCCATAATAATGTGACATAAAATAATAATCGGTTGGCGATATGCAGCATAACATGCATTAAAGCCAACCGATATTATTTCAGTTAAAAACTACTGGAGTTTAACGTTTTTAGCAACCAACAACTCTAAACAGTGTTTGCTTAATTGAAGAGCCTCGCAAGTCTCAGTCTTTAATCTTAGCATCTCCGTTAAGGTATCATTCTTCTCCTGTAATTTTTTAAGTTCCTTTCTCAACTCCTCATTATTAGAATCCAGAACTTCTACTGGTTTAGTATTTTCTTGAAAATCCCCCTTCAGAATTTCATCTTCATCATAAGGGTTATTCAACCGGAAGTAGTCTATAGGCTTGTTAAAAGCATCTGTTAATATTTCAAGTTTACTCAAGCTGACTTTTTTTGTACGCCTAAAATAAGCCATCGTTTGGCGACTATTCTTGAACAATTTTGTCAAGAGTTCTTCTTTTTTCTCTTGTAAGAGAATCGTAATGTCTATATATAAGATCAATGTTCAACATAATATCTCAATTTTTACTTGCCATTTTCGTATATTTCGCACATTTTTCGTGCAAAATAAACACAAAAAGAATAGAGGCAAGCCTTTGTTTTGAACAAAGGCCTGCCTCTAAACTGTTGATTATCATACTTTTACTCCTCTACGGCTGCTTGCGCGGCCGCCAATCTTGCTATGGGCACTCTAAAAGGTGAGCAGCTGACGTAATTAAGACCTACGCGATGGCAGAACTTGACAGATGAGGGTTCACCTCCATGCTCGCCACAGATACCACATTTGAGATCGGGACGTGTAGAGCGACCCTTCTCAACAGCCATCTTAACAAGCTGTCCAACGCCGTTCTGGTCAAGCACCTGGAAGGGGTCAACGTTGAGAATCTTCTTCTCAAGGTAAACGGGGAGGAAGCTGGCGATGTCGTCGCGGCTGTAGCCGAAAGTCATCTGTGTGAGATCGTTTGTACCGAAGCTGAAATATTCGGCCTTCTTGGCGATATAGTCGGCTGTGAGGGCAGCACGAGGAATCTCAATCATGGTACCAACCTTGAATGGAATCTCGATGCCTTCCTGAGCGAAGAGCTCCTTGGCCGTATCACGGATAACCTTCTCCTGAACGTCAAACTCGTTAACGATACCGATAAGAGGAACCATGATCTCGGGATGAGGATCAAAGCCTTCCTTCTTCAACAGAATGGCAGCACCGAGGATGGCGCGTGTCTGCATCTCTGTAATCTCAGGATAGGTGTTGCCCAGACGGCAACCACGGTGTCCGAGCATGGGGTTAGCCTCAGAAAGACTATTCACACGCTGCTGAATCTTCTGTACCGATACGCCCATCTCGTCTGCCATGGCCTGCTGACCTGCAAGATCGTGGGGAACGAACTCGTGCAAAGGAGGATCGAGCAGACGGATGTTTACGGGATGTCCGTCCATAGCCTTGAGTATGCCGTAGAAGTCTTTCTGCTGGAAGGGCAACAGTTTGGCGAGAGCCTTCTTGCGTCCCTCCTGATTTTCAGAAAGAATCATCTCACGCATGGCCTTGATCTTGTCTGCTTCAAAGAACATGTGCTCTGTACGGCAGAGACCAATACCTACAGCACCAAATCCGCGAGCCACCTCAGCGTCGTGTGGCGTGTCTGCATTTGTGCGAACCACGAGCTTGGTATACTTGTTACAGAGATCCATGAGCTTTGCAAAGTCGCCCGACACCTCAGCGGGCTTGGTCTTAACCTGTCCGAAATAAACCTCGCCTGTAGAACCGTTGATAGAGATGTAGTCGCCTTCTTTCAGCACAACGCCATCAATCTCTACTGTGCGCGTCTTATAATCTACGTTGATAGCACCAGCACCCGATACGCAACACTTGCCCATGCCGCGAGCCACAACGGCAGCGTGAGAGGTCATGCCGCCACGAGCTGTAAGGATGCCCTCGGCGGCAGACATTCCTGCGAGGTCTTCGGGAGAAGTCTCTATACGGACCATCACTACCTGACGGCCTGCCTCGTGCCACTCTTTAGCGTCGTCAGCAAAGAACACAATCTGTCCGCATGCTGCGCCTGGTGAGGCAGGGAGACCGCGTGTTAGCACCTTGGCCTGTGCCAGAGCCTGCTTGTCGAAGATGGGGTGGAGGAGCTCATCAAGCTTGTTGGGCTCGCAACGCTCCAAGGCTGTCTTTTCGTCAATCTCGCCTTCTGCAAGAAGATCCATAGCAATCTTTACCATGGCTGTGCCTGTGCGCTTGCCGTTACGAGTCTGGAGGAACCAGAGTTTTCCTTCCTGAACGGTAAACTCCATGTCCTGCATGTCGTGATAGTGTTTCTCAAGTTTGTCTTGCAGAGCGTTAAGCTGAGCATAAATCTCGGGCATAGCCTCTTCCATAGAAGGATATTTAGAGGCGCGAACCTCTTCTTCAATACATTGCTGCTTTGCCCAACGCTGTGAGCCTTCCTTGGTGATCTGCTGCGGTGTGCGGATACCAGCCACAACGTCCTCGCCCTGTGCGTTAACGAGATACTCGCCGTTGAAGATGTTCTCGCCTGTAGCAGCATCGCGGCTAAAGCATACGCCTGTAGCAGAGCTGTCGCCCATGTTGCCAAACACCATGGCCATTACGGTCACGGCTGTTCCCCATTCAGCAGGAATGCCCTCCATCTTGCGGTAAAGGATGGCACGTTCATTCATCCAGCTATCAAACACAGCGCAGATGGCACCCCAGAGCTGCTCCATTGGGTCGTTGGGGAAGTCTTTGCCTGTCTGCTGCTTTATAGCTTCTTTGAAAAGGGTTACAAGTTGCTTTAGCTCATCCACGGTAAGCTCATTGTCGAGAGTGATACCGCGTTGCTCCTTTACCTTCTCTATGATGGCCTCAAACGGGTCAATGTCTTCCTTGTTTACTGGCTTCATGCCGAGCACCACGTCACCATACATCTGAACGAAGCGACGGTAGCTGTCGTAAGCAAAACGCTCGTTGCCTGTCTTGGCTGCCAATCCGGCAACCACGGTGTCGTTAAGACCAAGGTTTAGAATGGTGTCCATCATGCCAGGCATAGATGCGCGTGCTCCAGAGCGAACAGACACAAGCAGAGGATTCTCTGCATCGCCAAACTTGCTGTTCATCAGGTTCTCGATGTGTGCAACCGATTTTGCTACCTCATCCTTAAGAAGGGCCACTACCTCGTCTTTGCCTTTCTCAAAATATTCGTTACAGGTATCTGTGGTTATTGTGAAACCAGGAGGAACTGGCACTCCAATAAGGTTCATCTCTGCAAGGTTGGCACCTTTGCCACCAAGCAAGTTTCTCATGTCGGCCTTTCCTTCAGCCTGGCCATTTCCAAATGTGTAAATTCTTTTTTCGCCCATAAAAATTGGTTGGTTTATTGTGTTAATTTATTGTTTATTTTGCTTAGGTGGATTTAGAACGATTACATATATAGAATGTTTCTGCTCTAGTTCTTTTTTTATGCTTGCAAAGATAATATGTATTTTGAAATCTTCCAAATAATATTGCAAGAAAATGTAAAGTCTACTTTGCATTTTTGGCTGTTATCGCAAACAAACAGCCAAAAAGCCGTGTTTTATCAGTTTGTTAGCAGATTTAAGCCCAAACATATAATGGTTGTTTTTGACAGCCTGTTTTTAACGTAAAAAACAGAATCATGTTTGACAAAACATAAGGAGAACTTTAAACATCAGGCTCTTTCACATATTGATATGCCATACGTTCGTCGCCGTTCCAGCAATGAATGATGCCACAATAGCTAAAACCATTTTGCATAATAGCGTTTCGCATGACGATGTTGTCGTGGTGGGTGTCAATGCGTATGTTGTCATATCGATTAAGGGCAAATTGTAGGGCGAGACGGAATATGCCTTTCACCTCTCCGTTTGAAGCGATGCGGTGAATTGTGGCGTAAGGTGCATCGTTGAGCCATTGGCCTTCATAAATAGTGTTATAGGTAGGGTCTATGCCTGCGTGAAGCACGAAGGTGGCGACAATCTGCCTGCTATCAGAGATCACAACAAAGCTGTCACCATTATTGATGTCGTTAAGCAACTGCTCATCGCTTGGATAGGTTGGCGCCCATTGATCTGGGTTTCCGTTTGAAGCCATAAACTGTCGGGCTGTTGCAAAGATTTGTTTTATTTGTGGGATGTTTTCTTTTCGGGTCTTTCTTATTTCCAAATTTTCTTCCATTCGTGTTTTTAGTTAAAATGGACAAAATCCGTTAGTCTCTTGTTAATGCTTATAGTCCATGGATTATTGTTTGTTAACCCATGGACTAAGCAATTTTTATTAGATATGTAATAAAATCTCGTTGACAATCTGCTCGTCAAGCAGGTTGTTGTCTGAAAGTAGCTTATTGACATCGAAACGGTCATAGAGTCCTTTTTTTATTCCTCCAACGAGGACCTTCATATCAGACAGGCCATAGAAAGAGGCTATACGCTCTCCAAAACCGCCGTCTTTGCACCCGTCTTCCAAGGTCACAACAAGCTGATGGTCGGTCTTCAAGCCTTCAAGCGTATCTGTATCAACATCGTTAAGATAACGTGGATTGATAAGGGTAGCGTTGATGCCATTTTCTGTAAGCAAGCGAGCCACGTTCTCACCCTTTTGGAAAAAAGAACCAGCGGCAATAATGGCTACATTCTTGCCTTTGTGTATTACTTTATACTTCGGCTCGTAACCATACTCTGTATCAATAGGTTCTGACGTATGGACAACGCTGTTGCTCGGAACGCGGATGGCAACAGGTTTTTGGTCTTGCTGTATGGCCCAACGGAGCATGGCAAAATATTCTTCGCAGGTTGTGGGAGCGAGGTAGATGAGACCAGGAATGCTGCAAAGCATGGGTATGTCGAAAAGACAGATGTGCGTAATGTCATTCATCGAGTTCACACCCCCACCTACAACGTTTATGACAGCAGGGTTAGAGTTGATGCAGAGATCATGCGCAATCTGGTCATAAGTTCGCTGTATGAAAGTGCTGTAAACTGTCCATACAGGATGCAAACCACCCTTTGCCATTCCTGAAATCATGGCCGCTGCCTGTTCCTCGGCAATGCCTATGTCGATGTGTTGCTTGCCAGCCTCGTTGCGTTTGTCGACGGTGAAGCCTGCTGCTGCAGGAGTGCCTGCCGTTACGGCAATAAGGGTCTTGTCTTGCTTCATTTCGCGAAGCATCCAGTCAGAAAAGAGCGTACCATAATCTTCTTGCGGAGCGGTCTGGGGAATGGTGCCATTGTCATTCTTTCTTGGGCGGCTACCATCTTCAAGGTTGAAAGGCAGACCCCAATGCCATGCTTCTTTGTTGGCAACGGCTGGCGCATAGCCATGACCCTTCTCTGTATGAATGTGAACGACAGTAGGTTTGTCAGTTCCCTTCACGCTTTTAAAGACCTCGATAAGTTTTTCAATGTTGTTTCCTTCTTCAAGATATTTATATTCGAAGCCCCAGGCTTTAAACCAGTTGTGTTCGCATGTGCCGCGGCTCTCACGCAAAGAACGAAGGTTTTTATAAATTCCACCATGGTTTTCGGCAATAGACATCTCGTTGTCGTTAACTATAACAATAATGCCCGTGCCGAGTTCAGATGCCTCGTCAAGGCCTTCAAACGCCTCACCGCCAGAGAGAGAGCCATCGCCTATTATGGCTATAATGTTTTCATCGGTTCCTTTAATGTCGCGAGCCTTCTGCAACCCTGTGGCAAGGCTGATGGATGTGGAGGTGTGACCAACTTCAAAGTTGTCATACTCAGGACATTCTGCTGGTGACGAATAGCCCGATATGGCATTCATGTCGTCAACATTGCCAAGAAAGCCTGATGCACGGCCTGTGAGCACTTTGTGCGGATAACATTGGTGGCTGACATCAAACACGAGTTTGTCTTTGGGCGCATCAAAAACATAATGAAGCGCTACGGTAGCTTCAACGAATCCGAGATTGGGACCGACGTGTCCTCCATGCTTGCTTACACGGTTCAACACAGCCTGACGGGTTTCATCTGCGACGATGTTCAACTCTTCCAAATTGAGGCCTTTTAAGAAGGCTGGCGACGTTATTTTCTCTATATACATATCTTTATACCTGTTTTGTTTCAGTTTCTTTGCATTCTCTTTATTCGTGATGCAAAGATACAAGGTTTATTCTTAAACCGCATTACCTAAATTACGGATTTTTTTATTTGTTTTCCTTTTTTGCGATGTTGCCCTGTTTCGTATCCGGTTAACCATTTCTGTCTTATCCGTTCTTAATGGCAACTTTTATCACACCATCTTCCTTGCGCTCAAAGAGTCTATACGCCTCTTCTATTCGGCTTAGTGGGAAACGATGGGTTATGAGAGGCGTGGTGTCTATTTTTCCTTCGGCTATCAGCTGTAGCACCTCATCACAGTCGCAACCATCAACGCCGCCGGTCTTGAAGGTGAGATTTTTGCCATACATGTTGGGCAAGGGTAGCACCTGAGACTCGTCGTAAAGGGCCACTATGGTGACGATAGCGTTGGGACGTGCACATTGCCAAGCCAGCTGGAAGGTGTCTTTTGCACCTGCAACCTCAAGCACACGGTCAGCACCACCGTGGTCGCTGTTGTCAAGAACAAACTCCTGACAATCGTCGGGTGTGGTGAGAAGAACGTTGGGGTAGTGGGCCTTGACAAACTGACGACGCTCCTCAGACGGTTCGCACACAATGATGCGTTTGGGCTGATGCAGCATTACAGAGAGCAAGGTGCAGATGCCTGTTGGACCTGCGCCAATGATAAGAACTGTGTCTTCATTCTTAATCTCACTTATGCGAGCAGCCCAGAAACCTGTAGCAAGCACATCGCCAACAAAAAGCGCTTGTTCATCAGTCACGTTATCTGGTATTCGGTTCAACCCCTGGGTAGCAAGCGGCACACGCACATATTCTGTTTGCCCTCCATCTATACGACAGCCTAATGCCCAACCACCATGAGGAGAGGTGCAGTTGTTGACAAAGCCATGCTTGCAGAAGAAACACTCACCACAGAAGGTCTCGACATTTACCGTGACACGGTCGCCAGGCTTTACGCCTTTCACGTCGGTTCCAACTTGTTCTACCACACCAACCATTTCATGTCCAACGGTAATGCCAGGAACAGCTCTTGGCACGCTTCCGTGCTTGATGTGAAGGTCGCTTGTGCAGATGCTTCCAAGGGTCACGCGCACGATGGCATCGGTCGGCTCTTGTAGTTCAGGTTTCGGCTTTTCTATCAAGGCAAAATGTCCTTTTTCTATGTATGTGTAGGCTTTCATGTTTAAATGTTTAAAAATTTTTGTTTTACAGGTTGCGGTCGCAACATAGGCTTACACTCTTATCATCAGCAAGTCAAGGCATATTGCAAGCGCAACCTCACACGACGTCACTTGCAAAGCATAAACATGGCACTTGCAAAACATAAACATGGCACTTGCAAAGCGTAAACATGGCACTTACGAAGCGTAAACAAGGCACTTACAAAACGTAATCTTCCCGACAACTTTCATTATATGCCTGCGTGTTGAAATTTACAGATAAAGATTACAAAAATCCTCCATAATCGTTTGTAAGGACTATGGAGGATAATTCTATATAAATATCTGATAAAACAGATAATTACTTCTTGTTGAGAGCGAGGTCAATAGCCACGGCGATAGCTACAGAAGCACCTACCATCGGGTTGTTACCCATGCCGAGGAAGCCCATCATCTCTACGTGAGCAGGAACTGAAGAAGAACCGGCAAACTGAGCGTCAGAGTGCATACGGCCCATGGTGTCGGTCATACCGTAAGAAGCAGGACCGGCAGCCATGTTATCGGGATGGAGAGTACGGCCTGTACCACCACCTGAAGCTACTGAGAAGTAGGGCTTGCCAGCGAGCACGCGCTCCTTCTTGTATGTTCCGGCAACCGGGTGCTGGAAACGTGTCGGGTTGGTAGAGTTACCTGTGATAGACACGTCAACATCCTCGCTCCAGTTGATAGCTACACCCTCACGAACGTCGTTTGCGCCGTAGCAGTTAACCTTTGCACGGGGACCGTCAGAGTAAGCGATGCGGTCAACAACCTTCAGCTCACCTGTATAGTAATCAAACTCAGTCTTAACGTATGTGAAGCCGTTGATACGGCTGATGATCTGTGCAGCATCCTTGCCAAGACCGTTGAGGATAACGCGCAGAGGGTTCTTACGAACCTTGTTGGCCATCTCAGCAATCTTGATAGCACCCTCAGCAGCAGCGAACGACTCGTGACCTGCCAAGAAAGCGAAGCATTGTGTCTCTTCGCGGAGCAGACGGGCAGCGAGGTTGCCGTGGCCAAGACCTACCTTACGGTCGTCAGCAACAGAACCGGGAATGCAGAAGCTCTGCAGACCGATACCGATAGCCTCGGCAGCGTCGGCAGCTGTCTTGACACCCTTCTTGATAGCGATAGCAGCACCACATACATAAGCCCACTTTGCGTTCTCGAAACAGATACGCTGTGTGTCTTCACACATCTGGTAAGGATCGATACCTACGCTCTCGCAAATATCATTGGCCTCTTCGATAGAGTTGATACCATTCTCTTTAAGAGCGGCAAGCACCTGGTTGATGCGACGCTCCTGGCTTTCGAATTGAACTTTTCTTATCATTTCTGTATCTCCTTATTCTTTACGTGGGTCAATAGATTTAACAATTCCCTGCTCGGCTGTGGTGCGACCATAGCTGCCTGTGAACTTCTTGACAGCCTCGTTGGCGTCCATGCCGTTCTTGATAGCTTCCATCATCTTGCCCAGGTGAACATACTCGTAGCCGCAAACCTGGCTGTCCTTGTCAAGGAACATCTTGGTGATGTAACCCTCTGTCAGCTCGAGGTAACGTGTGCCCTTGGCAACTGTGCCATAGAGGGTACCAGTCTGGCTGCGCAGACCCTTACCCAGGTCCTCAAGACCAGCGCCGATAACGAGTCCGTCCTCAGAGAAGGCGCTCTGTGAGCGACCGTAAACGATCTGCAGGAACAGCTCACGCATGGCTGTGTTGATGGCATCGCACACGAGGTCTGTGTTTAGAGCCTCAAGAATGGTCTTTCCAGGCAGGATCTCTGAAGCCATAGCTGCTGAGTGGGTCATACCAGTACAGCCGATAGTCTCAACGAGACACTCCTGAATAACTCCCTCCTTGATGTTCAGAGAGAGCTTGCAAGCGCCCTGCTGGGGAGCACACCAACCGATACCATGGGTATATCCAGAGATGTCTTTAATCTCCTTGGCCTGAATCCATTTTCCCTCTTCAGGAATGGGGGCGGGTCCGTGGTTAGGACCTTTTGCAACAACGCACATGTTGTTGACTTCGTTAGAATAAGTCATATCCCTTTACTTTTATTAATAAAATGAATAATAAAATACCGTATTTATTTAGTGCAAAGTTAATATAAAGTTTCGAAATATACCTACTTTTAGGTATTCTTTTTCACACTTTAACCTCATTTTTCATTATTCACGTCTTTGTTTTAGTTTTTTGTTGTAACTTTGCAATCTATATTAGACATTTTTATTATATATTTGTTTGGCAGCAAACTGTATGGTAAGCTCCAATAAAAAAACATTATTTGGCTATGACAGAGGAAAAGGCAAAAATAAAAGACATAGAGTTGCAGAAAGCATCGGAGGAAGGCATGGATGCCTTTGTCGACGTTTTTGTGAAACACACATATGAGCTTGTGGGCGGTGAGCTTACTGCCGACACGATGGCACGCCTCAATGCCGACCAGATAACGTTGCTAGCTTACAGCATCCTGCGCGACGAGGTCATGAACGGCGGCTACATACAGCTTATCCATAACGGTTATGGCGGATTTATTTTCATGAATCCGTTTGCCCGCGCCGTGAAAGAGTGGGGGTTGGTGGAGCTTGCCCGTCATGTGCGCAAGGTTATACCTTTATATAAAAAGTATCAAGACAAGATTGAGGCCGACTGCACCGACGACGAGTTTATGGCGTTGTTTGAACAGATGCCCGAGTTTGACAATTATGACGACGACTTTGTAGTGAACGAGGAACGTTGGACAGCTCAGGTGGCTTATTACATAGACGAGCATGTTGACCGTTTTGCCGTCATTGAGGCATAATAAAAAAGACATCAAGGAAAGATGAACAAGGAAGAAGAACTTTTGAGAAAGAAAAGTCCTGTGCAGATAAAGAACAAGAAGGCGTCGTTCGAATATTTCTTTATGGAAACATTCACAGCAGGCATTGTTCTAACAGGAACCGAGATAAAATCGATACGAATGGGCAAGGCGAGCCTTGTCGACACATTCTGTTTCATAAACAATGGCGAGATATGGGTGAAGGGCATGAACATTTCACCTTATTTCTATGGGTCTTACAACAACCATGAGGCGAAGCGCGACCGCAAGCTGTTGCTTAACAAACGCGAGATACATAAGCTTCAGGAAGCCACAAAGCAGATTGGCTACACTATTGTTCCAACGCTTGTGTTCATCGACAAGAACGGACGCGCGAAGATGGACATTGCTCTGGCTAAGGGTAAGAAAGAATTTGACAAACGCCAGACGCTAAAAGAAAAGGAAGACCGTAGAGAGATGGACAGGGCAATGAAGCGATTCTAAATAGACCTGTACATTTTTCAATGTAAAATGAGAGCTGCTGCTTTTATAAAAAGTCTGCTGCATAAATTAAAATATGGTTGCCTATAAAAAGCCGATACTTATATAAAAGAAGGCTGCGCTTTATTGGCAATATTGTTGTTTTTAATGACCCCTCCAAGAGAAAAAGATGAATTTGAAAGAGAGAATCAAAGACAGAATACTTGTGCTTGACGGCGGTATGGGAACGATGATCCAGCAATATGGCTTGGAGGAGAAACATTTCCGTGGCGAGCGCTTTGCAAAGGTCGGCAACATGTTGAAAGGCAACAACGACCTGCTCAACATAACTCGTCCTGATGTAATAAAGGACATACATAGAAAATATCTTAAGGCTGGGGCCGATATAATCACGACAAACACCTTTAGCTCACAACGCATTTCGCAAGCCGACTACACGTTGGAGCCTTATAGTGCTGAGATGGCTCTTAAAGGTGCGCGGATAGCACGCCAATGTGCCGACGAGTTCAGCACGCCCGACCATCCTCGTTTTGTGTGCGGAAGCGTTGGTCCGACAAACAAGACATGCTCCATGTCGCCAGATGTCAATGACCCTGCTGCACGAGACATGACTTATGATGTGTTGTTCGACGCTTATCTTGAGCAGATGGAAGCTCTGATTGAAGGTGGCGTTGATGCCATTCTTATGGAGACAATATTCGACACGCTAAACGCAAAGGTGGCAATGGATGCGGCTCTCGTGGCCATGAAGAACTGTGGCGTCGAGTTGCCCTTAATGCTCTCTGTAACCATAAGCGACCTTGCCGGACGCACGCTTAGCGGACAAACTCTTGAGGCGTTTTTGGCAAGTGTGAGCGAATATCCGGTCTTCTCCGTAGGTCTCAACTGCTCGTTTGGAGCCCCTCAGATGATGCCGTTCCTTCGTGACCTTGCTTTAAAGGCACCTTATTATATTTCCTGCTATCCTAATGCGGGACTGCCCAACTCGTTGGGACAGTATGACGAAACTGCCGACACGATGGCGCCGCAAATAGCCGAGATCGTGGATGAAGGGTTGGTCAACATCATTGGCGGATGCTGTGGCACAACAGAAGAATTTATTGCCCGTTATCCCAACATCGTGAAAGGCAAGAAGCCTCATGTGCCTGTAGAAAAGCCGTCAACCATGTGGCTTAGCGGTCTTGACCTGCTCGACGTAACGCCTGATGTACGCTTTGTCAATGTGGGCGAAAGATGCAATGTGGCTGGATCGCGCAAGTTTTTACGACTCATCAATGAGCATCAATATGCCGAGGCTCTGACCATTGCCCGCAAACAGGTTGAAGACGGAGCGTTGGTTATTGACGTGAACATGGATGACGGACTGCTTAACGCCAAGGAGGAGATGGTGACCTTCCTGAACCTTCTTGCTTCGGAACCGGATATTGCAAGGGTGCCTGTCATGATCGACTCGTCCGACTGGGACGTGGTGCTTGCCGGCCTGAAATGTTTGCAGGGCAAATGTATTGTAAACTCCATCTCCTTAAAGGCTGGAGAAGAGCAGTTTAAGAGCCATGCCCGCGACGTGAAACGCTTTGGAGCCGCTGTTGTGGTGATGTGCTTTGATGAAGAAGGACAAGCCACGACCTACGACCGCAAGATAGCTATTGCGCAACGCGCATATAACATTCTTACACAGGAGGTTGGCATCAATCCGTTAGACATAATTTTTGATCCAAACGTATTAGCTGTGGCCACGGGTATGGAGGAGCATGACAGCTATGGACTTGAGTTTATTCGTGCCACGGGCTGGATAAAACGCAATCTTCCAGGAGCACATGTGAGTGGAGGCATAAGCAACCTTTCGTTCTCGTTCCGTGGAAACAACTACATTCGTGAGGCCATGCACGCCGTTTTCCTTTATCACGCCATTCAGCAAGGCATGGACTTTGGCATTGTGAACCCTGCCTCAAAGGTGACATACGGAGAAATTCCTGAGGACCAACTAAAGGTCATTGAGGATGTTATTCTTTATCACGACAAGAATGCATCTGAACGTCTCATAGAGTTGGCAGAAAAGATAAAGGAACAGGCGGCTGCAGCAGGTGGCTCAAACAGCAAGAGTGCTGCAACGGCCAATCCTGAATGGCGAAACGACACGGTCGAGCAACGTCTGCAATATGCGTTAAAAAAAGGCATCGGCGATTATATTGAGGCCGACATTAACGAGGCCCTGACCAGTTATCCTCATGCCGTCGACATTATTGAAGGTCCCTTGATGGCGGGCATGAACGAGGTGGGCGAACTCTTCGGATGTGGAAAAATGTTCCTTCCTCAGGTTGTAAAGACAGCCCGCATCATGAAACAGGCCGTGGCTGTGCTTCAGCCTTACATAGAGGCCGACAAGACAGAAGGGTCGTCTGCCGGCAAGGTGGTCATGGCAACCGTTAAGGGCGATGTTCACGACATAGGTAAAAACATAGTAGACGTGGTTCTCTCATGTAACAACTATGAGGTCTATGACCTTGGCGTTATGGTTCCTGCCGATCAGATTGTGAAGAAAGCAATAGATGTGAAAGCCGACATCGTGGGGTTGAGCGGACTGATAACGCCCAGCCTTCAAGAGATGGTCAACGTGGCAACTGAGATGCAGCGTGCTGGTCTTACCATCCCCCTGTTCGTGGGTGGAGCAACAACAAGCGAGATGCACGCCGCCTTGAAGATTGCGCCTGCTTATGATGGCCCCGTTATCTGGACAAAAGATGCTGCCCAAGTGCCGTTGGCCGCTGCCCGCATTCTGAAAAAAGAGGCACGCGAACAAGAGAAACGCCGGTTGGATGAACGCTATGCGCAACTGCGTGCCCAATATGCCGAGAAGCAACAACTCCTCTCGCTCGATGAAGCTCGAAACAAGAAGCTTGACTTGTGGGGTGACAAAAAACAGGCGTAAAATTATGAGATAAAAATAGGCGCAAAACGAAAGTGGCGCAGAAAAAAACAATAAGAAACAAGACAATAAAGTTTAATCGTATTCACAGATATGGTTTTTAAGAAAAAAAGAGTATGGCATTGTTTGCCTGGCCAGCCCATTACCGAGCTTGACGAGAAGGTTATGTATTGGGAGAATAAAGGCAAAACGGTTCCTTCGCGCAGTCTGATAAAGACCCCTGAGCAGATAGAGGGAATACGTCGTAGTGGTGTTGTCAACACAGGCGTTCTTGACGAGGTTGCCAAGCAGATACATGCTGGCATGAACACTCTCGAGATTGATAAGATTTGTTACGACTATTGCGTTCAGCATGGCGCCACTCCCGCCTGTCTCGGCTATGAGGGTTATCCAAAGAGCGTGTGTACGAGCATCAACGAGGTGGTGTGTCATGGCATTCCAAAAGAAGAAGATATTCTGCAAGAAGGCGACATCGTGAATGTCGACTTCACGACCATTCTTGACGGCTATTATGCTGACGCTTCACGCATGTTCATCATAGGCCAGACCACTCCCGAGAAGGAACAGCTGGTGCGTGTCGCCAAGGAGTGTTTGGAGATTGGAGCTGAAGCAGCCAAGCCCTATTGCTTTGTTGGCGACATAGGTCATGCCATCCAGAAACATGCAGAAAAATATCATTATGGTGTGGTTCGCGACCTCTGTGGACATGGTGTGGGATTGAAATTTCATGAAGAGCCCGAGGTTCTCCATTATGGTCATAAAGGCCAAGGCATGCTTATCGTTCCAGGCATGGTGTTCACCATCGAACCTATGATAAACATGGGCACATGGAAGGTGTTTATCGATGCCGACGACGAGTATGGTTGGGAGGTGATTACAGGCGACGAGCTGCCAAGCGCACAATGGGAGCACACGTTCGTGATGACAGAACATGGTGTTGAAATTCTTACACACTAAGACAGTTCTTAACTGAGAATGGTCTTGACAAAGATTGTTCTTAATCAAGATTGTTCTTGACAAAGATTGTTTTTTAACTTAGTTTGTTGTTTAAAGCTATAGTAAAAAATGGAAGAAACAACTGATAAGAAAGACATTTATATATTAGGTATAGAGAGCAGTTGTGACGACACGTCGGCAGCTGTGTTGCGCAACGGCGTTCTGCTGAGCAACGTTACAGCCTCACAAGATGTTCATCGCGAGTATGGTGGCGTAGTGCCCGAGTTGGCTTCGCGTGCCCATCAACAGAACATCGTGCCTGTGGTATCGGCAGCCCTTAAGCGTGCTGGCGTTACAAAAGAGCAGCTCACGGCAGTTGCCTTCACACGCGGTCCCGGACTCATGGGATCGCTTCTTGTGGGTGTGAGCTTCACCAAGGGTTTTGCCCGTAGTCTTGGCATTCCCATGATCGACGTTAACCACCTGCAAGGTCATGTAATGGCCCATTTCATTAAAGAAAGCGACGACGACACCTCGGCACCTCCATTCCCCTTCATCTGTCTGCTCGTTAGTGGAGGCAACTCTCAGATCGTTAAGGTAAACGCCTATAACGACATGGAGGTTCTCGGACAGACTATTGACGATGCTGCTGGCGAGGCTATCGACAAGTGTTCAAAGGTTATGGGACTTGGTTATCCTGGTGGCCCAATTATTGACCGCCTTGCCCGTCAAGGCAACCCCAAGGCTTATACCTTTGCTGAGCCCCACATCCCTGGGCTCGATTACAGCTTCAGCGGTCTTAAGACATCGTTCCTTTACAGCTTGAGAAAGTGGGTTGTCGATGATCCCGATTTTGTGGAGCATCACAAGAACGACCTTGCTGCCAGTCTTGAGTTTACCATCGTCGACATTCTTATGAACAAGCTTCGTAAGGCTGTCAAGCAAACAGGCATCAAGCATGTGGCTGTGGCTGGCGGCGTGTCGGCAAACAACGGTTTGCGCAACGCTTTCCATGAGCATGCAAAGAAGTATGGTTGGACAATTTACATTCCTAAGTTCAGCTACACCACCGACAACGCAGCCATGATTGGCATTACTGGCTATTATAAATATCTTGACCACGATTTCTGCACCATCGACAAGCCTGCCTTTAGCAAGGTGACATTTAAATAAAGCCATTAGCTTGAGCAGAAAAACATCTTGCGCATGAAAGAAAAAGCTTTCTGAGCTTGAAATAAACGCCTTATGCGCTTGAGCAATTTTTGTAAAAGAGAAATAAAAACAAAAAATAAAGAATAGAATGGAATTCGAAAAGAAAGTATTAAGTCGTGAGATACAACAGTATCTATATGAGTCGGGACAGACAGTAGGCACAGCTGAAAGCTGCACAGGCGGACGCATAGCAGAAGCCATTATTGCCGTTCCTGGAGCATCGGCCTATTTCAAGGGAGGCATTGTTTGCTACACAAACGAGGTTAAAGAAAATCTCCTTGGCGTAGACCACCAGCTGCTCGAAGAGAAGACAGCTGTATGTGAAGAGGTGGCCGTGGCCATGGTGAAGGGTGCAATTAAAACTCTTA